>WSSedL1CaDRAFT_10000907_pt1 | contig 19214 bp, 18 predicted proteins | sample WetSurSL1Cattail_FD_9464 | JGI IMG/M metagenome (IMG submission 9464)
CTCCNTTATGCGCTGGACATTGATCGAAAAACAAAAGTCAAAATCCGCTTGGAATACGGCATCGACTTTATGAAAGCCAACGGGAAACCATCCCGCAAATTGTTTTTGCTTTTGGATAAAACCCTGTCAGAAAATGCACACTTATCTGGAACCCACACTCATAGCTTTGCCAATCTAACCACCAGGCGGCACTACCCAGGTAAGCACCGGATTGTTTTGCTTATTAACGGGCAGGAGGCTGCCCAAACAACATTATCATTACTGGAGGTAAAACCATGATCGTCAACAATGTACTTTTAAAGCTAAAAGACCGGGAGCAAGGCAATGTGAAAAAAGCCCAAGAAGTTCTGCTCGGCCTGAAGGGAAAAATTGAAGTGTTACTGGACATCCAGGTTGAAACGAATATCCGTCCCAGCGATTCTTCCTATGATCTGCTGTTAATTACCAAGTTTGAATCCTTGGAAAATATGAATGCCTACCTTTCCCATCCGGCTCATTTGGAAGTTGCCAGATACATCGGCAGCGTTCTGGATACCCAGGCTTCGCTTTGTTATGAGATGAAATAAGAAACTTGGTGAACCAATTAGGTGGTTATGCTGGATAAAAGCATCGAAATGACTCATGGCCTTTCGACTGGCAACTTAGTGAAGGATTCCCATGGCAGGACCGCGCGGCTTGTAAACAAGCCGCGTTTTCATCCTGATAAGAGACGGCGCGTAAACTTTCATTCACTTATAAATATCGCCTCTTGAACTGATTGCGATTATTATTACGGTTATTTTCGCTTCTTCAATTTTATAAACAATACGTAATGAGCCAGCTCTATACCTGAATAGCCCCTCTAATTCACCATGTAATCTTTTTATACTTGAATCGTTATACGGGTCATCTTTCAAAGCCTCAAAACATTTATCCAGTTTCCGCTTCGTATTAATATCACATTTCTGATAATATTTCACAGCATCTTTGGTTAATAAAATCTTATACATCTTCTCTTATGTTCTCCAAATCAACTAGTTCATTATTTTTAGATTGAATTAATCCTTTCTGAATGGACTCAACCATTTTTTTATCGTTCAAAATTTCATTCGTTGCTTCAACCTCTTCCTTAATTTTTAAATATTCCAAGAAATCTATTATCTCAGCCAGCTTTCTTTCTGAAATTCTATCAACTATTTCGTGAGCTTTTTCTCTTAAGCTAGACATTATTTTTACCCTCCAACAAATTATACTTATATTATATAACGATTGGCCCTAATTTTTATACAATAAAGTTTTTAGTCGTACCCCGTATAGAATCCCGGCGTGCGGTATTGCCCATTGTCCCAACGCGAGCGCACACAGGCTCTTCAATAGGTCTCACTTCCGCCTCAACGAATTCTAGACTGTATTGTACAAAGGTTTTATCCACCATTGTTCTACGACCTTCGGTCTTGGAATCTCTTAAAGTCTGGTCATTTCTTGTTGGCTTCTTCGATTTAACCATCCAAAATTCAAGTCGTTCTCCTCGCCTTGGGTTAAAACCACATGGCTCAGTATATTTAAGATTAGTAAAATACAGCCGCGTGTTTCGGCACGTAGTTTCTACGCGGCATCAATGTGCTATATGACGTTTCGTCCCCTACAGCTATTTGTTACTCGTTATTCGGTCAGCTATTATCGCTTCCAAAGTTTTTGACCCCAATACTCTTTGTGGATTTTGTTTAGCAGTTTTTGTAATCTTATCTTTTTGTTTTTGTGACACCTCATTCATCGCTTCATTAGCTAATTCCACGCGTTCAAATATAAAACCACCAATAATCGGTACACCACACCCTTGAGGAATACTAAGCTTACCTCTTTTACCTACTTTTGTTTTAACCCAGCCTTTCATATACCCTTACAATTATCTAAATCTAAAAAATCAAAAAAGAATATGTGATGTTTATATTTACCTTTATTTCTACTCTCTCCAAGAAGGTATTTTCTCCATATTTCCATTGCTTTGTTGGTTTCCTTAACGAAATATACTGTTAAATCCGGATCATTCTTTTGTTGAAAGACAAAAACTCGCCAACTTATCGAAATCACAAATTTTATAAGCCATTCATCATAAAGAAATTCTTTCTTTCCTGATTGATAAGGAATAAAAATTTCTTCACTAAATTTTTTTTCATACTTTGAAAGCTTTTCTTCACAATCGTGACATAGTTACCCAAACATCCCGATCAATCGATAATTACAACTTTCCTCTTAAAAAAATCGGGTAAATTTTTTCCCAAAGCTTCTTAAATCATTTTCGAACAAATCCCCCTAAGGAATCATTGATAAAGTCAAATAGGAAGTCATTATCCTACCAATTTTCCCAATTTTTATGAAATCTTCGACATTTCCATCTTTCTTCCTGCAAATTGCGTAAACTCCATTTATTGAAAAAGTACTCAAACAAATTGATAAACGCATTTCCCGTCTGAATATGCTTAAGCATTTTGGCCCCAAAAACCAACTCCGACATTTGAGGCAAGGACGCCGAAAAGCGATGCGTCTTTTCGCGGATGAAAAAAGCAGTCGCCATCGGAAGCATCATATAATTGCCAGTCGAAAGGCGCCAGGATGGCGAAGACCCTCTAGAAACCGGGACGAATAAAGGGAGGGCCGGAAGCCGTAGGTTTCGGCGGCTCTTTAGTTCCTGACCGCTCAGAAAGTAACTCAGCCGGTGAAATCCGTGGGCCCTCAAAACCGCCATTTATTTTTAACTTCCTGGTTATCCCTTTGCTCTCAATCCACGGGTTAAATCGTGTTCTTGAACACGCACGCATTGCTGGATAATTCCTTACCGGTTAAAACCGGTATACACCCGATATATCTTTGTTTCAAATCAATCGGCATATCCCATTCATCACCCAATTTCGTTATTCTGCCGATTTTAACCGGCATGGGTTTCCGAAGCTATGGGTTTGTCGTGTTCTTGAACACGCACCCGTTGACTTTAGCCTGAATGACCAACCGCCGAAATCCGTGGATCCTCTCAAAACCATCATTCATTTTGGTCCACTAACCCAAAATGAAAACCGGATCTCTTCGCAGAAATCCGGTCTACATATAAATTTATTCTCTTAAAATAAAATAGCTCTTATCAAACCAAACCCTTACTTATCTCTCAGTTCTCTTTACTCTGCAGTTTCATATTTCGTAGACAGATTGGTTTTTAATGTTTTAATCTGCTCCGCTGTCATGCCGCCTGCAAGGAGATATTTCTCCGCGGCTTCCGCGAGACTAACCTTATCCAAATCATTAGTTCCAGTAATAAACTTGAGCATCGCCAGTACATCCTCAGAAATCACCGCGTACTTGTCGGTCACTTATTGAACCCCATAATAATTAATATAACTTTGCATATAATCCTCAACAATCTCATTTATAAACGGAATCCGCGGCAAGCCTTTTTTTAAGCGCTTTAATCTCACCGGAAGTCAACCCGTATTTTTTAAGATATTTCTCACTCGCTGCCGCCAGATCCGCTTTCGAAATGTCGGTTCCCTTGGGATACCCGCAAATAACCGTGGTTAATGAATTCACGATATTACTGTTTGCGATGGAGGTATACTGGTCGCTCCCCCTTTTAACTGCGTAATAATTCTCATAGGTCGTCATATAATCGGAAACCACTTCATCAAGCTTGGCTCCCATCAGGGATTCCAATACGGCGCTTACAAAGCCCGCCCGGTCTTTGCCTTCTGTACAATGGATGAGATAAGGCCCTTGGTTTTTGCTTAGGAAACGGAGCCCAGCGGCTAATTTTTCCCCGAAGTCCGCTCCTGCAATATCAACATTCATATTCACAGCTTTAACTTTGCTTTTATCAAAAAGCGTCTTGTAATAGGCTGAGGAAAAATCCTGTGATCCGATATAGCCCTCAATTTCCTGATCCGAATCGGCCAAATTGAGTACTGTTACTACTCCGACAGCCTTAGTCAATGCATCGGCAAAGGCGGCGCGGCCTAGTTCATTATTTACCGGGCTGCTGCTTCTGTATAAAACAGCGGGTTTAATCCCTGTTGTTGTAATGCCGCGGAAATTGGCAAATATCGAATCCGTTGCATAATCGGAGCGTACATTGGTACGTTTCAACTGATGAAGCTGTAACTCAGAAAGGTATCCTCCCTTTTCCGCCAGGGAGAATGTTACCTTATCCCCCACTTTGACATTATATTTAGTGGAAAAGTTTCCCATGTTGATGGCCACCAAAAGTAAATCATTGGTCCGGTCATCCCTTACTAAAGGGCTTCCTGTATCGACATCACTAAAAGAGGTGCAAAAAGGTATTTTAAGTACGTTACTACCCGTCGCAACTTTGAGGATATCCCCTACATTATAACCCGCATCATAGATGGCCTTTGGTTTAATATCCATCGTAAGATTACCGTATTTCGGAACCTCGACGACAATACCCGCGACATCAGCATAGCTGTCTGTCGCTTTCACTATCATCGGCAGTGAAAATTCCGTCAACATCAGAACCGTCAAAAACAGTAAGACAATTCTCTTGGCCTGTTTCATATTTTCCTCCTTAAAAATTAATAGATTGGGGTATGTAATCCACAAAACACTAAAACTTGACTCAACCGAATCGAAACTTCCGGAAGATTTCTTTGTTTTTATCACAGCCTATCCTTAAATTAAAAATGTTCTATTTGGGGCCGTTATTTCCTGCTTTAATTGAAAAACCTCACTTTCTCAGTAACAATCATTTAGTTTGACTAGCATTCCTAAATATGGTATTTTAAAAGGTAATTTAGGAAACTTTATGTAAGGATCATTGATTCTCAATATTCTTATCAATGATATCGATTTTCATTGGAAAAGAATTATTTGAAAGCAATGAAAACTAATGGAGGTAGGATAAATGCGTAAGGTATTATTTTTTACATTGGCAGTGTTAATGGTGGCCACAGTTGCCGTTAACTTGGTTTTCGCCACCCCGCCGAAAATTTTGGTGTATTCCAAGGCGGCAGATCCCCAGGGTCTTGATCCGGCCTATGTCAATGAGGTGGAGTCCGGAAAAATCATCGTGAATATCTATGAGACCTTGGTTAAATACAAACAGGGCAGTACTGCGGTTGAACCGTGTCTGGCAACTTCCTGGACCCAATCGCCCGATGGGTTGGTTTGGACATTTAAACTGCGGAAAGGTGTTAAATTTCATGACGGGACCCTGTTTAATGCGGAAGCAGTTAAAGCCAGCGTTGAACGTCAATTGCCGCCGCGAGCCACCAGCGATATGCCCTATGCTTCCTTCACCTTTGAACCGGTAAAACAAGTTAACGCAATTGATCCTTATACGGTGCAATTCATTTTGAGCAAACCGTATGCCCCGTTTCTGTTAAATCTGGCCATGTGTTTTGCGGCCCCGATTGTCAGCCCTACGGCTTTAAAAAAATATGGAGCGGACTTTAATCAACATCCGGTTGGGACCGGCCCGTTTATATTTGAAAAGTGGGACCGCGACCAGCAAATCGTCTTGGTGAAAAATGATAACTACTGGGGCAAGAAGGCGTTCATGGATAAGGTGATTTATAAGACCACCAAGGAGAATTCGGTCCGGGCCAGTGAGTTAATGACCGGCGCGACCGATATTATCGACGGGGTGGATCCCAATGACGTTAAAAAATTAGAGTCCAGCGGAATGAAAGTATTAAAAAGCCCGGGAATGAATATTAATTATCTGGCATTTTTCTGTAATAAAAAGCCCTTTAACGACCCCAGAGTCCGCCAAGCGATTTCCATGGCGATCAACCGGGAAGCAGTTGTAAAATATCTGTATCAGGGATATGCGCAACTCGCCAATGGGCCATTGCCGAGTTTTATCCCGGGATATGACCCTACTTTAAGAACACTAGAGTATAATCCGGAAAAGGCCAAAAAATTGTTGGCTGAGGCGGGTTATCCCCATTTTGAATTTACCATGCTTACTTACTCCGTAGCTCGCGCCTATAATCCGGTTAACGGACAGAAACTGGCCGAAGCCATCCAAGCCGAGCTGGCGAAGATTGGGGTTAAGACTACGATTAAGGTCTATCCGTGGAAGGAATATTTCGAGGTGGCCAATAAAGCCGAGGAAGGCGATGCGTGTTTTAAAGGCTGGATTGGCGACAACGGCGACCCCGATAATTTTTTATCGCTGCTCGACAGTAGTCAGATTGATTCCAACTTAAATACTGCTAAATATTCCAATCCCAAGGTCGACGAGTTATTAAGGGAAGGTACCCGAACTCTGAATCAAAAAGAACGGATTAAAATTTATCAAAAAATGCAGAAAATCGTAGTAGCGGATGCTCCGTGGGTCTTTATCAATCATGCTACTGTTTTAACGGCGTATCAGCCTAAAGTTAAAGGCTTTTATCCGCATCCGACCGGTGTGTCGTGGTTGTCGCAGGTATCCAAGTAAAATTTACACAACAAAAGCGACGGGCCGGCTCAAAAGAGCCGGCCCCTTTTTCTCATCAACGGATCTTACCATTTATAAACCGTTCATGTGACTTTCTTACGTTCTCCAAACCATTCTTCCATGATTTTCATGACGAGATTAAAATCCATGCATCATTAAAAAGGGAGGGCCAATTAATCAAACAATTCCTTCAAAAATTTATCGGTATTATTTAAAAATTGGGTTACGTATTGATATAAATCCGAGTGAGAGTCATGGGTCGAAAACCTAAAGTTTGAGTTTTTATTTATTGATATGCTCCGAATGTACAAATCCATACTTGTAAGACACCTCAACAAATTATTAATTCCTTGCATTCCGTAATGACTATATCCGTTGATTCATTAGAGTTTGTTATAATTTGGGGATTAACTTAATGCTTCTTTGAGTATGCTTTATGTTATTACTGTACGCGCCCGAAGCGGAGATACGTTGTTATGTTGACGTACTGAACCAAGCAGCTGTTACTCACTCTCACGTCAGCCAAACCACGAATAGTTGACTGATCGGCCGAAAATATTTGCGATGACGTGATTTTCCAAACCTTATCGATTCTGTTTTTATTAGCTTAATAATTTTTTCCGTACTTTCAATTACTTTTTAACATCGATTTCTTTCAACGTCCAAATGAAAGGGATATCTCATTTGGACTCCATAGTCAGTCAACTCCATACAGTCGTTTTCAATTTCTTGACATTGACTGCTATACATTAAACAGTTCTTATTCAATATTACCAGGTCATGAGTTTTTATGATTTGACCCCCGTTTAAAGCAATAAACCCCTTGAAATACTTTTCCGCACATTGTTGGCAATGATAGCAGATGATTTCAAGGGGTGCCGGTCGCATATTGATCATTAAAAATTTAGCTGAATCCAAATCTAATTCAGCCATTTTGAACCATTCATTGGCTATGTCAAGATTTTTCATATAGTTTGATCCCTTTATTTTTGATTTGAAACTCAAAGGTAGTATCTAAATTGGCTCGCGTATAAAATTCATTTTCATTATAAATAACTATATCCACCGCCTTATTGGCAACTGGCGAAATAACTCTTCTAGCCTGTTTCAATAGATCAATTTTTCTTCCATCTTGGTTGGTAATGATACACAAATCAATGTCACTGTCGGCATGCGGGTTTCCATAGGCATACGAACCAAACAGAAAAATTTCTTTAGCTGGGAAATTTTGAATAATCCGACTTACAATATTGTTGATTTCCATGTTATTAATTCCTTGTACCATCTCGATCATTCCTTACGTTTATTCATTCATTTCTATTATATAGCATCCTTGGTATTTTACCCAATGATAAAATTAAATCGGAGGAAAAATTATGTTGACTAACGTTCTGCCCTCCCAACGCGGATCAGCTTAGTCGCAACCACGAACTTTGCCGATCCGCTATGGTGTGGCAGACTTCATACCCAAAGGGAATTACGTTTCGATCAGTCCAAATTTTGCAGTGACCACTTATAAAACAACGCCTTCACGGCTCGTTTCTCCCCGGGGGAGAAAGATAGAATGATGGCGGACTCAATCTGCATTCATAACATGTTGAAATTCAATCACAACGGCCTTAACTCAAAAAGTCGGGCACTGACCGGTTCCGGAAACGACACTATTAAAAGAGCAGTGGCCTGGTTCCATTCAAATTCACAACGATGTTCCCCTGGGTAGATACATGTTACACTAACCGCCTGACCCTGGAGATGTTTCACCGGTATTTCACAAGTTTCCGGGTGACTGCCAAATTCATTTTTATATCCCGATGATCTTTGCAACGTAACCGCTGGCCTGAAGCCAGCCGTCACTGTGTACTTGGTGCCATGGCATTCTTCCGGATGATCAAGGCCCGATACCATAATCATAAAATAATAAAATTTAATAAATCTTTTATTCCCCGATGATAAAATCTTTATAATGGCAATGACTTCCCTTAAATACTGAAGCGCCAATCTGCCCACTCAGGTATGGATCTTTTTCATCTTCAAAATAGATAAGATTTTCATTATTAACACTTATAGAAATGGTGTTCTTTCTTACATCGATCCTTAATGGATATTCATTACCTGTTTTCCATTGAAAATGAATTGCTTTAAGTTCCCGGTAACTATTTTCATTTTTATAAAGAACCAGCCGATTATTGGAAGCAAGACCAATCGCATAGGAGCGGATGGCTCCCTGAACCCGGAAGTTCAAATTATGATATTCTCCGAATAAAGGTTTCAACGTTCCCTCGAAACTATAATCTTTCCAATCGTAATAACCGGTATAAGCTTCCCCAAAATCGCAACAACTTCCACTCAATTCACCGTCTTCAAGTTCCCAGATTCCTTTTAAATAGGTAAACTGGCTTACTTCGCGATGCATCGGATTCCAGACATCCATTTTTTCTTTTGTAAAATCGATCATGTAATCCGGTTTTCCTGTGATATTGAAATTATCTAAATAAGCCATAAATTGCTCATGACTACCTTTTTCAGTGACGAACTCCACGCCTAATTCTTCAAGGCACGCGCCGTCTAAATGGGGTATCTGTAGAGATAAATCCATCCATTCGCCGGGTTTGAGTTTTTGAGAGGAGCCTTTCATGCAATTGCCGGAATTTCCATCTCTTACATAGAGACCTGCTTCTGTATTAAAATCACTATGATCAGGTAAGATAACAGAACATGATACCGTTTGACCCGGATATAAAATCGCTGAAAAACTTGGATCATATCGACTGTCATAAAAATCCTCAGGCCGGTAATATGTTTTATGATAAACCTTCAAGATACTCCTACCGTTTAGCGACATTACAGTAAGTTTTAAGCAACCTTTCCCGCTTTGGGAAAGCTCCGCTCCGTTGCTGAGTTCATAAACAATGTCATTTTCGAGATTATGTTTAAATCGAAAGCCATGAGTAGAACCAGGTAGTCTAAAATTAAACTTTGCCGCTTTTCCATCAAGAATATCGCGCCATTCTTTTGGTCCTTCATATCCTGCAACTTTATAGCCAAGTTTCGCGATATAATAGGCACAACTTGGAATATCCATAATATTAAGGCTACCGATCACACTTGAGCATGCAAGAAAATCGTTAATTGGCTTCCTCCATTTATCATAATCGATACCTGAAAGACCGTTTCGCACCCCCATCACCGAACCTACATTGGCGGCATTGCAATCCGTATCCCAGCCGCACATCGCGCAGATATTGATGGCTGTTGAAAAATCACCTTTGCCATACAAAAGCGCCAATATAACAATTGCCGCATTCGGTATGATATGACAAGAACCGGGATATTTATCATACCCATATTTATCTTTTACAAAACTGTATGCGTTTCTCCAATCTATCGGATGCTTGTCAAAAAAGTCCATAATGTCATTAGCCATTCTGGTATACTCGCAGTTTTCAGGAATAACAGCAAGCCCATTACGGATTATTTTTTGGATATCCACTTCCTCAAATGCCGAACTAATACAGGCTGCAATAAACATTCCACCATATACCCCATTCACATCATGGGCTACACTAGCTGCCTTTCTTGCAAATTCAGCGGCAAGTTGATAATCTCCCGGAGCGATCATACCCCAGGTATCTATGAATATTTGTCCGCCAATCTGCTCAGCAACTGTTGCTCCATTAAGGTTTATCGAACCGGAAAATGGAGCTTTGATTCCGTTCCTTAAATTCATATATGCTGTATGTTCAGTTGACTTTCCATAACCACCCCACCAATAAAAACCATGCTCAAAGGGGGCATAATTCAACCAAGTAAGGCCTATTTGTTCGGGAGTAATATCCTTCGTGCAGTGGAAATCTTCCAATGCCCTTAAAAAGAAAATTGGGCCGTTACTGTCATCGTCTGCCGCAAAATCTTTATAATCTACTAGATATCCAGTAATCTCTCCATAAACCTCTTTAATTTTTTCATAAGTCCAGCCCTCGATAGGAGCCCCGTGTCTTACTCCAATAAGCTTACCCAGCCATCCTGCATATACTCTTTCAATATAATCCGGTTTTATGAATGACATCACTTATCGACCCCTACATTTTAATTTAATCTCTTGAAAATCATAGGGCTGAATACAGACTCAGCCCTATAATGATAATATTTACAATATACTTATGTTACACTTTGAATACCGCAGCTAACATTTTCATCGCGTTTTAAATAAAACTATTTGGCAGCCCCCAGTTGAGTCCAAGCCTTTTGAATATCCGATATAGCCTGAGCTCTGGTTTTACCTTTACCAATATAAGCCTGTATAATTTCACCGAATTTTTGATGGAAGCTGTCCAGGGAATAAATGATTGCTTCATCGCCAATTTTATCAGTCTTCATGATATTGCGCATATCATTTACCATTTGCATATCAGGGTATTTACCTTGGGTAATCGGCGGAATCGCCTTGGCGGTTTTTGCGAACCATTCCTTTCCATACTCTGAAGTATACAGCCAGTTAATAAAATCTTTGGTTTCCTCTAAGACCTTGGAATCTTTGTTAACTCTTAATACGGCTCCTGAGCCAAGGATAATAGCTGATTTATTGGGATCATCATTGATTGGATAGCCCATGATTCCTATTTTAATATTAGGGTTAATTTTGACAATGCCTTCCTCAGCCCATCCACCTTGGCCGGTCATCATTGCCGCTTTTCCTGTTGCAAATTCACTGGTCTCCGCTGAAAAATCCTTCTCCAAAGCCTTTGGTGTTCCATAGGTGACGGTCAGATTGATAAAATTAAAAAATTTGGTAAGTGTCGGATGATTCTGAAAGGTTGTCTTTCCCGAAATAAATGCGTTTACCAAGTTACTGGAATCAGAAATATTGTTTGAGGATGCATCCACGAAATGCTGGAAAATGTGTTTATAAACCCACCATTCCATATAACCATTGGCAAAAGGAGTGATACCTTTGGACTGAAGCTTATCACAATCCGCCTTCAGCTCGGTCAAAGTTTTCGGAGTTTTGGTTATTCCAGCCTTTGCAAATAAATCTTTGTTATAGATTATAGCAAATAAATTCGAAGCTATTGGAGCTCCAAGCACTTTTCCGCCATAGGATACGTTATTTCTTACCGAGGGAATCATAGCTCCTGCAAGAGGTTCTTTTGTAAGATCAGCACTATATTCAGCATATTGTTTGATTTCCGCTCCAGCTGTAGTCATAAAAATATCGGGTATGTCGCCGGATGCTATTTTGGTTTTTAAGATCGTGGGATAATCTGCCTGCATTACCTGTAAATCAATTGTCACATTGGGTTTCACTTTTTTATATTCTGTTACAAAAGCATTATAAGCATTCGTATACTCCGGCGAATTAAGAAACATTTTTATTGTCGCAGGTTTGTCCGGGCTTTGGCCGAATGCAGTTATCCCTCCAAACAATGTTATTAACAAAAGAACCGGAAGTACAATAACAAGTAATTTTTTTACCATTTCATTTCCCCCTTCGTTTTATTGGTTTGCAATTACGATTATAATGTTACCTCTCAAATAACGAAATGCACTTAAGTGACTAATCAAGGGTAAAATAGTAATTTCATATCGCCTTATTGTTTACGATAATCGGTTGGTGAAACCCCATAATAATTTTTAAAAGCTTTACTGAAATAATTCGTATCGGTGTAGCCGAGAAGCTGGGATATACTAAGTATCTTCAGTTGTTTGTCATTCAGCAATTCCCCCGCCTTCCTCATCCTAACATTCTGAATATATTCATGGATACCGCACCCAAAATTTTTCTTAAATAATTTCATAATATATGCCCTGCTTAAATAATATTTATTGGTAAAAATAGATATTTTTATATCTTGAAAATAATTTTTATCAATAAAATCCTTTATTTCCACTATATCAAAGTTCTCGTTCGCCTTTATGCATTTCCTGATTTCATGATAATAAACGTCAATAATTGTATAAAGTAGCTTTTCAAATTCTTGGAATGACGAAAAGACGTAGTTCGAATCACTATTAATAGGCAACTTTTGCGGTACTCCAAATGCTTCAGCGATATCCTCCATCAGAATTATAAACTCTCTGGTAGTTTTTTCCGCATCCTTGAAGCTGAAATAATCTCCTTCTTTAATTTTTATTAGATAATCACTGATAATGCTTTTTAAATAGTGAAAGCTGCCTTTTTCAACCGCATTTTTAATCAAGAACATATTGGTCAAAATTGATGCTTGAGCTGTTCTAGTGCAACTAACTGCTTCAGTATAGATTCCTTCCCTAGTATCGATGGCATTTAATGAAAGCAATATGACTTCAGCAGACCTATAACTTCCCCCAACGGACTTTATTCCCTGGAAACTGCTGCCGATAGAGATAATAACATCGGCTTTGAATTTTTCCCTGACCTTTTTATATAGTTTTCGAACAGCCTCAACATATATCATGTGATTATCTTTTTTAGTAATATCATTATCAGAAATCAACATCACAATTTGGTTGCTTTTTAGAGTATCCACAAAGCTGAAACACTCGATGTTTTCCATACAAGCTTCATTGATCATACTTACGATTTCCGAGCAGAAAAACTCAGGGCTCTTATCTGCACTATTGACAGTGTATTCCTGAATACTCATGATTCTTAGAAGGGCAATATTAAAATACTTCTCATTACAATTATCGCCAAATGTTCTTAAATACATTTTTGTTCCGTTGCTCTCAAAGCTTCCCTTTAAAATAGACATCAAAGTATTGGTTTTTAATACTGATAAAGGTATATTATGGTTTAGACCCTGGGTTATTTTTTCGGTTTTACTGATACATTTTTCTAATGCAGCATTAAGTTCCTCACCGCTTATGGGTTTCAGTAAATAATCGGTAACCCTTGATAATATGGCTTGTCTTGTAAATTCAAAACTGTCATAACCACTGACAACAATTGTCTGTATGTCCGGATAATCCAATTCTACAATTCTAAGAAACTCCGAACCGCTCATCTCAGGCATTTTCATATCGACAATAACCAGCTCCGGCTGCTTTTCTCTTACAATCCTGATTGCGTCTTTCCCGTTTTCAGCTTCAATTATTTCGTGTATATTCAGTTTTTCCCATTCCCCCAAAATCTTAACAGCTTCTCGGACAGGTTCTTCATCATCTACAATCAACACTTTATACATTAAGCCTGCCTCCAGGTATCGTAATACTGGTCTCCGTTCCATTCTCATCTGATTTAATATCCATTTGAACTCGTTGTCCAAATAAAAGCTTTAGCCTCGTGTTCAGGTTTTTCAGACCTTTATTCTGATATTCGCCATCCGACCACTCATCCTCTAATGAAGCCATAATTTCCTTCAGCCTATTCTTCTCTATACCCGGTCCATTGTCTTTTATAATAATTTTAGCATTGACTCCATCAGATACCACCCGAATGAGAATGAAACTTACTGAAGTTCTCTCCTCTAAAGCATGCTTGATCGAATTTTCTACCAGGCTTTGGATTGAGAGTTTTGGAATCTCAAAATCCATTACTGAATTTTCGAGTTCGAAAGTTACAACCAGTTTATCTCCATATCTGGCTTTTTGAATGATAAGGTAATTCTTAACATGATTTATTTCTTCTCGTACCTTTACTATTTCCGCCCCGTTTATACAAAATCTTAAGGTCATTGACAAAGCATCCACCATTGTGACTATCTCTTTGACTCCACTTTTTAGAGCTTTAGTAGATATGGCCTGGAGCGCATTATAAAGAAAATGGGGATTTAGTTCGGCTTCAAGCGCTTTTAAAATAGCATTCTTCTGAATCAATTTCATTTTATACTGTTCATTCACAAGTTCATTGATTTTCACGACCATTTCATTGAATTGTCTTGACAGTTGCGCAACCTCATCTTTTCCCTTAATCTCTGCCTGGGCATCAAAATCTCCCCTTCCTAATGCTCTCATTTTGGTTGAGAGTCTCTGAAGAGGCTTGGTGATGGAGTTAGACGTAATCATTACAAAGCCAATTGATAGTATCAAAAAAGCAACACCAATCATCAGGCTTATATCACTATTAACCCTTGCCAGCTTATTGATTTGACTGTGCGGAATAAACTTAATTAACTTCCAGCCGTCAATACTGGTGATAGAATAAACAACTAGGAATTGACCATGATTAATTTCAAAGTCGAAGTTTCCTTGGTTAACCTTGTTATTAAGTAGCTCCTGAAAACTCCGTCCCCGAAGAATATGGCCGTAACTAGGAATATTCGTATAAAAAATTCGATTACCCTCATCGAGAAGCAACGTATGGTCGCCATGTTTAATAGGAATGTCATTTAAGATCTCATTTTTCCCAACAGAGTTGATACAAAGTGAAATCACAGCAAGTGGTTCCCTATTGGAAATATTTCGTAAAATCCTGTGATACATGATAAACAAATTACGACCGCTTATTGAATAACCATTTTCCTTATCGGTGACTAGGGGTTGGATATATGTGTTCGTTGTACTGCTATTCAATTTTCTATACCAAGCGAACTTAGAAAAATCTTGATTATAAAATATCTTTACTGTTAGGTCAAAATTGTTATATTCTACAAAATAATATTTTTTTTCCTTGGGAAGGTAAAGAAATACGCTATTTATATCCTTTCGTTGCGAAATCAAATTCTTTAAGCAATTTTCAAGATAAATACTTTGCGTGTAGTCTCCTGATTCATTTACTACTGCATTCATAAAATTATCATAATTAGTTAATGGAAATGAATATTTGCCAATATCTATAAAATATTTTTCAAAATTTTTATTTACAAGTACCAGATTATTTAAGTCATTTGCAATCAAATTTTTAACAGTATCATTTTGAATAATTTTATATGAAATAAAAGTCAATGACAAAACTATCGTAATAATAATAAAAGCAAATAGGAATATCAGTTTATTAACCAGCCTTTCTGAAAATTTATTTATGGTGTTGAATAACATTATTTTTAACAGATAAACCATATCTATTATGCTCATCCATTCCAACGGAATAAATAAATTCCCAGAAAAATATATTTTCTGTGTGCCGTTACTAAAACTATACCAAAAATTGACCGGAATGCAACATCAGATAACTGCTATTACCCTTTTACAGACCCGGCCGTAAGTCCTTTTACAATATTTTTTTGCATTACAATAAAGAAGATTATAGAAGGGAATACTGCCATGACTACTGCTGTCATTGTATATTGCCAGTCCGTTGTATATTGTCCAACGAATGTATAAGCTGCTAATGTCAGTGTTTTTGTAAAATTTGAATCATTTACCATAAGTAAAGGTAATAAGAAGTCATTCCATATCCACATCACATTGATAATGATAATTGTAGCCGTTACCGGTTTCAGGAGCGGAAAAATAATTGAATGGAAGATTTTAAAAGGAGAAGCCCCATCTATCATTGCACTCTCTTCAATTTCTTTGGGTATGCCTTTAATAAAGCCATGATAAATAAATACAGCGAGTGGTGCTCCAAAACCCCAATATTGAATCCCAAGACCAAGGACACTATTGGACAAATGAAGTATTTTAGCAACTTTTACAACTGTAATCATAATGGTTTGAAATGGAATCAAGATTGGAGTGATGCAGAACATAAAAAGCATCCAACTGTATCGGGTGGTTGTTCTTGAGAGTTTATAAGAAGCCAGAGCTCCAAAAAATATAATCCCCGTAACTCCAAGGGTAGTAATAATGATATTATTAATGAACAGTCTGGGATAATTGATATATTTCCATACATAATAATAATTAGCTACGGTAATATGTTTGGGTAGTGCCACTACATTTGACATAACCTCTGAAAAGGTTTTAAATGAATTCATGAATACCAGAAAAATAGGGTATATAAACACTAAAGCGACTACAATCATAATCATCTCAATAACCAACAATCGACTTTTTTTAGGATTCATTAAGCCTCAATCTCCTTTCCTTTGAAATATTTAAGCTGCACGGCAGTGATTATCAGCACAGCTACAAACAAAAACATAGCTTTGGCTGTCCCGTAACCATAATTATTGTTTTGAAATGCTTCTCTATATATATCGTACGTTACACTATAGGTTGTGCCTCCGGGGCCTCCTGCAGTCAAAGAAATAATAACATCAAATACTTTGATCGAATTGATAAGCGCATAAAATACACATGTTGTAATAGACGGAGCTAAAAACGGCATGGTAACCTTCTTGAATTTCTGAAAAGTTCCGGCACCATCAATCGTTGCCGCCTCCAGCATTTCATCCGGGACGGTTTGAAGTCCGGCAATATAAATAATGATGTAAAAACCTATGGATTGCCAAATTGTCACCAATAGAATGGAAATAAATCCTAATTTTGGTTCTCCAAGCCAACTCCAATTGAAAAATCCCAAACCCGTAATTTTTGCCAAAACAGCGAATCCCTGAGAAAAAATAAATTTCCATATAAACCCGACAACAACTAAACTGAAAATATACGGTATAATAAAAACGGCTCGGAGTACTTTGACACCTTTTAACTTTTTATTCAATATAACAGCTAGAATAATTGCTATACCATTAGTTAATACAACAAACAAAATACAATATTTTAAAGTAAATATGGATGCAGCCTTAAAGTCACTGTCATTTAAAATATTTGAAAAATTTTTAAATCCTATAAAATGTGAAGCTCTCGACACACCGTTCCACTCTGTTAAAGAATAATAAGAACTAAGCAAAAACGGAATATAAATGGTAATCGTAACAAAGATTATTACAGGCAACACAAAAATCCCAAATTCGACTATTTTACCAAGATTGCTTTTATTATTTTTCACTTGGTCACCCTTCCTTTAAATTAAGAAAAAATAATGGTATTATGCTTTAATTTTATTGTATTGGTTTTGTTAACATATAAAAAGGTAGTTATATATTTGATTAAGAGTAAAAAAGTAAACTGTTAACGCAAAAAAACCAATAAATGATGGGGTAAAGCTGAGGGTATGTGGTTAATTTCGCAAATACCGCCTTCCGATCAGTAAGGCTGCAATTGCGTGGAGCCAAATCCATATAGGTTTCTTCATCGAACTTTCCTCCTCTTACCTTTTTAAATATATTAAATTTCAACAGAAGCAGCCAATCCATTATCGAACTTCTTTGCCTGCAATGTGACTCCGTTAAATCTTAACATTCAAAACTTTAATAATGACTAAGCGAAGATAAAATAAGCAACGATAACCCCTTCCGGGTATTTCGTTGCTTACTCTCACCCAACCAAAAACTTAATGAATTTGTCCATTTATTTTCATTTCTCAGAACGAGTCCGTTTCTCCATCTCTTGATCAACGGTGCGATACACGGTAACGATAGGGACCTGATTTTTTACAGCCGCATTCCGGCAATCTTCATATTCGGCTTTATATTTTACCGGTTTGCCTTCATAATAGGAAATCTTTACTTTTATTTCGCCATACTCCGTTGGTAACGCTAAAAATTCCCGTTGCAGCATGATTTTTTCAACCCTAAATTTACGCATTCCAATCGAGGTCGTTTCGCGAAAAATGACTCCCTGGACTGCCCCAGCCTGCTTTTTATTGACCAAAATGCTCAGTTTAATGGCAGACCTTGCTTTTTTCATAATGATTGGCGTCCGGAACACATCCAAAGCGCCCTTTTCGAAAAGCCGCTCTTCAATATAACTGTATAACTCGGGATTCATATCATCGATATTTGTTTCCAGGATATATTGTTCATCGATCTCATCCAGGCCATCCGCTGCCGTCCCCAAATATACCCGTAAAACATTGGGGACCTCCAAATCCCGGTTGCCGATTCCATATCCGATCCGTTCCACTGAAAACTCCATTTTATCCGAAAATTTCTCAACATTGGCCGCCAAAATCGCCGCTCCCGTGGGAGTGGTAGTCTCAAACGGCACTAAACCCGACTTGATGGGAATATCCTTTAAAATTTCCATAGTAGCCGGTGCGGGTACAGGAAACAAACCGTGTGCGCACTTCACGAAGCCACCGCCCACCTGAACCGGTGAAGCCATAATCCGCTCAACTTTCAGGTAATCTATGGCAATCGCCGCCCCCACCATATCCACAATCGAATCGATGGCGCCGACTTCATGAAAATGAACTTCCTCAAGGGACTTGCCATGAATCTTGGCCTCGGCCCGGGCAATCCGCTCGAACATATCCAGGCTCAATTTTTTAACTTGATCGTTTAGACCGCTGCCATTAATGATTCTTTCAATATCCTGCAAATTCCGATGCTGATGTTCGTGAGCCCCATCGGAATGTTGATGGACGTGTACTTCTTCATTGGTATGGCTGTGCCCGTCATGACTGTGATCATCATGACTATGCGGCATGTCCGAATGGCTATGCTGATCATGGTCCGGATGTTTCAGGATCACATCCACTTTGGTTCCGGTGATTCCCATTTTCACGGCTTTGTTGATTTTCATTTCATACTCCGAATCGACTGGGAGCTTTCCCAGTTCCTGGAGTAAATAATCTTTATCCACACCCAAATCCAGCAATGCTCCTAAGTTCATATCGCCGCTGATACCGCAAAAGCAATCATAATATAATACTTTCAAATTCATCGCTCCTTATACCTAGTATTATACTTCCCAACTTTTCTAAAAGCCGATCAAACCGGCTTTCAAAAAGCAATGAAAATTGGCAGTTCGTTGATGACCCCTAGAAACGAAGCTCAATTTTTATCCCAAACCTTCTACCTAATTAGCTATAACTCTGTATGTTCCTGCCCTCCAAAAAATTATTGGCATAGAAAGTTTCCTT
>WSSedL1CaDRAFT_10000908_pt1 | contig 19173 bp, 14 predicted proteins | sample WetSurSL1Cattail_FD_9464 | JGI IMG/M metagenome (IMG submission 9464)
GATCTTAAGACTGGTGCTGCTGCATGGATTCTTGCAGGTGGTGCACACCACAATGCTTTCAGCCAGGCAGTAACTGCCGAATATATCGAAGATTTCTGCGATATGGCCGGTATTGAATTGGTGGCTATCAATAAAAATACTTCTATTTCCAATTTAAAGAATGAATTGAAATGGAACGAAATGTATTATATGCTTGCTAAAGGTTTATAATATCTTTTATTTCTTATTTAAAAGCTGTCTCAAATTTATTTTTGGGGCAGCTTTTTTTTTCGCTAAGTTTACATTTTACGAACCCTTGAATTAATTTCTATATGCGGTATTTTTTCATACAAATTGTCCTTCTTACTGCTTTTTTATGTACGCTTTATTCGCAAAATAAAATCGATACTCTTGTTTCGCTGAATAATTTCAATGGTAAATTAACCGTTTATGTTAAGGCTGCCGATATTAAATCGGTAAAAGGAACAATTGTAGTATTACCCGGTTGGAAATTACCTGTTTTAGACTGGTGCACCAAAACAACTTTATGTGAAGAAGCCTTAAAACAAGGTTATTTTCTTATAATGCCGGAAATGGCAAAAAGCATCTATGCTTCAGAAAGATACCCTGAAACCCGCAAGGACTGGCTGCAATATGCTACACGGGAATGGTTTAAGGATACCTTGATAACCTATTTTCAGAAAAATTATCATGTTTTACTACCGGGACAAAATAATTATGTTCTTGGACTCTCAACGGGAGCCAGAGGTGCTGCATTATTAAGTCTCGATTGTCCGGCAATATTTAAAAAAGGGGCTTGTCTCTCCGGCGATTTTAATCAGGTAAATATGCCGGCAGATGCCCTGATGACTGGGTGGTATGGCCCAATAACCACGTTTCTTGCCCGGTGGAAAGGACGTGATAATGTTGTGTTAAGATATAAAGAACTGAAGATTCCTCTTTATCTTGGACATGGTAAAGCAGATAAAGTGGTTCCGGTAAATCAAACTATAGAATTTGGAGAAATTTTACAGAAATATAAAAAACAGTTGGTCAAATTACATCTGGAGGAACAAGCCGGACATAATTATGATTACTGGAATTCTGAAATAAAAAATGTATTGGAGTTTTTTGAATCCAAATAACCATCGGAAATTTATTTTGTTTCCGGGTTCACTGCTCTTACAGTCCATCCCGATAAAAATCCTTTAACCTTTTTGAAATCATAACCTTCGCCGGATTCAAGCAGCCCGCTGTCCTGCGTATGAATTCTTTTTCCTTCGGTATTTAGTACCAGTAATACCGGAAACCCAAAACGTTGTGGGTATTCTAATTCTTTTAAAATAGCTTCATTTTTATTTTCCTTACTATAATTAACCAGAATAAAAACATAATCTGCTTTAACTAAAGAATCCAGCGTGGGTGTTGTTTCAAGGTAGTTGTGAAATTTAATGCACCAGGGACACCAATTGCCTCCAACCTGAATTAACACGTTTTTATTTTCTTTTTTAGCTTTCTGAATAGCGTTTTGTAATTCAGCCTTAGCATCAGCTGACGGATTGTAAATTAGTTTTTTTTCTGTCTGGCAGAAACTAATCATAGAGATTGACAGGAAAAGAATAAAAAAGATTGATTTATTCATAATCGGATTTTTTAAAATGCAAAGGTATACCTTAGAAGTTCATATTTTATGATTTATATCTTTATTATATGCAAAAAGGCTGCCTCTACTTGAATAAAGGCAGCCTTTTTTTAATAAGTTGAGATTTATTTAAGCCTCTTTTTTAAAGCCTTTGTATATTTCCATGCCGAACATTCCTAAGACTAATAATAATAGCAGTACGGAGCTTGCTTTAGCAATCAACTCGCCGTTAAAATACGATTTAGGTTCAAATTTGAATTCTACAGAGTGCTCGCCTGCAGGAACTTTAAGTGCTCTTAAAATATAATCGGCATTATAATATTCTGTTTTTTTACCATCGATGTATGCTTCCCAACCAGCCGGATAATAAATTTCTGAAAAAACAGCCACCTGATCGGTTTGCGATTTGGTTTTGTATCTCAGATGATTTGGCGCATAGGATTCCATTGTAATACTTGCGGTAGAATCGGGTTTAATTTCCGGAATTTCTTTTAATTCTTTTTTGTTTATAATAGCTGTGGTTTTAAGATCGTATTTATTCAATCCTAAAATTTCTTCGTCTGCATTTTCTACCGGTTGAACATTTTTAACAAGCCAGCAATCGCCATTAGCATGAGGATTTTCAATAGCATTGGCATTTGGGTTATAAACAATATACTTTGTATTAAGCATGTTTAATACCGGAATACCTGTACTAAAGAACTCATCCAATTGTGCATTGGACAGGGTGGTGTCGCTAAGTGTTTTGGAGATTTTGTTTAATTCTGTATTCAGATAAAAATCAATTAATTCCTGATATTTTTTAAGCTTAGCACCATGGTATCCGCCAATTGATTTGTGGAAATAGGATATGTTACTGTTGGCAAAAGGATTATCTAAGGTAAGTACCCTATAATTAGTATTGAAATTTAATACCCTGAAAGCAGCTTTTATTTTTTCTAATTCGAAACTGGTGGCATTATCGTGCCGGGTAATAGAATTAGTTATGGCATCGTTAATTTTTGTGCCTAATTCAGGATTTTCTTTTACTTCATTGGATAAAATGAAATTATCAGAAGCCGTCATTTGAATCGGATTTGCCATTTCAACTGGTTTAACCCAACTTTTATAGTACGAACCTTCTTTTTCGTTATTGAGGTAACGTTTGTCAACACTCCATACGTCAGCTAAAGTTATAAATCCAACAGCCAGCAGAAAATAAGTTTTCTTTAATTTTCCAATTACAGTTACATAAACCAGTGCGCTGCAAATGAGGATAAAAAGGAAACTTCTGATAACATCTGATTTGAAAATAGAGATACGGGCATTTTCAAGTTCTGGAATAAACGATGATATTTGTTGATAGTAATTTGGCTGGCTTTTATATTGATCCAACATCTTAGCATAATAATCGTTTTCCCTTAAACTCGTGAAATCAAACCACATTGTTGGTGTTAGGTAAATAATCAGAAATATTCCGTTAATAATTATTAAAGATATACCTAGTTTTTTCTTGTCAATCTGAGTTTTAAACATTTCATTTACAAACAGAAGCCCCAGAAATGGAACTACAATTTGTGCCAGATATAAGATCATTTTGGTATCTCTGAATTTATTGAACATTGGGAAATGATCAATAAACCAGTCGAGGATAAAACTATATTTGAGAGATAGAATTATTGAAATAATAAAAACAAACAGAACGCCCCATTTTATTGGATCTTTTACAAAGATGAAACCGAGGATAAATAATAAAAACATACCGGCCCCGAAATAAAAGGCTCCACCGGAGAATGATTGTTCACCCCAATACGAAGATTGTTGGGATACCATCTGCTTAAACTGTTCACTTACATTATCAAGTGCACCTTCGTGATTGCCGATAGGTTCTGCACTTCCTCCCTTTGCATTAGGAACAATAATAGACCATATTTCGCCGGGTCCGAGATTGTATTCCTTAATATAATTACTGGAAAGTGCATTTTCGGTAGTGGTTGAAAAATTTCCGGATTGAGGTTTTATGGTTAGTTCAGATTTGCCGCGTGTAGTATATTTACTGTACTCGTATGTAGTCAGAAGATTAGTCATAGCTGGTAATATACCAATTCCCAAAGCAATTGCCAGAACTCCTGAAGTCTTGGCAAATTTCATTAATTGTTTATCCTTAAATGCTACAAATAATTCTACAAAAACAAAAGGAACTATTAAAAATATAGCATAATAGGTCATTTGTAAATGGTTGGCAGCCAATTCGAGACAAATAAAAAATGCCAGTAAAATACCACCTTTAAACATATTTTTCCGGTATGCCAGAAAGATACTACCAATAAGGGGCGGAACCAGAGTTATTGCATGAACTTTGGTAAAATGGCCACCTTCGAGATATAATAAGTTTAAGGAAGACAACCCAAAAGTTAATGAACCAATAATAGCCAACCAGGGATCGATACCAAAACATAACATTAGAATATAAAACCCAATCATTGCCAAAACAATGTAAGCTATAGGCGATGATAACGTTTTGAATATAATATTATTCTCAATGCTGGTTACATAGTTGGTACTAATCAAAGAAATCTGGTAAGTAGGCATACCCCCAAACATTGAGTTTGTCCACAAAGGTTCCGCTTTATTTTGCTCGCGGTAATCGCCAATTTCTTTACTCATTCCTATGTGATGGGCAATATCAGCAGGTCTTAATTTTAAACCGCTTAACTGTGGCGAAAAATATACAGCCGAGATTATGACAAAAATAGCAATTGCTGCTATATGAGGTAAGGCACCTTTGAATTTTTGTGGTAACATAAATTTGGGGTTATTTAATCTTTTATTTCTTCGTAGTCTATATATTCTCCAGAATTTTTTGAATATTTTTTATGTTTGGAGGAATTATTGATAATTACATCGTCATTGGTTTTATTTCCTCCCTGATTTTGAAAATTATTAAAACGTTCCGTCATTTCCTGCATTTTTCTGTTAAGAAATCTAGAAAGTAAATGAGGGAAAATATACCTGAAAAAAATACGTAACAGGGTTAAAATAAGAAATATTATAAGAAGAACTTTGAAAAATTCACTCATAGTTTTAAAATTTTCGGCTAAGGTAGAAAATTTTTATTTACCTTGTTACTTATATCTATATGTCAAGCAAAGGTATATTTTTAGTGGCCAGCTTGGCTTTTCTCCTGCATCCGAATACGAGATTAACACCGGTTCTTACATTAAAAGTACGGTTGTATGACGGTACATAAGGAATGTTAAGATCTTTTCCGACATTTTTATCCCAAAATAGTGGTAATCTGTCGCTCATTAAATACCATTGTAGCGGACCCAGTTTCCAAACCATACCTAAACCCAGATTATTATAAGCACCCTCCGCCATAGTATAGCTTCCTGTTAACTCTAAAACTTTACTTATATATAGGTTGGCTGTAAATGTAAATTGAGGACGAATTTTATTCTGAATCAGGGCAAAACGGGTAAGTGCTCCTATTCCAAATGCTTTAAATGGTTGGTAATATGCTGCAAGATATAATTTACCGGTTAAACTGGTAGTGTAGGCATTCTGGCTGGTTTTAAGATTATAAACATTGCCAAGTGTATCCAACAATGTTTGTACCATATCAGCAGTATCCGAAAGATCTAAAGTTACTCCCTCGAAGGCAAACTGCCCATCCTGGGAAATGTTGTTTACATTATTTTTCCAGTGTATAAAACCAATATCTACTAAACTGGCCGAAATGCTAAAGTTATTCAAGGGTTTCGCAATAATACCCAAATCAATAGCAAACCCCGAATTTTTAGGGTTTATCAAAAATTTTACCGAATCAATATATTTATCAAAGTCAGTTGTAACATCATCAAAATAGCCGTCGTCAGTAGTATTGACAGTCAATCCCGGGATTGAAGAATTAATATTAAATGTTGATTTGGTGTCCCATTTAAAGGCGCCTTCATTTTTAAAATAGATATTCGAGTTTGTCATGGAAACACTGGCTAATCCGATTAAATATTTAGCTCTGAAACCAAATGTAAGATTAGGATTTATTTCCTGAGAAATGCCAAATCCAATTTCGTGATAACATTGGGCTTTAATACCTAAATTGCTGAAATCAAAATTTTCGTTAGCCAGTTGTGAACTTGATTGGTTAAAATTGAGCCCCAGTTTAATTAAATCTTTAGGAATAAAAGCATAAGCTTCGACATGGGTTGATATATTAAATGAAAAATAAGTTTTTCGAATCCTAAAACCCATATCAAATAAATCAATACGGTCATCAGTAAAAATATAACTTGTAGGTTTTAATTTATTCAGGAATTCGTTTTTTGTATTTTCATTTCTATCAGGGTAATAAGTAGAATCCGTTTCTTTATCATATTTTAAAACATCCCTCATATTAACCGCCGAATTTCCTAAATTAAATTCCACGTTGGTGCCGGGTATTGACAAGTAAAAATTACAGACAGGCTGTAGAGCAGGGTTTAGTTGGTTTGCCTGAGGTACCCTATCCATAAAATACAATGAATTATTGTATTGGGCCTTGGTGTTATTCAATGCGAATGTCGTTAGGATAAGGAGGATAATAAAGGGTTTAAAATGATTCATAAGTGAAATTATTATTATAGTTGCAACTGGTCAAAATCGGTAACTTTAATTTGAGCCTGTAATCCGAGATATATTTTTATCTTATCAGTTAAATAAAATTTAACATAGGTATTGTTATTATAGTCGGTACTATTGATTGCGACCTTGAAAAGAGCATATTTTACATCTTTTAAAGGAAGGATCTCATCGCTGGTAAAAGTTTCCTTATCAGAATACCTGCTTGGAGTTGATATTTTTCCTTTTGAATTTAATGTTCCTGATTTTATTACGGGTTGATTATCTTTTGTGAAGATGGTGTCAATGGCCTGATATGAAGTGTCAACCAAAATGAGCATACATTCTACATCAATGGGTAGCCAGTTCTCGATACTGTCATGTATTGTCAGGCTCTTAAGAACGGATATATCGTTGAACTTAGAAAATATGTCAAAATCCATGGTATCCATAATTTCATATTTTTCGGCCCTTAAATACATGGGAAGTTCAACATGAATGAAAGCATCAAATTTACTTTGATCGGATAAAAAGTTGTATGCTTCACCATTAGGATTCGATGTAAGTTTAACATTGTAATACAAGTTGCTGGGTGTTGTAGCTATAGCATCCGCTATATTGCAATTATTCCTGCTAAAACTTACGGTGTCGTGCGCAAAAACATCCATAGCTGGAGCGCTGCTTATGGTATAGACTGAGTTTGCAAAAATTAAATTTGTATATACATTGTTTAAATCAGAGTAAGTTTTAAAATTCGAAAGGCTTGCTTCAAATGAAGCCCCAATAGAGTTACCCGTAAATATTTCTATTTTCGGATCGTAAAATTGGATGTGAGCCTGATCATTTACTTTAAAAACAGACATTTCTATATTACCTGATTTATTAATAAGTTCTTGTTTCCCAATATAACCAAAAAGTTTTGAAAAACGAATATTTTCTAATTTTAAATCAAAATCAATACTATTGGAGGAGCTTATATTCCCACTTGAACCTAAGTTTATATTATAATCAATTTCTATTTTATTTGTGGAAGAGCCACTGCTTTGATTAAATTTTAAATAGTAACCGGTTATATCAATATTTTTTGAATAACTATAAGGGTTAGTAACAGTTGATATTGGAATGCTCAATTGCAGAGCTGAACCATTTTTGGTAAGATTGGGTACTGTAATAATCGCGGTACCGTTTTTCTGAATGACAGTTGTAAGGTTTATATTTAATGTGCCCGATTTAATGGCGATACTGTCAATTTTTTCACCATTCGAAAAATTAAATGTAAACTCTGTTTCTTTGCTAAAGTTAACTGCAAATCCCGAACCCGAAACTGAAACACCCATATCTGAACCACTAAAACTTTCGGAAATACTCTGATCTGAAATGCTAACCAGATTTTCAGCTGTTTCAGAGATTATTGTATCCTCATAATAAAGATATAATAAACTGTCGTCCGGATAAAAACTTACAGATCCCAGTGTATCATTGGATTCAATGATGTCTTTCATATTTAGTTCTCCTTGAGCTATTGGAACAACAACGCCCCAGCTAAATTTTATACTCGAAATATTATCCAGATTAATTTCTTCTTTTATACAAGAAGTGTAAACTAAAATATTAAATATAACAAAAATAGAAATTTTTTTGATTCTACAAACCCAATCCAACCGCCACATACCCAAAAAATTAAAGTTATTACTTTACTGTATAATTAAGTAAAATTGAACTTTTACTTCCTACAATTAAGTTAAACTTATTTTCTGAATTGTTCAAGAGGCCTATTGAAAATTGTTTGTTTCCCTGTAATGGAAATCCTTTATGCAGATTTCCGTATATATCATACAAATAAATATTTGCATTATTCTGTTCAACAATTCCTATTTTATATCTCAAATATGAAGTTTCATAAAATAAGGGTTTTGTTTTTATTTTTTCGTTCGATTGTATGGTGGATAGCAGTTTGCCTGAATATTCGAATATTTTTACGGTGTTGTTGTATGTGATTATGAAATTCGGCTTTAAGCTGGCATTCATATCTAAAACTTCAAAATAGTGGTTTGCAGGATATTTACCCAAATCCAGAACATTTTCTTCTCCGTTTTTATCAATAAGATGAACAAGACCGGCAGTGTCGGTCGCAACAAAGAGAAAATTCTGTTTGCAATTTTCCGGAATAATGAAAACTGGGTTATTTATTGATAGCGGGAATTTATGTTTAACTTTTAGGATTGATTCCCCAATTTTGTTTAAAATATAAATATTATTCAGGTCGTTAAAAACAATGTAATCTTTATCATTTCTTGTAAAAAGCTGAATAGGTTGAGTAGTCAGACTTTCTGTTTTCTTAAATTTCCAGTTGCTTTCGATGTTGCCCTTTTTGTCGAATTCGTAAACTTTTAAGTCAGTGGTTGCAATTAATATTTTGTAATCTTTCTTCTTTTTTGAATTGATCAGGGTTAACCCATTTGATGCCTGCTGCTTTAAGGATATCGGGTAATTTTCTATAAAATTTCCCAATCGGTCCATCAGGTATATCTTTCCGGAGGTATTAAAGAGATATTGAAGTTTGCGGTTTTTATAATAGTCAATCTGGTAGATATCACTAATTATGGGTTCTCCAATATTTTTTTTGAGAAGTATCCGGCCCGAATTGTTTATCAGATAAATAGTGTATTTAGAATCCTGAACAAAAATCTCGGTTTCATTAGATTGATGGTTTTTTACCAATGTCGGTTTAAAGAGAATATCAGCATTGAGACGGCATTCCCAAATGGCCTTGGGGTTTTTGCTTACGACCGTGTCGTTGTATTTAATGATTAAGTTGTTGTAAAGAACTGATTTTGTGCTTGTACTAAATTGATAAACCAAAGCGTTAATTTTATTGAATTTCGATGGTTCCTTGAAATTATTATTATAAACCTGTGACCTTAAATAATTTTTGTAACTCTTTTTTGATAATGATGGGTTAGAGTAATAGAAAAAATTTGAGGTGGAGGAGTAATTGTCCCCTAAATTCGAGAAATCAATATCTGTATTTATGGTTCCGTTATGCAGGCACGAGATGATATAGTCATTTAATTTTTCGGGGGATTCTGCAAAGAGCATGTAATTGTCGAACAATGTGCAATAACGGTAAGACGCACCCGCGAATAAATCGCCCATTAATAAAGACGGTATATTTTCGGCAGGTAGTTTATACGTTTTAAGAATAAGGTCGCTGTCTATGTTGAGTTCTGAAATGTAATTTTCTATTTTAGTATTAGTGGAATCGGCAAATGACTGTATCCAGGAATTTAGCATTTGATCGGTTTCGTCTGTACTTTTGATTCTAAACAAAGCATAAGAATTTTCTGTAATAGAATCTTCCGAGGCCGGCGTTTTTATTACTCCGCATTCGTTTTCGAAAATGGATTCAAAATTGTGGAGGAGGTCTATATTGTAACTGAATTTCAGACTATCCGTGTTGTATTCGTATGGTTTTAGTTTGTTGTTTTTTTGGAGATATAATTTATAATTTTCGATGTAGAGCTTTAGGTCACTAATCCCGAGTAGTGTAAATTCCTGGCAATTTTCCGGGATTTTAGCAAAAGCTTCAAAATGTTGGGGTTTTTGTCCATCAAATACCGGGATGAACGATTGTTCGTTATTGTCAGAATCGGCAAACCCGTTGAATAATATCAGGCTCTTTTTAATATTTATGTCAAATTCGGCCCAGCTTCCAAATGTTTTTAAGAAATTGAGCTGATTGTTAAATTTGGGATGTATAATAAAACTCCCCATTTTACTGAGCATATCAAACTTTACAAAAAGATTTAGCGGATAACTTTTACCGGCCGATTTTGTAAGTGTTTTAACTTTGTCCATACCAGGAGAGCATTTGCCTGATAATGCTGTTTGAATAGTGTTTTCAACAAGGCTTGAGGATGTACTCAGTATAAAAATGTCGTTGATGCAGGTAAAAGAATATTTGCCTCTGTTTCCCGAAAGTATAATGTCTGCAATATTTTTACCTGCGTATTTTCTTTCAGTAAGGTCGCAACCTTCTATATTTGAGAAAATATGGGTAATATCTTTATATAAGTTGCAATTGTTTAACTTTAAGAAATATACAGGTATTATTTCATCATTGTGGCTGGTATGTAGCGAAATTAATATTTGAGAATTATTCTCAAATATTTTCTGAAGGGCTTTACAATTGGGTTTTATTGAGTCAATAAGGTGTAACTTATTTTCGATTTCGCTAAAAACCTGAAATTGATTTATTGTTTTCCAAAGAGGGTTTTTGTTATTCAGATTTTCCCTGAGGGAATTGTAGTTGTTAATCTCAATAATAAGGCCGGCATCGGCAGGTATAACATCATAAATTGATTTGTTGGAGAGTTGGTGGTTTTTTAAGACTAAAAATAGAACAGATAAAATAATAACAATTACTCCAATAATACCGACAATAGATTTTTTTGTCATAATTTTCCACCCTGAAATATTTATTAATTCAAAAGTAGAAAAATTAATCCATAAGAGATATAATATTTATTGTTTATAATTTAATATATGCCCCGTAAAAATTTATTTGGAAACCGTTGGGATGAGGTCTTGCAAAAGGAAATATCTAAGTCGTATTTTGTTAAATTGTTAAAATGGGTAAAAAAGGATAGAAGTGCTTATACAGTTTACCCTTCAGAGGATAATATGTTCCGGGCATTTCAGGCAACTTCTTTCGAAGATGTTAAAGTTGTTATTCTTGGGCAGGATCCTTATCATGGAAAAGGGCAGGCTCACGGGCTTAGTTTTTCGGTTCCTGATGGTGTTGCTATTCCGCGTTCCTTAAAGAATATTTTCAAGGAAATAAAATCGGATTTAGGGTTTGAAATTCCGGAGTCCGGGAATCTCGAAGGTTGGGCAAAACAAGGGGTTTTATTACTGAATACGATTCTTACTGTACGTGAGAACAATCCCAGATCGCATCATAATATGGGATGGGAAACCTTTACGGATGAAGTGGTACAAACTTTGTCTGATAAAAGGGAACACCTTATTTTTATTTTGTGGGGCAACGATGCTAAAAACAAAATGTCTTTAATTAACCCACAAAAGCACCTGATACTTTCTGCTGCTCATCCTTCGCCGTTTTCTGCAGCACGCGGCTTTTTTGGTTGTAAACATTTTTCGCAGGCTAATGTTTGGTTAAAGGAACATGGATTATCAGAAATTGATTGGCATTTATAAATATTTTTTAAAATATTTGCTGAAATAATTTATTAATGAATTAAAACTTAAATGGGACAAATAAATTCACAAACTCTGCTAAAGAGAAACCCTGAAATGGTTACCAGTAATATCGATGGTGAAATTGTTATGTTAAGCGTAACAAATGGAGAGTATTACGGGTTAGATGAAATTGGCAGTCGTATATGGGAATTAATAGAATTGCCAATTACTGCGGATGATCTAGTAGACGCTTTGGTAGAGGAATTTGAAGTTGAAAAGGGTGAATGTTTAGCCGATACTTTAGAATTTCTGGAAGGTTTACTTAATAAGGGATTAATCCTTTTACTATAAAATGATTTTATTTAAAAAGTTTTTCAGATTAACATTCACCGAAAAGTGGCTGTTTATTGAGGCAGCCTTTTTATGTTCGGTTATTAAGCTTGTGGTTCTGTTTATTCCCATAAAAAAATATCAAAAGTATTTAGGCGAGCAAAATAAAATTTTTGAAAGTCCGTTAGATAGTAATGAGCGACTTATTTACCGGGTTTCATCGGGTATTGTTCGTTCCCGGAAGGTTCTGCCCTGGCAAAGCAAATGCCTTACCGAAGCTATAGTGGCAAAGCTAATGTTGAGAAGGAGGAAGATTGGTTCAACTTTGTACCTGGGCGTTTACATAGAAAATGAAAAGATGCAGGCTCATGCCTGGTTAAAATACGGCGATATTTTTATTACCGGACGTAAGGGTTCATCTAAATTTACAGTAGTTAGTACTTTTGCATAACAATGCATTATATATAAAAATTAATTAGCGAAGGGGGGCATTAACGGCTCGATTTTAAATTTGAGATCACTGATTCCTGAAAAATTACAAAAAGTCTGTGGTCTTTTTTAATACAGATGATGGATTTTTATGGATTTTGATAAGGGTTATTGCCGCCAGTTCTGAAAAAACCCCGGAACCATCTCGGCTTTCGGGGCATATGTAGTCTAGTTAGCAATTGTAGAGAAAAGAAGTTTATATATTTTATTTTTATAAAATTCAGATAAATTTAATGTATCCCCCAATGTTTTTACTGTGTTTAACAGTGCTTTACTTTTTTAAGTAGCGCAAATCAGGTGCATAAAAATAATAAAATTGTTTTATAATATCTAATTTATTTGAAATTAATTTAATCTTTTAAAAAATTTTGAAACCAGAATCCCGAATCTTTTATATAGCGTTGTTGCGTGGCAAAATCGTTGTAGACTATTCCAAACCTGGGTCTAAAACCTTCTGCCCATTCAAAATTGTCTACTAAAGTCCAGGCAAAATAACCTTTTATATTAATTCCTTCATTTTTTGCCCGCAGCACCTGACTTAGATAGCATTTGAAATATTCGGTACGATGTTTATCATGGATTGCACCGTTTTCCAGTACATCCGGAAATGAAGCTCCGTTTTCTGAAATAATGAAATCTTTCACCGGATATTTATTGAATCGTTTAATTATTTTATAGATACCCTCAGGATATACTTCCCATCCCATTTCTGTGAGCAGTGTCTCTTCTGAATCAGGGTTGACCCTGTTAGCCCAAACAAAAGGGATTAGCGACGGCCGTCCGATTACTCTGAAATAATTTTGTAATCCTATAAAGTCAAAATCGAATTTTAGGTTTTCCATATCTCCGGGCTCTGTAAACTTTTCAATCCTTTTTAAAAATGGAAGGGCGTCTGTGGGGTAGCCCATGCCATATAAAGGCTCAATAAATAATCTGTTCAGCAAAGCATCCAGCCTCTCCGAAGCCCTTACAAATTTGTTTTTAGCTTTCTTAGGATCAACATACGAACAAGAAAACGTGGTTCCTACATAAGAATCCGGAATTATACTTTTTAGAATTTTACCGCCCGAAGCCTGACATAGAGCAACATGATGTACGGATGCCAAAAATTTATTAAGGCTGTGATGTCCCGGAGCATGGATTCCTGCTAAATATCCAAGACTGGTAAAGGTGAGTGGTTCATTAAAAACTAACCAGTTTTTTACGCGGTCTCCAAAATTTTTGGCACATATTTCGGCATACTCGCCAAACCAGCTGATAATATCGCGGTTAGCCCATCCTCCTTGTTTTTCCAATTCCTGAGGAAGATCCCAATGGTATAAATTTATCCAGGGAGTTATGTTGTTTTCTAGGCATGTGTCAATAACCCTATTGTAGAAATCAATTCCTTTTTGATTTATTGTCCCTGTACCCTCCGGAAGAATACGCGTCCACGAAATAGAATACCGAAATGCGTTAAAATTCAATGATTTTAATATCTCAATATCGGTTTTGTACTTGTGGTAAAAATCAGCAGCAATATTTCCATTATTACCATCTTTAATATTTCTGCCGTGTTGGGTAAATACATCCCAAATCGACAGCCCTTTACCGTCTTCGTTCCATGCACCTTCAATCTGGTAGGCTCCTGTAGCTGTTCCCCAGATAAAATCTTTGCCAAAATCCGAGCTCTTAAGAATTTCTTCTTTAACCAGCGCATTTAATTTTTGTGGCATAATTAAAGCTCCAACGGCTGCAAGGGCTGATAATTTTAGAAATTCTGCACGCGTTAACATAAATATAATATTGGTTCGCAAATATATTGATTTGGCATAAACCCTAATATTCAAATAGAGGTATTCGTTAAAAAAGTAAATTTATATTTGAGATTTCTTTTTCTTTTAGGAAGTAAATTAGTACTTTGGTTTTACTAAATATTACTAATGGCTAACAAAGAAACGAATCCTTTTGTTAAATTAAAGGGAATACATATTGTTTATCCAATTCTGATAGGGTTGGGTATTGTTTTTGTTTTATTGTACCGGGATTTTAATCCTGAAGCTTTTCAAAGCTTAAAGTTCAGAAACGGGATGTGGTATTTTGTAGTGCTTGCACTATTTTTTATGCTAATGCGCGATTTTTGGTATATTGTCCGCATCAGAATACTCACTCATAATAAATTGACCTGGAAACAAGCTTTTCGCGTAATTATGCTTTGGGAGTTTACTTCTGCTGTTACTCCTTCTGCCGTGGGTGGCACAACAATTGCAACCTTATATGTTCATAAAGAAGGAGTTTCGTTGGGGAGAAGTACCGCTGTTGTGCTGGCTACCTCTTTTCTTGACGAATTATATTTTATCCTTATTTTTCCTTTAATTTTAATCTTAATTCAATGGCAGGACTTATTTTCTGTGGGTATTCACCACGGTAAAGTATTTTCTTATATCAACGAGTTTTTAATATTTGCAATTACCGGTTATACCTTAAAATTGGTGTATTTGATTTTTTTAAGTTATGGACTATTCGTAAATCCAAGAGGTTTGAAATGGTTGTTACTGTGGATATTTAAGATTCCATTTTTAAGAAAATTCAGATATGCTGCTCATGTAACCGGAACAGATATTATAAAGAGTTCAAGGGAGTTAAAATCTCAGGGTATTGTTTTTTGGCTAAAGGCATTTGCAACAACATTTTTATCATGGACTTCAAGGTATTGGGTGGTAAATGCATTGCTTCTTGCATTTTTTGTGGTAAAGGATCATTTTTTACTTTTTGCCCGTCAATTGGTAATGTGGCTTATGATGTTGGTTAGTCCTACCCCCGGGGGCAGTGGTTTCTCGGAACTAATATTTAAAGAATACCTGGGTGATTTAATACCAGTTAATCCTGCTATTGCCGGAACAATTGCCATTTCAATAGCTTTAATCTGGCGAATGATAAGTTATTACCCTTATTTGTTAATTGGGGCAATAATTTTACCCAAATGGATTAAAAGTAAGTTTAAAAAATAACAGATCAAATTATTAATTACGTGTGTTTAATTGGAAGAATTTTTTCAATTATAGCGCCGTTAGGTGCTAAAGCTCGGTAAAATATATTGAACTAAATAAATCTGCCGCCTCCATTGAGGCGGAACTTCTTTGGAAAAACTTTTTTTACCGACCTTTTGCCCTTAAACAGGGCAATTAATTTTGAAATTTGTCCTTTATAAATTGACGGAATATTTGAAATAAATTTTTTACATCGAATTCATGTTAATTATTATGATGATGCCCAATCCAGTTGATTAAGGACTCAAATAATACTTTTCCGTCGGTATTGCCAATCTCTTCATCGCAAGCCCTTTCAAAATGGGGCATAATTCCGCATACATTTCTGCCAAAATTGCAGATACCGGCGATGTTATCCGTTGAACCGTCCGGATTTGCATAAATGGAGATGCGGTTGTTTTCGTCGCAATACCTGAATAATATTAAATCATCCTGATGAAGTGAAGTTAATTCATCGTTGGATGCAAAATATCTTCCATATTTATGGGCAATCGGAAGTTTTAAGGTTTGTTCTTTTTGCGTCATAAGTGTAAGACTCGAATTTGTAGTATTAGTCTTAACAACTATATCTTTCGACATGAAGTCGGTTTTATTGTTAATTAGAAGTGTTCCTGGGAGCATACCGGCTTCACATAGAATCTGAAACCCATTTCCAATTCCAATAACAACCCCGCCTTTAAGAGCATAATGTTTTATCGCATTCATTACAGGAGAACGGGCAGCCATTGCCCCTGGTCTCAGATAATCTGCAAAGGAACTGCCGCCGGGAATAATAATCGCATCAGTCTTGGGTAATTCGGTTGTGGTATGCCATATTTCGATACACGAAACTTCAAAATTATTTTCCACAGCATATTTGATATCATACTGTCCGGTTGTTCCGGGAAAAACAACAATTCCAAAATTCATAACTCTCTTTTTTTATCAAATTTACATAAAGAATTTATTCTGTAGGTAATGTTCGTAACAAATATTTTCGTGCTTTATTGAAGAAATAATGAAATTAATGTATAATATTTCGGGCTTTTTTATTAATTTTAAACGATAGTCCCTTTAACATCCCTTTTAGGGGAAAGTGGCGTAAGGAATGTTGATGATTTTATTAGTTATGATTGTTACCACCCCGGATTTACAGCAGTTTATTTCTGTCGTTCGAAGCAACTCCAGCTACGATTTTAGTGACTATTCTGATAAGTCTCTAAAACGAAGGCTAGCAAAGGTTCTTGTAGATAATAAGATGGACTTGACGGCTCTTCTTAGCCAAATTAAAGTTGACGGATCTTTTCTTGAAAAGGTGGTGAAAGATATTACGGTTAATACTACCGAGCTTTTTAGAGATCCTCAGATATGGCAATATCTTATCCACGTAGTTTTACCCAAATTTAAAGATCAGGCTAATATAAATATTTGGCATGCAGGTTGTTCGTCGGGTCAGGAAGTTTATTCCATGATGATGGCATTGCATAAATTAGGTATGCTTGACAAAGCTCGTATTTACGCATCGGATCTGAATGCCGATATGCTTTCTAATGCCAGAAAAGGCGTTTATCGGTACCGCTTCAATATTAATTACCTCGATAATTTTGATAAAGCTTTAAAAGAAAATCCATTTAATTTTGAAGAATATGACAACATTCCTTATGAGCGATATTTTGTAATTGATAAGGAAAAGGATTATATCCGGATGAACCCGTTTTTGGTTGAAAAACCTATTTATAAAAAGCACGATTTGGTTTCGGACCCAAATATTTTTTACGTAAAATTTGATCTTATTTTATGCCGGAACGTAATCATTTATTTTGGATACGAATTGCAAAATAAGGTATTCGATTTATTTTATAACAACCTGTATAACAATGGATATTTATGGCTGGGAATGCATGAATCCATTCTTGGACCTTTTGCTTCCAGGTTTGAAAAAACAGGTAATTTTTACCAGAAAAAGGAACAATTGTTTTATTCTCCATGATAAATATCTTGTTAATATCTTTTAAAATAAGGAATAACAATTTATATTTGGAAAATATGTGTATTATGACATTGATAAGCATAGGTATTTATAATCCTAAAAAATGACAGGAAACTACCAAACATTAAAAAACAGGCTCATTTACTTTTCAGGATCCATCCTCCTGTTTTGCGCCCTTATTTTTATTATTCAATACAATAACTTTTACTATTCCGGAAAATACAGCCAGTATCAGGGAAGTTTCGCAAAATTTGTTATAAATGCAGGTAAAGTTAATATACAGAATCAGCAATTCATTAAAAGCGAAGTTCTTGATAAAGATTTTTATTCTTCAGGCAAAAGTAAGTGTACTGATAGTGTTACCTTAGTTTTGTCTCAGTATATCGGATTATTGGATTCTGTTTCAAACGACTCCTACCTCGGAAGTAACAAACTTAAAAAGAGAATAGACGGCTTAATTTCCGATTGCCAATCCTTAAAAATCAATATGGAAAACCTCAGAGGTAGTTTACTCGAACGGGGATTTTTTAATACTGGTAAAGCTGGCGAATGGACCCGTTTTGGTATTTATCTCGAAGATTTAGCCGAAAATTCAAAAAATACTTCGGTAATCCGGAGTATATCCAGGATTAATCGTGAACTTACAGCTTATCAATATCAAAGAAATCCCGATCAGATTGACGAATTGGTAAATCTAGTATTTTCATTAAAAGTACAATTGACTTCCGGAAACCTCGAATATACCTCAGGAATTTCTGATGCTGAAAAGTTGAAGCTTGTTTCCGAGCTCGATAATTTTTATTCAAAATCCCTCGAAATTCAGAAAATTGACCGCGAAATAGGGTTGACTCAAAATGCCGGTTTAATAGGCGACTTAAATGTACATGTAAATGTAGTGGTTGCTAAATCTAACCAGCTTAATGCTGATTATTCTCAAATTATTCAATCAAAAATTAATCTGGATTTTGGAATTAAAACGATTTTGATTGTTTTGATTTGTGGACTGTATTTCTGGTTTGTACGAAAATTTTTAATAGAAATTATTTATAATATTACCGAAATACAATATTTTGCCTCTGAACTAATTCAGGGTAAACTTCCTAAACCATTAGATAATTCCCGTTTTACGGAAACTAATGAAATCTCTGATTTATTTAACAGGTTTATCGAAGCCTTACGTGATAAAATAAAATTTGCCGCAATGCTTGGCTCCGGCCGGCAGGATGTTTCGCTTGTCCCTTTAAGTGCCGACGATGCTTTGTCTAATGCATTACTCGATATGGAAAAGAGTTTGCTTAAAGCCGAAGAAGAAGATCAAAAGTATAAGGCAGATGAACAAAAGCGTGCCTGGGCAAACGAGGGATTGGCTAAATTCAGTGAGATTCTTCGGATGCAAACCGACAACCTCTCTACTCTTTCGGATGAGATTATTGTTGAGCTGGTTAAATATCTTAGCGCCAGTGTGGGAAGTATATTCTTATATAATGACGACAACGATAAAGATATTTACCTTGAACTTATCTCGGCTTTTGCCTACGATCGTAAAAAATTCATTCATAAAAGAATCGAGATTGGCGAAGGATTAGTGGGTACGTGTGCCATTGAAAAATTACCGATATTCCTTTCTGAAATCCCCGAAGACTATATGGAAATTACTTCCGGTCTTGGCGATGCCCCTCCCCGGAGTATATTTATTGTTCCGTTAAAAACTGAAGAAAAGATATTTGGGGTTTTGGAGGTTGCATCTTTTCAGAAATTTGAAAAACATGAGCTCGAATTTATTGAAAAACTGGCTCAAAGTATTGCTTCTACATTTGCTACCGTAAAAATTAATATCCATACGGCACGGTTACTGGAGCAATCTAAAAGACAAGCTGAAGAAATGGCGCAACAGGAAGAAGAAATGCGCCAGAATTTTGAAGAACTACAAGCCACACAGGAGGAATCTGCCAGAC
>WSSedL1CaDRAFT_10000909_pt1 | contig 19162 bp, 15 predicted proteins | sample WetSurSL1Cattail_FD_9464 | JGI IMG/M metagenome (IMG submission 9464)
ACGGGCGTGCTGAACAGTCTGCGTGCACAAGCCGAATTCCTTCTAGACGCAAAGCAGATCGAATCGGCGCCCGCCGACTTCGAAAAGTTCGTAGATAGCTCGTTCGTGGCCCGAATGGTCTAAACCTCAATATGACAATTTCAACCCTTAAACCCAGCGCCGGCTTGATGCCGATGTCGTTGAACACACCTGAAAGAGTCCTCAACGCGAAACTGCTTATTGAGGGGGTGTCCAAGCGATTCGGGTCACAACAGACCGGCGTCCAGGCGCTTGATTGCATCAACCTGGCCATCGAGAAAAACGATTTCGTCTGCATTGTTGGCCCCTCTGGTTGCGGCAAAAGCACCTTGCTCAACGCGGTTGCGGGGTTCGATCATCCCACTGAAGGTCGCATCGTCCTTGATGGACAGACCGTTCGCGGTCCCGCTGCAGAACGAGGCGTTGTGTTCCAGCAAGGGGCTCTGTTCGACTGGATGACTGTCGCTGAGAACGTCAGTTTTGGTCCGCGCTCACGGGGATTTTCGAAACAAAAGGCCAAAGAAGTGGCTGATGAATATATCGAGCTGGTGGGCCTCAAGACATTTGGCCAATGCTACCCGCACGAACTCTCTGGTGGTATGCAGCAGCGCGTCGGCATCGCGCGAGCTCTCGCCAACCACCCGGAGGTTTTGCTGATGGATGAGCCATTCGCGGCGCTCGATCAGCAAAATCGGGAACTCCTTCAAAGCGAGATCAAACGTATCTGGCAAAAAACGGGCAACACTGTGCTATGGATTACCCACAGCATCGAAGAAGCGCTCTTTCTGGGTACCCACGTGCTCGTGATGTCTGCGCGGCCCGGGCGAATCAAGGGCAGCTTCAAGACGCATTTCGATCAGAGTGATCCAGAGCTTGTGACCAGTGATGCCTTCTTTCAGGCAAGGCGTGAGCTCTACCACCTTCTGCGCGACGAGACCGTCGCAGCACACGAACTTGAACTAGCATAGTATGAGCGCCCCCTCTCCAACCATTGCTGAGCCAATCGCAACGTCTTCACCTATCCCCATATCAGGTGCTGCCGCCGCCGGTCCGACGGGTGACTATCGCTACCACTGGTCTATGGTGTCTTCGTTCGTCTTGATGGCGGCCCTCTGGGTCGCACTGACCGGCTGTGGTCTGTGGCCAGCCATGGTTAGTCCGATCTTCCTTCCGTCGCCAGTGAAAGTCGCGCAAACCTTCATGACGCTGTGGACGGACGGTTACCAAGGAAGCACATTGGTGCATCATATGCTGGTGAGCATGTGGCGCTTTGGTGCCGCATTCATCCTGTGCATTGTGATCGGCGTTCCAGTCGGACTGGCCATGGGCGTCAACAAAACAGTGCAAGGCCTCCTCGATCCGCCGATCGAAATATCACGCCCGGTACCAAAACTAATCTTACTGCCGCTTCTCATCATCTGGTTCGGGATCGGCGAAGCCTCCAAGATACTGATCATCGTGCTGGCCCTGTTCCCCATCATGTCGGTGGGTGCCATGCAGGCGGTCAAGGGTGTGAGCAAACGAAAGATCAATGCAGCTTACTCTCTGGGGGCCAATCACAGGACTGTTTTCATGCGGGTGCTGCTGCCTGCCAGCATGCCGGGTATCCTCACGGCGGTGAGGGTCAGTATTGGCGTCGGGGTCACCATGCTGGTGGGCGCCGAAATGGTCGGCACCAACAGCGGTATCGCGTGGATGGCCATGAGCGGAGCAGACTTCATGCGCACTGACGTGGTTTTGGTTGGTGTGCTGATGATGGCCTTGATAGGCTATGTACTGGACTTGGCCATACGCTTGCTGGAAGCCAAGGTCGTGCATTGGGTGGGCAAGCAATGACCGCCGCGCTGCAGATGTCGAAGACAAATCTGTCTTCAGCCGTTTTTCCGCGAGGCGCATTCCGACCCTCAGTAAGCAAAGCTGTGGCTGGAGATGGCGCCTGGCTCATCGACAGTGATGGCCGCCGGTTTCTTGATGCGTGCGGAGGTGTCTTCGTGGCCATTCTTGGTCACAGTCCCGCGGCAGTTGCCGAAGCGATCGCGCTGCAGACACGCACGCTCAACTTCGCCTACTCTGGGGATTTCACAACCGATGCGCAGGAGCGCCTTGCCCAGCGCCTAGTTTCAATCGCACCGCCCGGCATCGAGCGCGTGTGGCTAACAACTTCCGGCTCGATGGCCAACGAAGTGGCTGTCAAGCTTGCCAGGCAGTATCACCTGCTCAAAGGGAACACTCAAAAAACAAAAATCATCTCGCGGCGCCACAGCTATCACGGCAGCACGATAGGCGCGATGTCCATGACCGGTTCGCTACCGCGGCGCAAGCCCTACGAACCCTATCTCTTGAACTTCCCTCAAGTCTCGCCACCCTATTGTTATCGCTGCCCCGACAAGCTAGAGCCAGTGGATTGCGCGATCGCATGCGCAAATGAGATTGAAAGTGCCATTCTTGCCGCCGGAGAGGAGTACGTGTCAGCCTTCATCGTCGAGCCAATTGCTGGTGCTCCCCTTGGCGGATTGACCTCTCCCCCTGAATATTTGCGGAGAGCCCGAGATATCTGCGACCGCTACAACGTCCTGATGATTGTCGATGAGATCGTCTCTGGCGTTGGTCGAACCGGAGACTGGTTCGCCATCGAGGAAAGTGGTGTAATTCCCGACATCATCACTCTGGCAAAAGGCCTTGGTGGAGGGTTTGTGCCGATCGGCGCGGTGCTTGCCCACAAAAAGATTCATCACGCGTTCGAGGAGGCCGATGCTTCTTTCATCCACAGCGAGTCATTCACCGGGCATGTCTTACTCGGCGCTGCCGGAAATGCCGTACTGGATTTCATCGACAACAACGCACTATTGCCGGCCGTACGGGAGCTTGCGAAGTACTTGGAAATTAGCCTGGCGCCCTTGGCGAACTCTCCACTCGTGGGCGAGGTACGTGGCCGTGGACTTCTTAAGGGCATTGAGCTGGTTGCCAGCAAGCGAACCAAGAAGCCTTTTGCGCGCAGTCTGCGTGTGGCTGAACGCGTGGCCCGGGCCACTGCTGCGCGGGGTGTTCTTGTACTGACCGGAAATGCAGGTGTTGATGGCGTTAACGGGGATACCGTAATGGTCGCCCCACCGTATGTCACCACGCGCAGTGAGATCGATTTCATGGCTGAGGTGTTGAGTATTGCGTTGGACGAAGTTGCCGGTGAACTTGCAGCTCAAGGCGTCGAGGCACCTTCGGCCACGGCGAACGATTGACTTGTCAATCGGGCAGGTATTGGCGTCGCTCGCCGGTGCGGCGCAGGCTCTGCTGAGTGAGGCTATCGATTCTTCAACTTGGATCAAGGAATCTCGTCTCGCCGCGTGGGCTTGCGGGAGGTGTCAAAGCTTTGCTGTGCGGCTATGGCCAGCGTTTGTTGTTGCATTGCATCCTCCTGCGAGTGATGCAATGCAACATGCAAATCATGGCCAACTGGGGACTTGATTAGCATTGCCTTAAACGGCCAGTGTCTGGCTGGTATTTTTTGTGGTCTTGATGGGGCAGGAGAGAGCTAGCCACTATGGACAAGTTTGGAGAACCCAAGAGTCATACTTTGCGAGTTTGGTCATTACACGAACGAATCGCTGTGCTCAATGTTGTAGAGTTGTTTACGACTTTAATTCGGGGTGTTGGATTTTGGAGACGATTATTTAAAGTCATAAACATTTCGGCTGGCGTTGTGAGCAACGCCTCAATACTGCCGATTTCCGATTCAACCGGGTACGTCAGATTTTCCGGCCTGACGGGCTCTTGAGCAGAGGGATCTGTCATTCGCCCGTTTGAGCTGCGATCGTTGTAGTGCATCCTCTCACCACAGGAGTCGGAGGGATCTTAGTGGTTGGGCTTTTTACTACGCATTGAAAAACATGGAAAACATAGCCGATTGCGACTCCACACCCAGTTTGGCGTAAAGATGCTTCTTGTGCACTTTTACCGTCTCCGCTGATATCGCCAGCTTAGCGGAGATGCTCTTTGCCGAAAAGCCGCTCAAGATCAGGTGCATGATTTCCAGTTCACGCGCCGTTAGCTTGGGTGCATTGCCTTTGCGCATGGTCTCTTCTAATTTGAGCTTCAATGATGTCGTCGGCCTGTGCAGGCTAAGCGGGATATCTGTGAACTTTTCAAAGCGAAGGCGTTGTCGTATGAGGGCACTCACCCAAGCAGCCAGGCTTGATAGCACTGCCACCTCAGTCGGTTTGAATCTGCGCTTGGAACCCAGGGCCAAGCAAATGGCATGGTCTTTGTCGATCGCGTGCACGAACTGCACCTCATCCTCGGCCACATTCAATCGGAAGTAGCGTTTGTAGTAGTCCGTGCGTTTGAATGCATCGGGGGCCACTTCATCCAGGCGGTAAAAACCGCTGTACCGGGTCTCCCGCCAACGGGTGAAAAAGGGATCCAGCAGAAACAGGCCGTTGACGTAGTCCTGCAGCCGTGAATCCGTTCCGCCCGACTCCATCATGTTGGCCGCGAGCACGGTGGGTGTTTCATTGCCGGAAAACTTCAGCACTAAGTGGCTGTCGAATTCGGCGTAGTCGCCCATCGAGCGAGCAAGCAGCTGCCAGAAATTGGGTCTGTCCAGTCCGTCGACCAACTGGGTCATCAACCGCTGCCACTCCAACTGGTGCCGGGGTTTGTTTGCTTCTACCACCTAGGGGTTACCTCTTCATGGGAATTTTCAATAACGCTTCCAAATCCCATACTACACGCAATGCAAATAGCGTCCGTGCTGTGTCATGGAATGCAAGCTTTAACCTTGTGAAAACCAGGAATCCCTTATGCATGAAACACTTTCCATTGATTGGCACGCTGAAGCCCTCAACATTCGTCCACGCACCCAAGCCTTTATTGGTGGGCGCGCAGTGGATGCCGTAGACGGCAGGACTTTCGCCACCATTAACCCAGCCACCGGCAAGGTATTGGCACAGCTTGCCCGTTGTGGCCAGGCTGATGTGGATCTGGCCGTGCAGTCAGCTCGTGAGGCGTTTGAAGCGGGTGTTTGGTCACGCATTCCGCCGCGTGAACGCAAGCGTGTGCTGCGGCGTCTAGCCGCGCTGATTCAGTCCAACATCAAAGAGTTGGCATTGCTCGACAGCCTGGACATGGGCAAACCCATCACCGATGCCTTCAGTATTGATGTGCCTGGTGCGGCCGCAGTCATGGACTGGTATGCCGATGCCATTGACAAGGTTTATGGCGAAGTAGTGCCCACAGCCGCCGATGTGGTCGCCACCATCACCCGCGAACCAGTGGGTGTGGTGGCAGCCATCGTCCCCTGGAACTTTCCGCTGGATATGGCGGCCTGGAAGCTGGGACCCGCCCTGGCTGCGGGCAACAGTGTCATTCTCAAGCCAGCCGAGCAAAGCCCGTTGTCGGCCTTGCGCTTGGCCGAGTTGGCACTGGAGGCGGGCATTCCCGCTGGTGTGCTCAATGTGCTTCCTGGTTTGGGCGAAGAAGCCGGACAGGCTCTGGGTCTGCACCCTGATGTGGATTGCATCGCCTTTACCGGTTCCACCCAGGTTGGCAAGTTTTTCATGCGCTATGCAGCTGAATCGAACATGAAGATGGTCTGGTTGGAGTGCGGTGGCAAGAGTCCCATGCTGGTCTTTGCCGACTGCGAAGACCTGGACGCAGCGGCCCAGAGTGCTGCGGCTGGCATCTTCTACAACCAGGGCGAAGTGTGCTCGGCCACCTCACGCCTGTTGGTAGAAGCCAGCATCCACGATGCCTTTGTTGAACGGCTCAAGGCACATGCCCTGAGCCGCCAGCCGGCTGACCCGCTGGATGCCAACACCACCATGGGGGCCATGGTCGACCAGAACCACTGCGCGAGCGTCATGCAATTCATTGCCAACGCGCAGGCTGAAGGCGGCACCCTCGTGGCCGGTGGCACGCGCGTCAACGTGGGTGATAGTGACTGTTTTGTGACCCCCACCATCTTCGCGCAAATACGCCCTGATATGACCCTGGCCCGCGAAGAGGTGTTTGGCCCGGTGCTGGCCGTTACCGCTTTTCACAGCGAGGCCGAAGCCTTGGCCCTGGCCAACGACAGCATTTACGGCCTTGCCGCCTCGGTCTGGACGGGTAGCCTGAACCGAGCCCACCGCGTGGCACGTGCCTTACGCGTGGGCACGGTCACAGTCAATTCTGTGGATGCCATCGACCCCGCCATGCCCTTTGGGGGTGTCAAACAGTCGGGCTTTGGGCGTGACCTCTCGCTGCATGCTTTTGACAAATTCACCCAGCTCAAATCCACCTGGATCAGCCTCCAGGCCTAGTGGCTGCATCCCTTTTTCTCCACTTTCATCCAACAGAGTGTCCCTATGACAGCCATTGACACCCAGCGCAGTACCCAGGAATACCAAGCGATTGACGCATCCCACCACATCCACGCCTTTATTGATCAAAAGGCTTTGAATGCCGAAAAACCGCGAATCATTACTAAGGGCTACGGTGCCTATGTTGAAGACAGCGATGGCAATAGGTACCTGGACGGCATGTCGGGCCTGTGGTGCACCAACATCGGCTATGGCCGAAGGGACTTGGTAGCCGCTGCGGCCAAGCAAATGGAGGACCTGAGCTACTACAACATGTTCTTCCACACAACGCATCCGGCGGTGATTGAGCTCTCCAACCGCTTGTTTGACTTTCTACCCAAACGCTACAGCCATGTGGTTTACACCAACTCAGGCTCGGAAGCGAATGAGTTGCTGATCCGCACGGTACGCCGTTACTGGGATGTGGTGGGCAAACCCAGCAAGAAGATACTGATCGGTCGCTGGAACGGCTACCACGGATCCACTGTGGGCAGTGCCTCTTTGGGCGGTTTCAAATTCATGCACGAAATGGGTGATTTGCCGATTGCCAACATCGCCCACATTGGCGAACCGTATTGGTATGCCCATGGTGGTGCGGCAACGTCTGAGGCTTTCGGACTCACATCTGCCCAGGAACTTGAAGCCACAATTCTGGCGTGGGGAGCTGAGAATGTGGGTGCCTTTGTGGCCGAGCCTTTCCAGGGTGCTGGCGGCATGATTTTCCCGCCGGCCAGTTACTGGCCCGAAATCCAGCGCATTTGCCGCAAGTACAACGTGCTGCTGTGTGCCGATGAAGTGATTGGAGGCTTTGGCCGCACCGGAGAATGGTTTTCGCACCAGCATTTTGGCTTTGAGCCCGACACCTTGACGATTGCCAAGGGGCTGACCTCGGGCTATGTGCCCATGGGGGGGCTTGTCTTGTCCCGGCACATGGCCGACACGCTGGTCGAAAACGGCGGCGTTTTTGCCCACGGTCTGACCTATTCCGGCCACCCTGTAGCCGCTGCCGTGGCGCTTGCCAATATCAATGCACTGGATCAAGAAGGTATTGTGGAACGCGTGAAGAACGACACAGGCCCCTACCTGCAGAAGCTCTTGTATGAGACCTTCTTCAAACACCCGCTGATTGGTGAAATCCAAGGGCAGGGCTTTGTCGCAGCCATCCAGTTTGCGCAGAACAAAGCTACCCGTACCCTGTTTGAAAACGAGGCCGACGTGACCTGGCGCTGCCGTACCCTGGGCTTTGAAGAGGGCGTGATTGTGCGCTCGACAGCCGGGCGCATCATCATGGCACCCACGCTGGTGATGACTCGCGGACAAATCGACGAGTTGGTTGAGAAGACCCGCCGCGCGGTTGATCGCACGGCTCAGGAACTGGGCATCCTGTAATCACGCTGCAAAGCCCGGGTGCCACGGTGGCACTTGGACTTTGCAAGCTACGACGCTTACTTAGGCCGCTCTGCGGATTGATGCGATATCGGTCACCTTGGACGGAAGGGCGTGTTCGGTATCGATCTCGCTCAGCACCATCTTGCAATGATCCACAAAAAGCCGCACTGGTTTGGTCAGCTGGGACTTGCGCAACCAGGTGGCCACCAGCTGCGAGCCGCTGACGTTTTCCTTGATCGGGCGGCAGACCAAGCGCTTACCGTCATAGGTGCGGTCCTCGTAGGGTTTGGTGACCAGTAAAGAAAAACCGAAACCCTGACCCACCATTCCCCGCACCATTTCCAGCGAGGGTGAACTGAACACCACATTGGGCGTGAGTCCATGCTCTTCAAACAGGCTGATGAAGTAGGTGCGGCTGGGCAGGATGTCCAGATGGATCATGGGCTCATGCACCAGCTCATGCAAGGAGACGTGAGTCTGAGCCGTTAGAGGGTGTGCTTCCGGCAGCAACACGTAGGGCTTGCGTGGGGCTAGCAGGGGCTCGACTTCAAGGGTGCTGTCCAGGTCGTGACGGTACAGAATGGCAACGTCAAAGCGACCGTTGGTCAGACCGTGCACCAGCTCGTGCTGCTCGCCGTCCTTGATGCGGATGCGTACCCCAGGATAGCGCTCGCTGAAGCTGGCGATCAGCTTGGGAAGGTACAACGGTGCCACCGTTTCAAAGCAGCCAATCTCAATCTGGCCGTTGATCATTTCATTGTCGGCCAGCGTATTTTGTTCAAACGCGTGTGCCGAGCGCAGCAGTTCCTGAGCCAGCAGATTGAAACGCTCACCCGCTTGCGTAAGCGACATACCTTGTGCATGGTGGCGGATGAACAGTTGTACATTGAATGCATCTTCCAGCCCCTTGATGGCGGCTGAGATGGACGGCTGAGCAATGAAGAGTTGTCGTGACGCTTCCGCCACGGTTCCGCACTTGACCGTTGTGACGAAATATTTAAGTTGGCGCAGGGTGTAGGCAGCCATGTGAACCCTCGAAATGTTGATAAGTCATAAAAGCAATTTCCATGCGCGCTTTGATATACATCAAGAAAAACAACGAAGTCAACCGTCACTAAAACTACCGCAACACAGCACAAGTCCTTTCAAAGAAAGCTGCTTCCGTGAAGTGGGGACCTCCGGCAGATATCAAAGCTTGGATCGGCGGCTAAAGCCTGGGTCTGTTGTTTCATCTGCATTCTCATCAAGTGAGGCCATGAAGCACGCAAATCATGGGTCAAACGGGGACTTGTTTAGTGTTGTCCCAGGTCTTTTCGAGCATTGCTCCATATTTTTCCTATGGTGTGGCTAACATGGTGCATCCCTTCGGGACTTGCTGCGCAAGATCGCTGCCATTGCAGCCAGGGGTTAGGCTGAGCGTCGCCTGGCGCACCGCATCCGCTCACGCGTCGCACCGGTTTGGAGCATGAAAATGGCACACAGTTTTTTACTCTGTTAGCCCCACATATTTCGTACTCAGAAGTTAGTTATTTTTCGGTGATCATCAATACCGCAGATTGCAAAAGCGCGTATTAAGCGCCACGCCATCGCAGCCCTCAACCGCGGGCTTTGTGCCCATCATCGATTCATTGGAGTACCTATGCTGAAGTTAATCACCAGTTCCTTGCGCACCGCCCTGGCTGTCGGCCTAGCAGGCGCTGCGCTGTCTGCTGTACCTGCTGTTGCCGGCACGCTTTCCATTGGACATACCACCTGGGTGGGGTATGGTCCCCTGTTTATTGCACGGGATCTGGGCTACTTCAAAGCAGCGGGCCTGGAGGTTGAATTGACGACGATTGAGGAGTCCTCCCTCTATATGGCTGCCATGGCTTCGGGCAAGATCGCAGGCACTGCCTCCACAATTGATGAAATTCTCAAGTACCGCAGTGCGCAGTTCTGCTTCCGCTCGGTAGTTGCCTTGGACGAAAGTTCTGGCGGAGACGGTATTGTGGTGGCCAAAGGCATTGAGTCCATCAAGGATCTGAAGGGCAAGGCCGTGGCCGTCAATGAAGGCTCGGTTTCCATGTTCTGGTTGTCCTACCTGCTCAAAAAGGCAGGCCTGTCACTCAAGGATATCGAGGTCAAGAACATGACGGCCGATGATGCTGCCTCAGCCTTCATTGCTGGGCGCGTGCCCGCTGCCGTGACTTGGGAACCCAACCTCACAATGGTCAAGCAAAAGAAGGTTGGCAAGGTACTGGTTGACAGCAGCAAGACTCCTGGTGTGATTGTGGACGTTGTGGCTTTGCGTTGCGATGTGATCAAGCAACAGCCCAAGGATGTGCAAGCACTTGTAGATGGGGTCAACAAGGCCGTGCAATACATGAAGACCAACCCCAAGGAATCTGCAGAGATCATCGCCAAGGGTCTGGGTGGCTATCTGTCCAAGCCGGAGGATGTGGTTGACTCACTCAAGGGTGTGCGCTTCTATGACACCAAAGGCAGCGCCGGTTTGCTGGGCAGCAGTGCCAAACCAGGTCCAATCAAGGACGTGATCTCGTTGGCCAACGAAACCTGGAGCGCCATCCAGGGAAAGACTCTGACCGTGAGCTATGAAGACTTGGTGGACACCCACTTCCTACCCGTCTCGCACTAACAGGGCTGATGATGTCTGAAATGCAGAAGTTGTTCACGCGTTGCCTAACGCCTAAGACCGAGTTGCCGCGCATGTTGGTGTTGTATGCCGGTGCCTTGAGCTGGCTGCTGATGTTCGGCGGCTGGTGTGCACTGTCGTACGGGGAGCTGGTTCCCACTATGTTCCTGCCGTCACCCTTGGATGTTCTTCAAGCAGGCATTCGACTGTTTAAGGATGGAACTCTGGTGAATCACGTGCTGGCGAGTGTGGAAGTCGTGGTGATAGGCTTTGTCGTGTCATCGGCCATCGCAGTTCCGCTGGGTTTGCTGATGGGCAGCTTCCGCATTGTTCAGGCCGTGATGGATCCACCGGTCAACTTCATTCGCTACCTGCCTGTCACGTCCTTTGTTCCGCTGTTCATTCTCTGGATTGGCATCGGTTTGGAACAGCGGATAGCTGTGATTATTTTTGGCGTGTTCTTCCAGCAGTTGGTCATGATCTCTGATGTCTCGCGCAGCGTGGGTAAGGATCTGATCAACGCCAGCTACACGCTGGGCTGCAGCCGTCGTGATGTGCTCTTGCATGTGCTCGGGCCAGCATCTCTCCCTGGTGTTTTGGATACCTTGCGCGTCACTATCGGCTGGGCTTGGACCTATCTGGTGGTGGCCGAAATGGTGGCTGCATCCAGTGGGCTGGGCTATATCAGTCTCAAGGCCATGCGCGGGCTGCAGGTGGATGTCATCTTCCTGGCGATTGCCGTGATTGGTCTGCTGGGGCTGCTCACCGACCAGCTCTTCCGATTACTCCGACTCAAGGTGTGCGCATGGGCACAGTAACTATGAATACGCCATCCTCCATCGATTTTCAGGATCCACAGGACACCGTAACCTGTGCCTCCCCACGGCTGCAAATTCGCAACGTCAACCTGCAGTTCAGCACCCCAGGTGGCGGCAGCTTTACGGCCTTGGGGGATGTGTCATTGGATGTTCCAGATCAGCAGTTCGCCGTGATTGTGGGGCCTTCGGGTTGCGGCAAGTCCAGCTTGTTGTACCTGACTGCGGGGCTGAACGAGCCAACCGGTGGCGAGATTCGCGTGGGTGGTGCGCGCATCACGAGCCCAGGTGCCGACCGAGGCATGGTGTTTCAGGGATACACCCTGTTTCCCTGGCTCACCGTACGCCAGAACATTGAGTTCGGACTGAAGCGTCGCAACATGCCCGCGGCACAGCGGCGTGAAGTAGTCGATCACTATTTGGCCGAGGTCAACCTATTGGGATTTGCGGACAACTTTCCCAAGCAGTTATCTGGCGGCATGATGCAACGTGTGGCGATTGCCCGTGCGCTGGCCAACGACCCGCAAATTCTGCTGATGGACGAGCCCTTTGGCGCGCTTGACAGCCAGACTCGACACCAGATGCAGCGTTTGCTGCTTCGGGTGTGGGAGCACTCCAAGAAGACCGTTGTATTTGTTACCCACGATATTGACGAGGCCATTCTTCTGGGTGACCGCGTCTTTGTGATGGGTGCTAAACCTGGGCGCATCCGCAAGGTGCTCGACATCCCTTTGGAGCGACCGCGACATGTGGGGGTTGAAATGGAACCCGAATTCATTGCGTTGAAGCGAGAAATTCTCGATCTTCTGCATGATGAGATCGGGGATGAACCGGACAATGAATAAGGCCTGATCAGGCCCACTTGCCATGACAACACGCCAGACCACTGCCAGTGACAGCTACGACTACATCATCGTGGGTGCCGGTTCCGCCGGATGCGTGCTGGCCAATCGGCTCAGCGAAGACCCGAATGTGCGGGTTTGCCTGCTGGAAGCGGGAAGCAGCGATGCCAGTGAACGCGTGCAGGTGCCGGCCGGAACCATCACGCTTTACACCAGCCCAACCTACAGCTGGAACTACTTTTCAACGCCACAAAAAGCATTGGGTGGTCGCAGCCTGCACTGCCCACGCGGCAAGGTGTTGGGTGGTTCCAGCTCCATGAACAGCATGATTTACATTCGCGGCTTTGCCTCCGACTACAACAAGTGGTTGGCTGCCGGATGCACAGGCTGGGGTTGGGACGACGTGCTGCCGTACTTCCGAAGCTCGGAGAAAAACCTGCTGCAGCAAGATCCATCTCGCCACGGCAGTAGTGGCGAGCTTTTGGTCGATAAGCCGCGTGACCCGAATCCGGTGTCGAAGCGATTTGTGCGAGCGGGCCAACGCTTGGGTCTGCCTGAGAACCAGGACTTTAATGGCGAGGCGGCCTTTGGTGTCGGACTGTACGATGTGACGCAAAAGCAGGGCCGTCGTCTGTCGGCCTATCGCGCCTTTGTTGCACCGGTGCTGCAGCGTGCAAACCTGGTGGTGATGCGCGATACCACAGTGGACACCTTGCAAATGGATGGTTCAAAAGTCCAGGGTGTTCGAGTGCAGAGCAGAGCCTCTGGCCTGCAGCTGTTGCGGGCAAACCGCGAAGTGATTCTCTGCGCTGGTGCCATCGGCTCGCCGCATCTTTTGCTAAAGTCTGGCATTGGGCCGCGCCAGCAGCTCGAAGCCGCAGGCATTACCGTGCAGTGCGACCTGCCTGGCGTAGGTCAGAACTTGCAGGACCACCTGGACGGCTTGGTCACGGTCCGTTCACCATCAGCTGCCACGCTGGGGTTTTCGTGGCGTGCTTTGCCCCAACTCATGATGGCACCTTTGCGTTATCTGTTCCAGCGCAAGGGATGGCTGACGACCAATTATGTGGAGGCCGGTGGCTTTGCCCGCACGCCGCTTTCCAATGGCGAGCCTGATGTGCAATTTCACTTTGTTCCCGGCTATCGCAGCCACCGAGGGCGGCTCTTTGAATGGGGGCATGGCTACGCCATTCATACCTGCGTACTTCGTCCGCAAAGCCGGGGTCAGCTCCGCCTGGACGCACAAGGCAAGCTGGAACTGGACTACAACTTTCTCTCAGCGCCTCAGGACGCGCAGGTGCTGATGGAAGGTCTGCGTCTGGCGCGCGCTATCCTGGCAGATAGCGCCTTCGGCGACATACGCGGCACGGAAATGCTGCCGGGTGTCGATGTGCAGACGGACGCGCAGTTGCGTGACTACATTCGCGACCATGCCGCCACGGTTTTTCATCCGGCGGGCACCTGCAAGATGGGTGTGGACCCGATGGCCGTGGTGGCCCCCGACCTGCGTGTTCATGGGGTTTACGGGCTGCGTGTGGCAGATGCCTCCATCATGCCCTTGCTGGTGAGCGGCAACACCAATGCTCCCTGCATCATGATCGGTGAGAAGGCGGCTGATTTGATTCAGAGCGCTGCTTCCACCACGGTCTGAGCCAGAGTCTGCGTCAATAGGAACTGGCCGTCATCGGAGCGGCTGGGCTGAACATCCACCTCAAGCATGAGCGCGGCCACCAGGTCGTGTCTTGGAACAACTTGGCCAGGCCAAAACGCTCCCGCAGTCGACCCGTCCGCCAATTGTGCTGTTACCCATCCCGCCCATCATGGTTAAAGCGCGAACTCGCAAACGTATGCGAGATGCCATACGTTCGCCACATTGCAGGGCCCGGCGGTGGACACGAAATAGCGAAGTTGCTGAAATGAATAGGCTGGCATGGCATGGCGAGATCAGGTGTAGCCGGATGGTTATGGGTGTTCAACAACGACTCTCATGACCTTTGAGACCATTGTGTTGCGGCCGTTCAGGCCAGTATTTTTGTGGGTCATGAAAACAAAATTACTTGCAGTGGCGTTGGTCTGCTTTTTCCCGCTGGGGAAGCACTCAATCCGAGCTGATCTGCATTATTTTTCTGATGTCTGGCCTCGGAAAATGCTCATCAGAATCGCCGCCAGCCAACATACAGTCCATCCCAGAGTTCAGATACTGAATCTCGCATTTGAAGCAAGCAATTCATTACGCATTGAAGGACACAGAGATGACAGTTGAGAAAACCGATACGTTGGTCATTGGCGCTGGCCAAGCTGGCGTGGCCATGAGCGCACACCTGAGCAAGTTGGGTGTGCCACACCTCGTTTTGGAGCGCAGCCGAATCGCCGAACGCTGGCGCACGGAACGCTGGGATTCGCTGGTGTGCAATGGTCCGGCCTGGCACGATCGCTTTCCGGGCATGGAGTTCGACGGCGTTGACCCCGATGCCTTTGTCGGCAAGGAGCAGGTGGCGACTTATATCGAAGACTATGCGACGAAGATCAACGCCCCCATCCGCACTGGTGTGAATGTGAAGAGCGTTGTCCGCAATGCAGGCCGCTCAGGATTCACCATTGAAACATCCGAAGGTGTGATCGAAGCCCAGCACGTGGTTGCCGCAACCGGGCCTTTCCAGCTTCCTGTCATTCCAGCGCTTGCGCCTGAAGACACGCGCCTCACCCAAATTCACTCAGCCCAATACCGCAATCCTGCGCAATTACCGGATGGCGCTGTTCTTGTCGTGGGCGCTGGCTCTTCTGGGGTGCAGATCGCAGCCGAGTTGCAGCAAGCGGGCAAGCAGGTGTATCTCTCGGTCGGAGCGCACGACCGCCCTCCGCGCGCCTACCGCAAGCGTGACTTTGTCTGGTGGCTGGGTGTTCTGGGTAAATGGGATAAATCGGCCATGGAGCCTGGAACGGAGCATGTCACCATTGCCGTCAGCGGTGCCCATGGTGGTCACACGGTTGACTTTCGCGATCTTGCCAGCCAGGGCATTCAGCTCGTTGGCATGACGAAATCTTTCGATGCGGGTGTAGTGAGCTTCCAAGAAGACCTTACAGACAACATAGCCCGCGGCGATGCCAACTACCTGTCTTTGTTGGATGAAGCGGATGCCTACATTGAGCGCAATGGCCTGGATCTGCCACCCGAGCCTGAAGCTCGTAACTTTTTGTCCAATCCGGAATGTGTGACCCATCCTATTCTTTCACTGGACTTGGCCGCAGCGGGCGTAACTTCCATCATCTGGGCCACCGGTTTTGCACTGGATTACAGCTGGCTGAAAGTCAACGCCTTTGATGACAGCGGTAAGCCGCAGCATCAGCGCGGTGTATCGAGTGAACCTGGCATCTACTTCCTCGGGCTGGCTTGGTTATCACGGCGAGGTTCCCCCTTTATCTGGGGTGTATGGCACGATGCGGCGTACATTGCCGACCAGATTGCCATGCAGCGCAAGTACAAGGCCTACCAGGCCGCTTCTGAAGTCAGCACGGCAGCGTATCCCCCCTTCACTCCGTCGTTACCATGACACATACGCGCATTCGAAAATTCAACACGGGCGTAACCTACCCCGAACAAAAGCTGGACAACGATCTGTGCCAGACCGTGGTGGCACGTGGCTCCATGGTGTTTGTACGTGGCCAGATTGGGCAAGACTTGGACACCTCCGCGAGTGTGTGCATCGGAGATGCCGAGGGCCAGACTGAGCAGGCCATGAAGAACATCGACATGTTGCTGCGCGAAGCCGGCAGCAAGCTCGAACACATTTGCAAGATCACCATCTATCTGACTGACCCACGCTACCGGGAGCCGGTGTACCGTACCGTAGGTCGCTGGCTCAAGGGTGTCTACCCCGTATCCACCGGTTTAGTAGTGAGTGCGTTGGCACGCCCAGAGTGGCTGGTGGAAGTGGATGCCATCGCCGTCATACCCGAGTCCTGAGGCCACCATGACATTCAGCATCGTTGCACATTGCCCACGCACCGGCCAGTTCGGCGCGGCGGTTTCTTCCTCTTCCCCTGCTGTTGCTGCGCGTTGCATACGAACGCGAGCCGGTGTGGGTGCTGTGGCAAGTCAGAACGTCACCGATCCATCGCTGGGCGACAAGGCTTTGGATTTGATGGCCCACGGTGCCAGTGCACAGCAGGCGCTTGACATACTGGTGGCTACTGCAGTTCATATGGACTACCGCCAACTGGCACTGGTGGATGCTCAGGGGCGCAGTGCCTGTTTCACGGGCAGCGGCGGCCTGGGCATTGTGGCGTCCGCTCTGGGTGCACATGCTGCATGCGCTGGCAACTTGCTGGCCCACGCCGAGGTGCCCGTCAAAATGCTGGCGGCTTTCCAATCCTCTGAAGGTAAGCTGGCCGAGCGCTTGCTGCAGGCCATGCGGGCCGGGCTGGACAGTGGCGGTGAGGCCGGGCCGGTGCACTCTGCCGGCATGCTGGTGGTGGACGCGCAGTCGTGGCCGGTGGTTGATCTGCGGGCAGACTGGGCTGAGCAAGATCCCATTGCCACCTTGCATGGCTTGTGGAAGCAGTTTGAGCCACAAGTTGACAGCTACACGCAAAGAGCCATGAACCCCTCACAGGCTCCCAGCTATGGCGTGCCCGGCGATATTTGAGGGCCACGAAACCCGACGTGAAAGATACCCATGCCCTTGAGCCGCAGCCGTGAAATCCTGTCCGAGCTGATTGCTTTTTCCAGCATTACACGCGAATCCAATCTGGAGCTGATTGCCTACGTGCGCGCCTTGTTGCAGACCCACGGCATTGAAAGCTTTTTGGTGCACGATGAAACCGGCAACAAGGCCAATCTGTTTGCCACGGTAGGCCCCCGGGGTGTTCCTGGTGTGGTGTTGTCGGGCCATACCGATGTGGTGCCGGTCGAAGGCCAGGCTTGGACCCGACCAGCGTTTGCCTTGACGGAAGAAGGCGGCCGCTTGTATGGGCGGGGCAGTGCCGACATGAAAGGCTTTATTGCCTGTGCACTGCATGCACTTATTGAGGCGGCAAGCATGCCGCTGTCGCGCCCTTTACAACTCGCCCTGTCCTACGACGAGGAAATTGGTTGCATCGGCGTGCGCCGCCTGCTCGATGTGCTGGAGGCTGGACCGGAGCGGCCTTTTCTGTGCATCATCGGCGAGCCCACCCTGATGCAGTTGGCCACCGGCCACAAAGGCAAGACCGCATTGCATGCAAGCTGTTATGGCCGTGAGGGACATTCTGCACAAGCCCCCTTGACCGTCAGCGCTCTGCACCTGGGTGTCGATCTGGTGCAGGAAGTGCGCCAGTTGCAAAATACTTTGAGCAAGCAGGGTGCGCACGACGCAGCTTACGATGTGCCCTACACCACTTTGCACGTGGGCAAGTTCAGCGCCGGTGTGGCGCTCAATATCGTGCCCAAACGCTGCGATATGGACTTTGAAATCCGTAACATCGCAGCCGACAACCCGCGTGACCTGGTCGATCTTTTGCAGGCAGCGGCATTCCGCATCACGGCGCAGGCCCAAGCCATTGCCCCAGAGGCTCACATACGCATTGAAGAGGTCAATGCCTACCCCGGTTTGGAGACATCGCCCACCCTAGATGCTGTCGCTTTTGTGAAGTCTTTCTGGCCGCAATCCGAAACCGTGAAGCTGGCCTTTGGCACCGAAGGCGGGCTGTTCACCAGTCGTCTCGGCGTGCCCGTGGTGGTGTGCGGGCCGGGCTCCATCACCCAGGCCCACAAGGCCGACGAATATGTAGAAGCGGAACAGCTCGCGCAATGCGATGCATTTTTAAAGATGTTGATGGCGCAACTGATTTAGCAACTTTCCGGTTGCCATGACTAGTGGGGTGTTCGGTTGAGCCTGAAAGATACCAGCAACGTGGCGAAGACTTCACCACCCTGGCATCACTACAAGGGCTTCCCCCTCAAAGTTAAACAAATTTCCACCGGGGTTGAATCGCGCAAGCGATTTACACCGGAACAATTGACCTGATTCCACCTTCTGCGATTGACAGCGTTGCTCAAACGGCAAGAGGTACGGACAGCGAAACTACAAACGGTCATTGATGCAAGCGTAATGCCTGCGGACCCTGATGAAAGACGCGCGTGAGGGACTCATTCGTTAGCCGAGCACACCAATGGTGTCTCCGTAATGTATTCAGTCACGCCTCACGCAGGTCCAACCTTTGCACATCAACGCTCGTGTCACGCGGTGATGGAAACGAAACTTCTTGGCTCAGCTCAGATTCACACAGGGAGCTTGAACGCATCGCCCCGACGCAGCACGGCCCAACACATCCGCGCATTCTTGGCAGCAATGGCTACGATGGCGCGTCAATAACCTCGACGCTCTGCTAAAGCGGTTACCCACCGGCTAATCGAATCCTGTTTGTTCTTGGCCGCGATCAAGACAGCACGCGCCCCCAGTACCAGCAAGGAGCGCAGATAGTGATCTCCCGCTTTGGTGATATGCCCCAGACGCTGCTTGCCGCCCGAACTGTATTGCCCTGGAACCAGACCCAGCCAGGCACTGAGTTGGCGACCATTGGAGAAGTCATGGCCATGGCCAATCGTGCTGACCAGCGCAGTGGCCGTAGTTGCTCCCACCCCAGGCAATTGCATGAGTTGGCGTGCTGCGAGATCAGACTTTGCAAGCAGCACAATGTGTTGGTCGTACTGGGCAATGCGCTCGTCCAGGCGGCCAACTTCGCTAAGCAAATCGCCCACCACCGTGTTGGCCCAGCCCGGCAGGTCTTCAAGGTGCTGCAGTGCCTGGCGACGCACGGCGGCGGCCTTGAGCGGCAACACTACCCCGAACTCCGAGAGCAGGCCCCGGATGCGGTTGATCGTTGCGGTGCGCTGCTCGACAAACCCCTGACGTGCCCGATGGACCATGAGTTGGCCTTGTTGGTCCAACGTTTTAATGGGCACAAAGCGCATGTTGGCACGTGTAACGGCTTCGCAGATGGCGGCTGCATCGGCAGCGTCATTCTTGCCACGCTTACCGATGAGTCTGTTGACGCCGACCGAAAACTGACAGTCTGAGATCGAGAGTGCCGATCCAAAATTGACAGGGGTGTTCCACTGCTCTGCTGAAACTTTCAGCGGGGATGTAAAAG
>WSSedL1CaDRAFT_10000910_pt1 | contig 19119 bp, 15 predicted proteins | sample WetSurSL1Cattail_FD_9464 | JGI IMG/M metagenome (IMG submission 9464)
AAAAAGGTAAAATTGTTGATATTGGGGGGATGATGTTACCAAGAGTACAGTACCGGGGCATGCAAGATTGCTGAAGAATATTAAATGATATGGAGGATTATCAATGAAAAAGGTGTCAAAATGGGGTCTGGTCTTAATCGTGGTTTTACTGGTTGCCGTTGCTATTAGCGCCGGTTTGAACAACCAAAAGATCGTTGCCGCCGAAAAGTTTAAGGTAGCGTTTATGTATGTAGGTCCGGTTGGTGATGCCGGGTGGACTTTCGCCCATGATGTAGGACGCCAATATTTAGCTAAAGCGCTCCCCAATGTTGAAACCACCTATGTGGAATCTGTTCCCGAGGGCGCCGATGCCGAACGTGTTTTGGCCGATTTAGCCGAAAAGGGCAACAAAGTAATCTTTGCCACCAGTTTTGGATATATGGATCCGGTTATCAAAGTAGCCTCCCGTTATCCGAATGTCGTCTTTATGCATTGCAGCGGATACAAAACCGCCCCGAATGCCGGGACATATATGGACAGGGATTATGAAGGCCGGTACCTCGGTGGTGTCGCCGCTGCCAAATATATTAAGAATAACCTGGTTGGTTATGTAGCAGCTTTCCCTACTCCTGAAGTTGTCCGTTGCATCAATGCTTTTACTCTAGGGGCTCAATCCGTTAACCCGAAAGTTAAAGTAAAAGTAGTCTGGACCAATACCTGGTATGATCCGGCTGCCGAGAAGGCTGCTGCTGTCAGCTTAATTAATGCCGGCGCCGGTCTCATTACGATGAACCAAGATACTCCTTCCGCATGTCAAGCGGCTAATGAAAAAGGCATATTTGCCGTCAGCAATGACAGCGATATGCGGAAATTTGCCCCTAAGGCTATTGTTACCGGACAAATCGCAGTTTGGGGTCCCTATTATGTGAAAGTCGTCAAATCGGTTATGAATAAAACCTGGAAACCCGATCAATATTTTGGCGGTTTAAAGGATGCTCTGGTGGAACTTTCTCCTTATGGAACCTTTGTTTCAGCAGATGTTAAAAAGTTAGTTGAGCAGAAAAAGCAAATTTTAATGAAAGATGACTATGCGGTGTTTGCTGGTCCAATCAAGGATCAGACTGGCGCGATCAAAGTCAAAGCCGGCGAAAAAATGACCGATAAGGAAATGCTTTCTTTCGATTGGTTTGTACAAGGTATTGAGGGAACCATTCCGAAACAATAAGTTTTACGTGAATCATTTATATAGAACAAATCAACCGGCGGTGGCGAGTCTTACGGCTATCGCCGGTATTTGTTCAAATTATGACTGAGTTCGGATATCGATTGAAATAAAACCCGGGTCTTTGAATGCAGTTGGTTCCAACGAGAAATATGATAAAGGGATGATAGCATGAGCACCATTCCAATGGTTGAAATGATTAAGATAACGAAGAAATTTCCAGGGGTTATCGCCAATGATGGAGTTTCCATTGCGGTCAAGGCCGGTGAACTCCATGCTTTACTGGGAGAGAATGGCGCCGGTAAAAGTACTTTGATGAGTGTTTTGACCGGACTCTACCGGCCGGATGCCGGTGAAATTAAGATTGACGGTAAAAGGGTCGAGCTATTATCACCGCGTGACGCCGTAAGGCGAGGTATCGGCATGGTTCACCAGCACTTTAAATTGGTTCAGCCATTCACAGCGGCCGAAAATATTATGTTGGGTATACACGGTTTAAAACAGCTTTATAGTGTTAAAAAAATTGAAACCGAAATATTGGATTGTTCTCAAAAATATGGTTTAGCCATTGAACCGCATGCCAAGATATGGCAGCTTTCTGTAGGTGAGCAACAAAGAGTGGAAATTGTTAAAATGTTGTTTCGAGGGGCGGAAATCCTTATTTTGGACGAACCGACCGCGGTACTCACTCCCCAAGAATCGATTGAATTATATAAAACACTTCGAAGTATGGCTAATGATGGTAAAGCAGTCATTGTAATATCTCATAAGATGAATGAAGTCATGGAAAATACCGATAGTATCACAGTGTTGCGGGACGGCAAAAATGTCGGTACCGTTCAAACCGGTTTGACCAGTGAAACCGAACTGGCTAAAATGATGGTTGGTCGTGATATTATACGTAAAATCGAGAAGGAAAAATCTTTAGAGGGCCCTCAAGTTCTAGAGATTCAAAATATATCCGCAATGGGTGATCGAGGACATTTAACTCTTAAAGAAGTATCTTTAAATATTAAATCCGGAGAAATATTGGGTATTGCCGGAGTGGCCGGTAACGGTCAAAAGGATTTGGCTGAAGTCATTGCCGGACTTCGGCAGGTCGAAAGCGGCCAAGTTTTTGTTGGCGAGCTGGACTGTACGGGAACTACTTGTCAAAAATTAATCGACGCCGGTGTCAGCTATATACCGGAAGACCGGATGACCACCGGCTTAGTCCCCAATTTAAATGCCTTTGAAAATATGATCTTAAAAAGTTATCGGAAAATGCAGGGCTTCTTTATTAACTGGGCGAAAATCCGAACCATAACCAATGAGTTAATTGAACGGTTTGATATTAAGGTTTCAAGTCCCAGTTATCCGATTAAAATGATGTCGGGCGGTAATTTACAGAAATTATTACTGGCGAGGGAAATTGAATCCAATCCCAATTTGATTGTAGCCGTTTACCCCATGCGGGGACTTGATATCGGAGCGACGGAAAGTATCCGCAAACTGCTACTGGAGCAACGAAACTCCGGTAAGGCCATATTACTTATCTCTGAGGAATTGGAAGAACTTTTTGAGCTTTCGGACCGGATTGCGGTGCTTCATGGGGGTGAAATCATGGGAATTGTAAACCCCGCCAATACAACTATCGAAGCCTTAGGAATGATGATGGCTGGGAAAAGGATGATGGAGTGTAATGCGTAATATTTTTAAGAATTGGTATTTTGAAAAGACGAATGAAACTTCCAAGGTGGCACTATTTGGGGTTCCCATTATATCTTTGCTTTTGGGTTTGGTTTTTGCCGGCATCTTTTTTTGGTTGACCGATAAAAATCCTTTTACAATATATTTTTTAATGTTTCAGGGTGCTTTTGGTTCGGCTTATGGATTATCGGAAACGGTTGTGAAAGCTATCCCTTTACTGCTAACCGGTTTGGCGGTTTCACTGGCTTTCCGGATGAAACTTTGGAACATCGGGGCTGAAGGGCAATTTTATATGGGAGCTTTTGCAGCAACCGGCATTGCTTTGGCTTTTCCTAATTGGCCCGCCTATCTGTTGCTGCCGGCAATGCTGATTGCCGGATTTATCGCGGGTGGAATATGGGGCCTTATTCCGGCCATCCCCCGGGCTTATTTTAAGGTGAATGAAACGATCAGTACTTTGCTTTTAAATTACGTGGCCATCCTTTGGGTGGACTTTTTGGTTTTTGGTCCATGGCGGGATCCCCAGGGCTTTAATTTTCCATACACAAAAACGTTTTCACCCAGTGCTACATTGCCTACTCTTGGACACACCCGGATCCATATGGGTTTGTTTGTAGGGCTGGCGATTGCGGTTATCTTTTATTTCGTTTTAAAATATACCAAATGGGGTTATGAAATCAGAGTCTGTGGGGAAAGTCCGAAAGCGGCTGATTATGCAGGAATGAGCTTTGTGAGAAACATTTTGCTGGTGATGTTTATCAGCGGAGGTATTGCCGGAATAGCTGGAATGACTGAAGTATCTGGAATTACTCAACGCCTGCAGCAAGGTATTTCACCGGGCTATGGCTTTACTGCAATCATTGTTGCTTGGCTGGGACGGCTTAATCCCTGGACGATTATTGTAGTCGCTTTTCTGCTTGGCGGGTTACTCGTGGGTGGATTTAGCATTCAGACCTCCGGTTTTCCTGCCGCCACAGTTTCCATGTTACAAGGGGCAATCCTGTTTTTTGTACTCGGTGGCGAAATTTTGGGTCAGTATCGACTTAAAAAGCGATGAGCCTTCTTTAATTTCTAACTTTTTACGTATAAACGAAAATGAAAGGACTGTTATTCCATGCAGCACTCGATTATCATGGCAGTTTTAGTCACCGGGATCATCTTAGGCACACCCTTGTTATTTTCGGCCTTGGGAGAATTGATTTGTGAAAAAGCCGGGGTGATGAACCTTGGCGTGGAAGGCATGATGTTGATGGGTGCGGTAACGGGATTTGCCGTAGATGTTTATACCCATAATCAATGGGCTGGAATTCTGGCTGCAATGATAGCCGGCGGCATCATAGCGGTAATTCATGCATTTTTAACGATTTCACTGCGCGCAAACCAAGTGGTAAGCGGCCTTGCCTTAACGATTTTCGGTACCGGGCTCAGCGCTTATCTTGGGAAACCCTTCATTGGGATACCGGCTCCGGCCACCTTTCAAACGGTGCCAATACCGGGACTCTGTAAAATTCCCTGGCTGGGGCCGATACTATTTACCCATGATTTATTGGTATATCTAAGCTTTGGGTTAGTGGCCGTTATTTGGTTTGTATTGTATAAAACGAAAACCGGACTTATTTTGAGGGCGGTTGGGGAAAATCCTGGGGCCGTTGATGCAGCGGGAATTAACGTTTTCAAAGTACGTTATATTGCAGTAATATTGGGTGGAATGATGGCCGGGGTTGCCGGCGCCTATCTATCTCTGGCTTATGCGCCTGCTTGGCTTGAGAATATGACCGCCGGTAAGGGCTGGATTGCACTTTCTTTAGTCATTTTTGCGATGTGGAATCCAATCAAGGCTCTCCTGGGCGCTTACCTTTTTGGGATCATCGATTCTTTAGGCTTTCAAATGCAGTCATTTGGAGTCAGTGTCCCTTCCTATTTCCTGAAAATGTTGCCCTATCTGTTTACTTTTTTTGTATTGATAGTGGTGACCCGGGAGACCAAAAACCGGCGGGTAGCAACACCGGAGGCATTAAGCTTGCCGTATTCGCGGGAGGAGCGGTAGACGTATGAAAAAAAATCCAGTCATTGCAGCTGCTCATGGAGAAATTCCATTTGATCTGGTGATTAGGAATGTTCAATATGTCAATTTATTGACCAAGGAGATCTATGATTCGGAAATTGGAATCGTAGATGGGCGGATCGGCCATATCAATCAGCCCGGTGAAACTCCGTTACAGGGAAAGACGGAGTATGATGCCGGGTCGCGATATGCGATCCCGGGACTGATCGATACCCATGTTCATACCGAAAGCAGCATGATGACTCCGGCCAACATGGCGAAGGCCATACTGCCGCATGGTACGACGACCATCGCCTGTGATCCTCATGAAATCGCCAACGTTTTGGGTATTGAGGGCGTAAAGTATATTATCGATGCCAGTCGGGATATTCCATTAACGGTTTATGTGTTGGCGCCGTCCTGTGTGCCGTCGGTGATCGGATTGGAGACCGCCGGGGCAGCTTTTACTAAAGAAGAGATCGCTGCCATCCTTCAAATGGAACGAGTCATCGGACTGGGCGAAGTCATGGATTTTCCGGGGGTGATCCACCAAAGCGAGCGGATGATGAGTATTATTGAAACCGCCGCGAAACACACCCGGTTTTTACAGGGGCATGCGCCCAATTTGACGGGCAGGGACCTCTCGGCTTATCTCGCCGCCGGCATCTGCTCCTGTCATGAGACCAATTACAGCGAAGAAGCCCGATATAAACTGAGAGCAGGTATGACGTTGGAGTGCCGCGAGAGTTCCATTGCTCAAAACATCGGGGCTATTGCCCCGGTACTCAAAGAATGCAATTATCCTCCCACGGCCACACTTTGCACCGACGACCGGGAACCGGATGATTTATTAAAAGACGGGCATCTGGACCATGTGATACGAAGGGCTATTGCGGAAGGAATTCCGCCGATAGAAGCGATTAAGATGGCGACTTACAATGCCGCTCAACTTATCGACGTTTCCGGGATTGGTCTTTTAAAGCCTGGAAACTTGGCCAATATTTTATTACTCGATAGTTTAGACCATTTCAAGGTCAATGAAGTTTTTGTCAAAGGAATGTTGATAGCCAAAGCCGGGAAAATGGCAATGGAAATACCCAAAAGGGAGTTTCCGTTGGAAAGCCGGAATACGGTAATTTTGAAGGCAAAACCGACTGAGCAGAGCTTTACGATTAAATCTTCAAAGCCTACCGTGAAAGTGAATGTAATTTCCTTTAATCCCAGGATGCCGATTATTACCGATTTAGAAGAGATTGAGCTGCCGACCCGAGATGGTTTCATAGATATATCCGCCCGAGAAGACATTGCCATCCTGTCGATCTTTGAAAGACACGGTATTAATGGTAATCACTCGACCTGTTTTATAAAGGACCTGGGGCTCGTCCGCGGTGCTATAGCCAGCACGGTAGCCCATGACTGTCACAATCTGTTGGTATTGGGAAAAGATATCCACGACATGGTAAAAGCGGTTGATGTTCTTTCCAATGCGGGCGGGGGTTTTGTTTGCGTAGCGGGAGGGAAAACCGAGGCTTTAGTGGAATTGCCGATCGCCGGATTGCTCTCAACCAAACCGGCTGAAGAGATCGCGCGGCAAAACTCTTTATTGAAACAGAAGATCAATGAATTCGGAATTAGGGGCAACTTTCCAGCCCTGCTTTTACTGGTCACTTTTGCCCTGCCGGTAATACCCAATGTTCGGTTGACCGACCACGGTTTGGTCGATGTGAATACCCAAACCTTGATTCCGTTACAAGTTTGATAATTAGGTGGATATAGTAATTAATATTTAGGTAGTTATTCACTCCGGCCTGCTGGGGTAAGGCAGATGAAAGGATGAAAATAAGTTTTAGTCTCTGTGCCCCTCCGTGCCTCTGTGGCTAAATCCATTGGCCACAGAGGCACGGAGAAAGGATTACTTAATAAATTAACGGAGCGATGGTATGTCGACCACATTAATAAAGAATGCCTTGATTGTAACCATGAACCTTGGACGGGATCTGGTGAATGGAAGTATCTATATTGAGAATGATCGGATTAAGTCGATTGGTAGTTTAACTGAACCGGCAGCGGACCGGGTGATTGATGCCCATGGGCAGATTGTGATTCCGGGACTCATCCAGACTCATATCCATCTTTGCCAAAGTCTGTTTCGCGGTCAAGCAGATGACCTGGAATTATTGGATTGGCTAAAACTGCGAATCTGGCCGCTCGAAGGGGCTCATGATCCCGAATCGGTTTATTATTCCGCTCTTTTAGGCATTGGGGAGCTTTTTAGAGGCGGTACGACTTCGATTATTGACATGGAAACAGTGCATCATACCGAATCGGCATTTGAGGCCATCGCTGAGACCGGAATCCGGGCCATCAGCGGGAAGTGCATGATGGATTGGGGCGAAGGGGTACCGGATAGTTTATTGGAAGAAACCGGGGCATCCCTTCGCGAGAGTGTCGATTTGTTGGAAAAATGGCATGGTGGGTGCGGGGGTCGTCTGTCTTATGCTTTCACCCCCAGGTTTGCCGTATCGTGCAGCGACCAATTGCTAAAAGAGGTAGCGGCATTATCCCGCCAGTACCAAGTTAAGGTTCATACCCATGCCTCGGAAAACCAGGGCGAGATTGCCTTGGTGGAAAAAGAACGCCATGTAAGAAACGTGCTGTATTTTGAAGATTTAGGAATGGCGAATGGAGATTTGATTTTAGCCCATTGTATTTGGTTGGATGAACGAGAGATGGCGATAATCCAAAATAGCGGCGTGAAGGCGGTTCATTGTCCTTCCAGTAATCTAAAGTTGGCCTCGGGAATCGCTCGGGTCCCGGAAATGCTTAAACGGGGCATCCGGGTAAGTATTGGAGCCGATGGCGCTCCTTGTAATAACAATCTGGACCAATTTATCGAGATGCGAACCGCCGCTTTGATCCAAAAGCCGCAACATGGTCCGACAGCTATGCCGGCCTGGCAAGTGTTTGAGATGGCCACTCTCAATGGTGCTGAAACAATGGGTCTTTCCGATGATATCGGTTCATTGGAACCCGGTAAAAAAGCGGATTTGGTAATGATTAATTTGCATAAATTACACACTTCGCCTTTTACCGGCTCGAATATCTATGCCCAACTGGTTTATCAAGCCAAAAGTTCCGATGTGACCTTGACGATGGTGGACGGTAAAATTGTTTTTGAGGGTGACCGCTTATTTACGATCGACGAACACGATGTGCTGGAAAAGAGCAACCGGATTATCAAGCGGGTATACAACAGGGCGGGGATTAATTAATCATGGAGAAAGTAAAAGTTGAAGATGCGGTAGGAATGGTGTTGGCCCATGATTTGACCAAGATTGTGCCGGGTTCCTTTAAAGGGGCGGCCTTTAAAAAAGGACATGTAATTCGGGCCGAGGACATCGAGGAATTAAAGAATATCGGCAAGGATCATATTTTTATTGTACCGTTGACAGCGGATGACATTCAAGAAAATGACGCGGCTTACCGGGTCGCTAAAACTGCCGCCTGCGGCGGATTAGCGGTTTTGGAGCCGCTGGAAGGCAAAGCGAATATCCAAGCGACGATTGCGGGAGTGTTAAGGGTTAACTGTGAGGCCTTGAATGAAATCAATCAATCCGGTGATATTGCGTTAGTAACCCTTCATGATCATTCGATGGTGGCAAAGGATCAAATCGTGGCAGCGGCCAAGGTTATTCCGCTGGTGATGACCAAACGAAGCGTGGAGCAAGCCGAGACGGTTTGCTTGTGCCACCGGCCATTGCTAGAAGTGAAGCCGCTGGCGCCCTTAAAGACGGGAATTATTGTAAGTGGTTCGGAAGTTTATTATGGAAGGATTCAGGACCGCTTCGGCGAAGTCTTGAAAGAAAAGATCCATCATTATGGGGGTATGTTTTTCGATCTGCAATATGCGCCGGATGATTCGGATTTTCTTTATCAACAAATCATGCGTATGGTGGAACAGGGTGCCGAGATGGTTTTAATCTCAGGAGGTATGGCAGTTGATGCCGATGATGTTACGCCCGCAGCCATACGAAGGGCAGCTACCGAAGTAGTAACTTATGGGGTGCCGGTTTTACCCGGTTCCATGTGCATGGTTGCCTACCATCAGGAGATACCGATTATTGGAATTCCTGCTTGCGCTATGTTTAATAAAACCACTATTTTCGACTTGATTCTGCCGAGACTGCTGACCAAGGAAAAGATCCAAAGGAATGAATTACTCGCCTTGGCTCATGGGGGGTTATGCCTGCAATGTGAGGAATGTCACTACCCGAACTGCTCGTTTGGAAAGTAAGCAACGACCGAACGGAGGAAGCCATTGAACCTATTTCTAGAAGCCGGAAATTTACAGGATAGTGGGGCTGCCTTTGCCATTGCCACTATTATTGCAGCTAAAGGTTCAACCCCGCGAAATATCGCCAAAATGATTGTGAAGAGTGACGGCAGTATTAGCGGAACTATCGGAGGCGGGTTGGCGGAGCTTTATGTGATTAGGGAAGCAACGGCTGCTATCCGTGATAATCTTTCACGGGTCGTGACCTATAACTTAAATAGTGAAGCCGAGGATGGCATCCAGATGCTATGCGGCGGTATTATTGATATATTTATTGAGGTGATTGCTGCGCAACCGCGAATTATTATGGTTGGAGCTGGACATGTAGGTATGGCTATCGCCAGATTAACGGAGGTTTTGGATTATCACTTAGTGGTGGTGGATGACCGGCCGGAGTTTGCCAGCCGTGAAAAATATCCGCAAGCTACCGAAATAGTTTGTGATTCCGATTTTAAGCAAGGGCTGGCAACCCTAAAAATTGACGGGAACTCATATATCGTGATTGCCACAGCGGACGCCGACTATCCGGCCATTCAAGCAGTGATTAATTCAGGAGCCGCCTATATTGGCATGATCGGCAGCAAGCGCAAGGTCAAGCTAATTAAGGAAAAATTGCTAGCGGAAGGCGTTTCCGAGGAGCGGTTGCAATGTATTTACGCTCCGGTAGGCCTCGATATCGGTTCCGAGACTCCGGCCGAAATCGCAATCAGCATTATGGCGGAGATTTTGAAAGTTAAGAATGACAAGAGCGGAGAATCGTTGAGAGAGAGAGTTTAACTCCAGATAAACTAGTAATTTTGATTTTGTGGAGGCCTTTTGGATGATTGATCTGATTATTAAAAATGGTACGATTATTACGGCATCCGAGTCTTACCTGGCGGATCTGGCGATCCGTGGCGGTAAGATCGTTACAATCGGGCAGGGACTGGAACATCCCGGCGCCGAAACTGTGGATGCTTTGGGTAAGTATGTTTTACCGGGAGCTATTGATGCGCATGTCCATTTGGAAACTCCGGTTGGCGCGGCCGTATCCGCCGACACCTATGAAACGGGGACCCTGGCTGCAGCTTGCGGCGGGGTGACTACTGTTTTTGATTTTGCGGTTCAGGGCAAAGGCCAGGGATTGGTGGAAGCCGTAGAAGAGCGGGTAAAGATTTTTAAGCCCCAGGCTTGTGTAGATTTTGCCTTTCACACGGCCATTACCGATCTAACCCCGGCAGTGCTGGCTGAGTTTGAGAAGTCGGTTACTTATGGAGTGCCTAGCTTTAAATTGTATATGGTATACAAAGATCTGATGGTGGATGATGGAGTTTTGGCCGATGCCCTGGAAAAATCGAAGGAGAGCGGGGCTTTAATCGCGGTTCATGCTGAAAATCCGGCTTTGATTGAACGGCGTACTCAGCGATTACTGGCCGCCGGGAAGACATCCGCATGGTATCACTATGAAAGCCGTCCCGAATTCGTGGAAGCGGAAGCAATTAAGCGGGCAATCCATTTGGCTAAGGCTTTCAATGCGCCCTTATATATCGTTCATCTGGCCTGTAAAGAAGGTTTGGCCGAAGTCACCAAGGCTCGGGATGAAGGGTATAAAATTTATGCCGAGACTTGCCCGCAGTATTTGAATTTTACCAATGAAGTATATCAACGTAAAGATGGGCGAAATTTCGTCTGTTCGCCTCCGATCAAAGGTCAGGAGAGCCAAGATGCGCTTTGGGATGGTATCAGACGGGGCGATATCCAGACCGTGGCAACGGATCATTGCCCGTTTCAATCCTTTGAGAAAGATTGGGGCAAAGATGATTTTACCAAGATTCCTAACGGCTGTATGGGGATTGAAAATTTATACCCATATATGTTGGGTGCGGCTAACCGGGGTAAGCTTTCGTTTAATAAAGCAGTTGAAATTTGCGCCACCAATCCGGCCAAGATATTTGGTTGCGCCCCGGAAAAAGGGACGATTGCGGTTGGTAGTGATGCCGACATTGTGATTTACGACCCCGCGAAAAAAGTGACCATTTCCCAACAGAATATGCATTCTGCGGTGGATTATACCATTTGGGAAGGGGTAACTTTAACGGGCTATCCGGTACTGACATTTAGCCGTGGTCAGTTGGTTTATAAGGAAGGACAATTTGTCGGCCAGCCGGGTTGGGGGAAATTTGTCAAATGCCGCGGCCGCAATGAATTAAGCAATTAAGTTATCCGGAGCAAGAGAACTCGACAATGGTATTATCATGAGACTATCATCAAAGGAGGGAATTAGCCGTTTCATTACTACGGCGGAGAAACAAATGCAACTTTTAAAAGACGCGATATTAGCCAAAGGCCGAGTTGATAGTGAAGATATCTTGAAAGTAGACAGTTTCTTGAATCATCAAATTGATATTCAGCTCATGAATGAGATCGGGAAGGAATTTAAAGAACGTTATAAAGACGAGATCGTTACTAAAATTCTAACCATCGAGGCATCGGGAATTGCCGTCGCTTGCATTACAGCCCAGTATTTTGGAATACCGGTACTATTTGCCAAGAAAACCGAGTCCAAGAATCTTGATGCGGAAACCTATGAAAGTCGGGTTTTCTCGTTTACCAAGGATAAGTACTATCAGATTAGGGTCTCTAAAAGATATCTCAATGAAACGGATCGCGTTTTAATCATTGATGATTTTTTGGCAAACGGCAGTGCGGCTTTGGGGCTAAAAGAGATTGTGGTTCAGGCTAATGCCAAGTTAGTGGGAGTAGGCATTGTAATCGAAAAAGGATTTCAACAAGGCGGGAAGATTTTGAAAGATCAGGGGATAAGGCTGGATTCACTGGCAGTTATTGAATCGATGAAGCCGGGGAGTATTGTTTTTAAACCATAATCAGGTTGTTCGAGTGGAAATCATATAATTCATCTATTTAATTTAAAAAAATTAGATTGACTAGTCAATCTAATTTTGGATAAATCAGGGTAAGTATAAATCATAGAGGAGCGACGATATGACAGAGAGCAACGATTCATTGCAAAGATTGGCAAAGCTTGATTATCGGCAAATGTATAATCATGATTTTTTATTAACTTGGGAAAAAACCGTCCAGGAATTACAAGCCGTATTTACGGTTGCGGATATTCTGGGCGCTATGCGTGAAAAGAATATTTCACCCCGTATTTTCGATAGTGGATTGGCGATTTCAGTGTTTCGCGACAATTCGACCAGGACCCGATTTAGTTTTGCCAGCGCCAGCAATTTGCTGGGACTGACCGTGCAGGATCTGGACGAAGGGAAATCGCAGATTGCTCATGGTGAGACCATCCGTGAAACGTCCAATATGATTTCATTCATGGCTGATGTCATCGGTATTCGCGATGATATGTATATCGGCAAGGGGAATGCTTATATGCGTCAAGTAGCTGCCGCCGTTCAAGAAGGTTTTGATGACGGAGTCTTACAACAGCGGCCGACTTTGGTTAATTTACAATGCGACATTGATCATCCGACCCAAAGTATGGCTGATTTATTGCATTTGATTCATCATTTTGGCGGAGTGGAACAGCTTAAGGGAAAAAAGATCGCAATGAGCTGGGCATATTCCCCCAGTTACGGTAAACCGTTATCAGTGCCTCAAGGTATTATCGGTTTGATGACTCGCATGGGGATGGAAGTATCCTTGGCTTACCCTGAAGGCTATGATCTTATGGAAGATGTTGAAGAGATTGCCGGAAAGAATGCCGCTGCCAGCGGCGGTAAGTTCAGTAAAACCCATTCGATGGCCGAAGCATTTCAGGATGCCGATATTGTTTATCCTAAGAGCTGGGCTTCTTATGCGGCGATGGAGAGAAGAACGGCCATGTACGGTGAGGGTGACTTTAACGGAATCAAGGCCTTGGAGGCCGAATTGTTGGCGGAGAATGCCAAGCATAAGGATTGGGAATGTACTGAGGCGATGATGAAGAATACCCGAGGGGGTAAGGGTTTATATTTGCACTGCCTGCCCGCGGATATTAGCGGTGTCAGTTGCCAGCAGGGTGAAGTTGCCGCTTCGGTATTTGATCGTTATCGGGCGCCGCTTTATAAACAAGCCGGCTATAAACCTTATATCATTGCAGCCATGATTTTTCTGAGCAAAGTGAAAAACCCGGTTCAGACGCTGGAATCATTGATAAACGCCAATGTGAAAAGGTCGTATACTTTTTCCGGGCGATAGATAAGAAATTAGTCTCGAGGTATTGATTATGCCTAAGGATATTAGCAAAAAAATTCTGGCAGCGACTTTAGAGGTGATTGCCAAGGAAAAGATCAGCGGTACCCGAATGCATCTAATCGCCGAAGAAGCGGATATGACTCAATCCAATCTGCATTATTATTTTCCGACCAAGAACGATCTATTGATCGCCTTATTGAACGATATTCAACATTGGTTTTCGGAAAACCGGCAGCAGCAGGTGGACTTGGAACACAAGTCATCTGCCGAAAACCTGCACGCCCTCTTTAGCGAAAAAAGAGATGTAATTCTTAACCATAAAAAGCTGGATTACGTCCAGTTTGATTATTGGGTTCAAGGTACGGTTGATCCGGAGGTGCGGTCCACGTTTCAACGGACTTTTGATACCTGGCGTAAAGATATCCAAAAAGTATTGAACGAGCGGTCCCGATCCAAAACCGGAGATGTACGATATCAGCGGATGATTCCCTACTTGATGGTCTCATTAATGATGGGAGCATCGATGCAGTATTTGATCGATGAAGCTGAATTTGATTTAGATGAATATTTTGAGGTGGCCGAAGCCGTAATTTTGAGTTTACTGGCTGAGGAAAAAATTGAATCGGAGGCAATAAAATGACGATGCGAAAAATCCCGTTTGGACCTACCTATACCGAGATGCTTCATCCTGAAACGATGGATGTAAATATCAGGAGCAAGGCATTAAAATCCTTAAAAGGCAATGAATTGGACCCCATCAACTTGTTTAATATTAGCTGGAAAGACGCTCAGAACCAGGTCCGTAAGATTGTATTGCCCAAGGAACTAACCGGTGTGGATGCCAATATCGTAGTAATGCTGGGTAAGGAGTTTCCATCCGGATCGCATAAGGTGGGACCTGCTTATGCAACTTTGATCGAGGGTTGTGTAGATGGAGAGATTATCCCGGGTGAACATACCATTTTGGGACCTTCCACTGGAAATTTCGGGATTGGAGTTTCGTATATCTGTAATCTAATGGGTTATAAAGCAGTTGTAATTATGCCGGATAATATGAGCAAAGAACGGTATGAAAGGATCCGTAAATACGGCGCGGAGTTGGATCTGACTCCGGGGACTGAGTCCGATGTGATCTTAACCTTACAACGCACCTATGAGCTTAAAAAGGACCCTAAAAATAAACCCTTGGCTCAATTTGAGCTCTTCCCCAATTATCGATTTCATCGTCATGTTACCGGCAACTCTGCGGTTGAAGCCGTTAAGGGCATCGGTAACGGTCGGATCGCCGCCTTTTGCTCGGCTCCGGGCTCAGCTGGTACCATTGCGGCAGGTGACGCAATCAAACAAGTATTTCCGGAATGCAAAATTGCAGCATTGGAACCATACGAATGCTCGACTCTGGCCAACGGCGGACGGGGCCAACACCGGATCGAAGGCATCGGCGATAAGATGTGTACTTTGATCCATAATGTTTTAACCACCGACTTTGTAACATTAATCTATGATGATGATTGTGTCAGGGCATTGAAAGTCATTCATGACGCTCCGGAAATTTTGGTAAAGTTGGGAGTGGCCCCGGAAGTAGCTCAAGGAATGCGCGACTTGTTTGGGGTTTCAGGTATCTGTAATATTTTGGGCGCTATTAAGATGGCCAAATATTTGCGCTTGGGCCCGGACGATAATGTCGTTACCATTGCTACCGACAGTTTTGACCGTTATCTTTCGGTACTGGATGATCTCAACCAGCGCTATTTGGAAACTGCAGAGTTTGTATTGACCCGATGGGTTAAAGATATTTTTCATGATATTGATACTGAATATATTTATGATTTCCGCCGCAGCGATAAAAAAGAGCAGTTGTTCAAGCAGAAAGAAAAAGATTGGCTGCCCTTTGGGTATTCCCAAAAATATCTGGACAGTATGCGAACTATGGAATTCTGGGAGAACGAATATCACAAGGTAGCGGAATATGATGATAAAATTAAAAAGATGCGGTAGTAAAAACCAGTGAACTCTGGAATATCAAATTGAAGACCACTTGGGAGGGTTGATGATTGGGTTCACATAAGAAAGTAGTGATTGCTCTGGGGGGGAATGCCCTGCAGGAGCCTCATATGCCGGCAACAGCCGAAGCCCAGTTGGAAGTGGTAAAAAGAACTGCGGATATCATTGCCGATATAAAATGCATCTTCGGATACGAAATAGCCATCGCCCATGGTAACGGCCCTCAGGTAGGAAGGCTTTTGTTGGCGACTGAGACGGCTTCCAATGTTACGCCGGCTATGCCTTTAAATGTATGTATCGCTATGACCCAAGGTTATATCGGGTATCATATTCAAAAGGGTTTGACCTATGCGCTTGCTAAACGAAACCGAATTTTACCGGTAGTCGCCCTTATCACTCAAGTGGTGGTTGATAAGGATGATCCGGCATTTTTAAATCCGACGAAACCGATTGGTCCTTTCTATTCGGAAGAGGAAGCGCGCCAATTGATGACGGAGAAAAATTTCATCATGAAGGAAGATGCCGGCCGGGGTTGGCGTAGAGTGGTCGCTTCACCGATGCCAAAACGAATCGTGGAGATTCATTCAATCCGCGAATTATGGGACTCCACCATTGTGATTACCGTTGGCGGCGGAGGAATTCCGGTGATCGAGAAAGAAGACGGTTCATTGGAAGGGATTCCGGCGGTAATCGATAAGGATCTGGCTGCTGAGAGGCTGGCCGAGGAGGTCGGGGCCGATGTTTTACTAATCCTCACTGAAGTGGAGAAAGTTGCTTTGAATTATAAGCAACCGGACCAGCGGGAGTTGGATCATCTTACGGTGGCCGATTGCGAACGGTATATTGCCGAGGGCCATTTTGCACCGGGCAGCATGTTACCTAAAATTAAAGCGGGCATGATGTTTGCTAAGGTCCCCGGTAGGCAGGCGATTATTACTTCATTGGAACAGGCGGTCGCTGCCTTAAAGGGCGAGACCGGGACGACCATCAGCGGCTAGGGAAGAAAGATACGATTATTGCAGATTGCAGATTATAGAACCTCAAGGTAGTATCCACCCCTAGCCAGCAAGCTAGCTGAGGGGTAATTAAAGAATGAAAATAAGTTTTAACCTCTGTGTCTCCGTGGCTAAAAAAACAATTGGCCACAGAGACACAGAGAAAGGATGAAAATAGCTAGTGAGGTGGCTTGATTGAGTAAAGTTTTAAAACTGAAATGCGTCAAGTGCGGTCGGGAATACAGCGAAGGGGATATACTTTATACCTGTGATGATTGCGGTATTGACGGGATTCTGGACGTTATTCTGGATTACGATACAATCCGCAGGGAAATGACTTTTGATTATTTCAAAAACAATCATAACTATTCACTTTGGCGTTATTTACCGGCTATTCCCATCGATGATCCAAAGGGAATTCAGCCTTTACAGGTCGGCTGGACGCCCTTTTATGAGACAACTAAATTTACCCGGGAAACCGGTCTGAAAAGTTTGTTTATAAAGGATGATTCCCGCAATCCGACTGCTTCTCTAAAAGATCGAGCCAGCGCAGTCGGGGTAGCCAAAGCACTTGAGCTCAACCGGAAAGTGGTGTGCGCCGCATCGACCGGAAATGCAGCTTCTTCGTTATCCGGTTTCGCCGCCAGTGCCGGGATTGAAACATATATCTTTGTACCGGAGACCGCTCCGGAGGCTAAGGTGACTCAATTGCTGATCTATGGTTCCCATGTTTTTTTGGTGAAAGGCACTTATGATGTTGCAGTTGAGTTGTGTTTTAAAGCAGCAGCCGAGTTTGGCTGGTACAACCGGAGCTGTGCGATTAATCCTTATTTGGTAGAAGGCAAGAAAACGGTAGCCTATGAGATCTGTGAACAGCTAGGCTGGAAAGCGCCGGACATCGCTGTGGTGGCGGTGGGGGACGGTTGCACCATTGCCGGGGTATGGAAGGGATTTGAGGAGTGTAAAATTTTAGGGTTGATTGATAAGGTTCCGAAGATTGTGGGGGTCCAAGCCGCCGGTTCAAATCCGGTGACCAGAGCCTTTAATCAAAAAACCTATCAATTTGAGTATCAAAAGCCGGAGACTATCGCCGACAGTATTTCGGTGGGGATTCCCCGTAACGGGATTAAAGCCCTGAATGCAGTGAACCAATCCCGGGGCTGGATGGTCGATGTGACGGATCAAGAGATTTTAGATGCTATGAAACTGCTCGCCCAAAAAACCGGCATCTTCGGTGAACCGGCCGGAGTCACCAGTTTCGCCGGAATTTTAAAAATGAAACAATTGGAGATGTTGTCGGGAAATGAAACCGTCGTAAGCATTGTCAGCGGCAGCGGTCTAAAGGATGTTAAAAGCGCAGCCGGGGCGGCAGGAAAAGCAACGGTTATTGAGCCGGAGTTAGAAGAGGTTAAGAGAGCATTAAATAGTTGAGAATTGAGCTTCTGATTGGGGCTCAGGTGGAAGGGTAACATTAGACCTTAGGATTTAAAGGCACCTAACCCTTGCCCTTCCCCCGAGAAGTGTCAATATCGGGTTTGGTCAGGTGGAAGGGTAACCTTAGTCTTTGACGTCTAAATAAAAATCGGGATTGATAGATGGATTTTTTAAGGCCAACAAAGCCCGGGGTTACCCTTCCACTTGAACTTACATTCGGAATTGCATCTAAGGGGAAGGGCAAGGGTTAGGTTAAATAGGCATTATTGGTCCTTTAACATAATGGCATTGGGTTTTAACTCATGGATTGCGATATATTAATGATATGGAGGTATTTAACAATGACTGATTTTGCACAAATATTCAAGGCGGCGGAAGGGTATAAACCGCAAATTTCCAGGTTTTTGCGCGACTTGATTGCCATACCCAGTGAAAGCGCCCAGGAAGGACAAGTAGTACAACGGATCAAGCAGGAGATGGAGAAGGTGGGCTTTGATAAAGTGACGATTGACCCGATGGGAAATATTTTGGGTTATATCGGTCACGGCAAGCATTTAATCGCCATGGATGCGCATATCGATACAGTAGGTATCGGAAATCCTAAACTGTGGAAATTTGACCCTTATCAGGGCTTTGAGGATGAACAGCTGATCGGCGGGCGTGGCGCCAGTGATCAAACCGGTGGAATGGCGGCCATGGTATATGCCGGTAAGATTATTAAGGATTTAAAGTTGGAAGACGATTTTACCCTGCTCATCGTGGGATCAGTCCAGGAGGAGGACTGTGACGGTTTGTGTTGGCAGTATATCATCAATGAATCGAAAATCAGGCCGGAATTTGTAGTAATTACCGAACCAACCTCTTGTAATATTTATCGCGGCCAGCGCGGCCGGATGGAGATAAAAATAACCACCCAGGGCGTGAGTTGCCATGGTTCGGCTCCGGAACGCGGTGATAATGCCATTTATAAGATGGCCGGTATTTTAACCGAATTGCGGGCGCTGCATGAAAATCTGAATACCCATCATTTTCTGGGCAAAGGCAGCCTCACCGTTTCAGAGATTTTCTTTACTTCACCGTCACGCTGTGCGGTGGCTGACAGTTGCTGGATTTCAGTGGACCGCCGGTTGACCGTGGGTGAGGATAAGGAATACGCCTTAGGGCAAATCCGTAATCTGCCCGCCGTGAAAACTGCCAAAGCTGAAGTTTCGATGTATGATTATCAGAGAGCATC
>WSSedL1CaDRAFT_10000911_pt1 | contig 19080 bp, 11 predicted proteins | sample WetSurSL1Cattail_FD_9464 | JGI IMG/M metagenome (IMG submission 9464)
TATATCGTTCCAAAACTTCTTTATGTAATTCGGGATCAACTTTAACACCATAATTTTCAACCAGATCTTTGCCTGCCTGAAAATCACCTTCGGATTTTATCCTTTGAATTTCTGCAAGTAATTTTCCGAATAATACCCGTAATTTGCTATAGTCGTTAACAACAAAATAGGTTTTGCCATCTTTTATTTTTTTCTCAATAACATTTTCAGGTTTACCTTTTTCGTAACACCACATTGCAATTAACTGACGGTTACGCATGTGAGCTTCCTCAATATTTTTACCCGGTTGAATACGTGTAAGCTGGGTCATTAATCCATTACGGATATATTTCAAATATTCAGCTTCAGCAGCTATAGTGTCCGGAATGAGTTTTAGTTCTACCATTTTAGCATCGCGCAGGTAATATAATGCAAACAGGTCGGCACGTGCTTCCTCAAGAGCCGATTGGTAGTTTTTGAGAGCATCGCCACTTACTCCCGGAAGTAATTGTCCGGAACCATGGCCTAAACATTCGTGCAAATCGGTATGAAGGTTATCTGTAAGGAAACCGTATTTCTTAATCAATTCAATTTCCTCAGGACTGTATGAAAATTCCTCAAGAAATCCATTTCCCTGAGAAGCTTTATCATAGGCATAAGTAATATTTTCGAGTGTAACAGATTTTGAGCCATGTTCTTTTCTGATCCAATCGGCATTGGGGAGATTAATTCCAATAGCAGTAGAAGGAGAATCGTCACCTCCCAAATGAACAGCAGTGATAACTTTAGCTGTAACCCCTTTTACTTTTTCTTTCTTAAAGCGGGAATCTATCGGAGCATGGTCTTCAAACCATTGGGCATTTTTGCTTAAAGACTCGGTTCGTTTGGTAGCTTCAATATTTTTAATATTTACGACGGATTCCCAGGTAGCTTTCCGGCCCAGAGGATCTTCGTAGTTTTCAATAAACCCGTTTACAAAGTCAATCTGTGAATCCAAATCTTCTACCCAAAGGATGTTGTAATTGTCCCATGTTTTGAGGTCGCCGGTTTTGTAATACTTTATTAATTCGTTAATTACGTTTTTTTGTTTTTCATTTTCAGCAACACCGGCAGCTAATTCAAGCCATTTTACAATTTCTTTAATTGCAGCGCCATATAAACCATTTATTTGGTAAACTTTTTCAAAAATCTTCCCGTTTTCTTTTACTAATTTCGAATTTAAACCATAAGAAATTGGGGCCGGATCTTTAGGATTGTTTTGTTGGTTGTAAAAATTTTCAACTTCCTGTTGGTTAACGCCTTCGTAAAAATTAACTGCGGAATTTAAAACTAAATCTTTGTTATTGTCAAGGCTTACTTTTTTGGGTAAAATATCCGGATTAAACATCACTGGTTCAATTTTAGCGAGCAGTGCATCCGTATTTTCTCCCTTAAGTAAAGGAAGTTTCTCAGGAGCAGAATTTTTTACCAATTGTTCAAAATACTCTTTTGAAAACTCCGGATGAAGTTTGTCTGAAGCATAATGGTGATAAATTCCATTAGAAAACCACACCCTTTTGGTATAAATCATAAAATTTTTGAAATCGTCGGTGTTTCTATCTCCTTTATAAGACTCAACAATATTTTCGAGTGTTTTGCGAATAATCAGATTGTACTTACCGTTCTGGTCGTAAATAATATCTCTGCCGGCGAGGCCAGCCTGGCTTAGATAATAAAGCAGTTTTTTTTGGTTAAGGGTAAGGTTATTAAATTCAGGAATCTGAAACCTAAGAATTTTTAAATCGGCAAATTGTTCTGAAATATACTTAAAAGTATCCGTAGTTTCAGCAGAACCGCCATCTTTTTGTGGAACAGAGCATGAATATGCCATTGTAATCATAATTAATAAAATAATAAACTTTGTTTTCATAAAATTATAGTTTCATATAAGACCGTTTAAACATCAAATAGCCTTATTATTTATAATACTAAAATGAATAAATTGTTCAATTCTCCCAATGATAAATGGTAACTATCATTAAAAAACTAAAGCATTGATATCCATTTCCGTTTCTTCAATAAAATCGTTAATTTCGTTTAAGATATCCGGATCGTTATTTTTATAATACCAGTTAACTTTAACATCTCCGCCTTTGTCCTTGTATTTTTTAAGAATTTCAAGGATTTCGGAGATAAACCTGGAGGAGCTGGTATTAAAATAGGTTAGTTTTATATTAAATTCTAATGTTTTGTTTTCTAATATAAATTCTTTGAGCCAGGATATAATAGGGTCATAAAATTTATAAGTTTCTTCCATGTATGATTCGCCACTGATATCACAAATTCCTGTTTGGTAATTGAATGATATAATTGGATAGTATATTTGATCCGGGTGGTTATTAAGTATTAAATTTTCCATAATCTTGTAAAAATTTAATTTTGAATTAAAATTAATAGTTTTTTTTTACTTATAAGCTTTTTTATAAATAGATGCCGATATTTTAAAATAAGTATCGCCGGTGCTTTTATCGTTAATAACTTCGAATTGTAAAGGATTTCCGGAGTAAAGGGCTATCATTATCAGGCCAATATGAGCTCCGGTATCCTGAAAAGTTGCCACTTCTCTGAGTCTCTTTTTCTTGTTTCTTAGATATTCTGACGATGCAGCATTTATATTATTACAATTTTCAACCAAAATATCTCCATGCTCTTTAATAATTTTATTGATAGTAGTGCAAGTAAAGCCATCGTTGATATAATGGACAAAAACTTTCCCTTTTCCAACTGTTGTACCTCTTGCCAATAGTATTTTATTGCCGGAATATAATGCTACATTCTGAACAAGTTCAATAAATACGCGATATAATTTTTTACGAACGTGTTCAGTCGCAATAGTGTTGTCCTGTAGTGATTTCGCCAGTGTTGAGATAGTCTCAATATTAAATGGCCCATCGTACATTAAATATAAATGTTCAGAATCATTATATGGCAACATGCTTTATTTGTTTAATTTGTATACCTAAAAATGTTATATCATCTCTTTGTTCTTCATTTTCCATGTGCATCGAAATTTCGTGTTGTAATTTTTCAGTAAATGAATTCAATGATAAATCCCTGTTTTTTATGATAAGCTCAGTTAATTTTTGAGTTCCAAATCTTTCCCTTCTGTAGTTCTGTTGGTCAATTATGCCGTCGGAAAAGAGAAACAGGCGATCTTCCAATTCTAATGTGAAAAATTTATCGGTGTAATTACTTTCAGCTTTTTTTGCAAAACCTCCAATACTTCTCCGGTCACCTTCTATTAATGTAATTTCATTATTTGCATGTTGAATAAGTAAAGGGCGTTTAGCGCCTGCAAAAACTACTTCGGTACGGTTATTACGGTTTATGGTAATGTGGCAGAAAGCAACATCCATACCATCCATAGATTTGGTATTTTCCTGATCCAAATCTTTTTTTAGCTTTAAGTTAACCGTTTCGAGTATTTTAGAAGGCAGGGTAACCCCATTTTCAACCACTACTTCATTAAAGAGCCGGTGTCCAATCATCGACATAAAAGCTCCAGGTACACCATGTCCGGTACAATCAACTACTGAAACAAAAAAATCTGATTTATCCGGAGTAATAATTTTATGGCACCAGTAAAAATCTCCGGAAACAATATCCTTGGGCTTATAGATAATGGCTGTATTAAAATATTCGTTAAAATCTGTAATGTTAGGCAACATGGCTTGCTGAATTCTTAACCCATAGTGTATGCTATCCGTAATTTTTTTGTTTTGATGGTTTAGTGTGTTCCTTTGTTGGGTTATTTCTTCCTTTTGTAATTTTAGTTTTTTATTATCCTTAAGTTTTTGAACCAGAAAACCTCCGATTATAAGCAGAAATATACCGGTAATGGTAAGTCCGAAGATTAGGGTCCGTTTAACTTGTCGCTCATATTTTAGCTGGATTTCTTTTTTCTTGAGTTGTTCATTTCTTAATTCAACCTGCATCCGGGTTTCGTATGCAAGCTTTTCTGAAACGGCCAATGAGTCCTGGGTTAATTTTAGTTCGCCTTTTTTTATTTTTAACTCTATTTCAGCTATCCTTTTTTTTTCGTGCGCTTTATTAATTTCTTCATCCGACATCTGCTTTAAGTCTTCCATTTCCTGAGACTTTATTTTTTTATCTATGGAAGAATATAATTCAAAGTATTTGAATGCATTATCTGCGTCGCCCATTTTTTCATAATTTTCAGCAAGTAAGCTGTAGCATTTGGCCAACATTTTTAAACTATTACTTTCTTTGGCAATAGCTAAGGCTTCTTCGGTTTTAGCAATTACATCATTATAATTTGATAATTCTACAGAAACTGAGGCTACATTAACCAGTGAATTATAAATTTCAATCGGGTTTTTTGTCTTTCGGTTCAGAGTCAAAACATTGTTAAATTGAGTATAAGCACTTTTATAATTGTTGTCATCAAGGTATAAAAGACCAATGTTATTAGCTACCACAACGGCAGCTTTGAAATTATTTAAACTGTAAAATATATCATAGGCTTTTTGAAACAATGTTATGGCTTTAGTGGTATTTCCTGCATTCCAGTAAGCATATCCGGATTTGCCATAAAATTCAGCTGACTGTGATGCTTTTCCCTGTTTAACATAGTCATTGGCTAATTCCTCAAATTCACCGGCATTTGTCTGAGAATATAAGCAATTAGGAACAAATTGATTTACAATGATAATCAGAAAAAAGAAGATAAAGCTTTTCATAAAGGGCTATTTAAATAAGATTTATAATCGAATACCCAAAACAAGCATATCATCAACCTGATCAAATCCTTCAATCCACTCATCCATAGTGTTAGAAATCAGTTGGAACTGCTTATCCATAGTTGCTAAAATATTGGCTTGCAATATTAAATCCCTAAACCTGTTATATCTTAGTTTTTGCCCCAAAGGACCACCAAATTGATCGGAATATCCATCGGAAAATAAATACAAACAATCACCCTTTTTGATGTTTCTTTCTCTTAATGTAAAGGGTTTGTCATGATCAAAGAAATAGCCTATGGGCATTCTGTCGCCTTTTATTATTTCAAAAGGTTCGTTCTTTTTGGCCAGAAAAATGGGGTTGTTGGCACCTGCATATTGCATTGTCCCTGTTTCTTCATTAATGATACATAAGGCTATATCCATGCCATTTGAAGCTTCTCCGATATCTCCTTTTTGATTCAGAAGTTTAATAACTCTGTTTCTTAATTTGTTCAAAACCTGATCCGCTTTTATATAGGGATCCTTAAGAATAATTTCATTTAAGAAGGCGGTTCCGGCCATGCTCATTAATGCCCCGGACATTCCGTGACCCGTACAATCGCCCAGGGCAATGTATGTAAATTCTTTTTTATGGTTTACCCAATAAAAATCGCCGCTTACAATATGTTTAGGTCTGTTGAATACAAAATAAGAATCAAATAGGTTATTTAAAATTTCAGCAGAAGGCAGTGTTGCTTCCTGTACAAAACGGGCATAGTGCAAACCATCCATTAATTCTGTTTTCTGAAGGAGTATGACATCTCTTTGGGTGACAGCTTCTTGCTTTTGAGTTTTTAACAATTCGTGTTTCTTTTTAAGTTCCTGCCTCTTCTCTGCAAGCTGCAAATTGAGTTTAATGCGCATTAAAAGCTCATACCTGTTAAACGGTTTTAGCAAAAAATCATCAGCTCCGGCATTGAAGGCGTCTTCAAATTGTCGGGTTGAAGACATTACAATGATAGGGGTATTTTTGATCAATTGATTAGAACGGATTTTCTTTATAGCATCAACCCCGGACATTACCGGCATTTCAATGTCAATTAATACTAAATCGGGTTTCTCATCAAATGTTAAAATACACGCCTCTCGTCCATTCTGAGCAATAAGAATATTTTTGTTGACTTCAGTATCTCCTTCCAACATCTGAACAATACTGCTTTGAATAGAAGCAGAATCATCGGCTACAACAATTTTAAGTTGTTTGGTTGACATGGCTTTATCGTATAAAAAATTCAATAGTCTTTAAGTTATAATTTCCCAGCTTATCTAATGCTTTAATCGTAATCGTATTTTTTTTATCCTTAATGAATCCCTTAATGCTATTGATATAGGGCATCCATGGAGCATTGTTAAGTTGATAGAACATGGCATCAAAACCCGCTTTTTGATCAGTCGCCGACAGGAAAATAACAGTATGCCCGGGGTATTCGCTTAATGAACTACCATCAGCTTCTTTGTTTCCTATTGGCAGATTACTAAACCTTACAAAAATATCAGGACCAATAGTGTCAACCATAACTCCAAATTCCTGGCGGGTCATATTATCCGTATTGTCATAACCATACGAGGAGATAGTGTGATATCCTTCTTTTGAAATGGATATGGGTTCATTATAAGTAAGTAAATCTAAACTATCTTGTTGAAATTCAATTTTTTGAATACCAGATTCTGCATCTTTAGCTTCTAAAACAATTTTGGTTTTCTGACTGATAAAAACAGTATCTCTATCTGTAAAACTGGGCCCGCTAAATGAATGTCCTATCCAAGGAGCGCTTAAATCGACATAAGGTATTGCATTTTTGCCTTTTTTTGAAGCGTCGTCAATGCTTTGGTTGTCTACATTGTCAATCGCATAACTTTTAATAAAGAGATTACCTTTATAACCGGAAAGCATGATGGGATTCTCATATTTTTGATATGGAGAATTGTTTATGGAGTAGTAAATTTCTTTAATGCCGGCTTTATTGTCAATAGCGGTTATTTTAAGGCGCGATGTTCCGGCAGAGAACTCTTTACCGTTTGCCGTAAATGTTTTACCTTGAACTTCTTCAATGACCTGAGGCGGTGTTTTATCAATAAAAAATGGGAATACATTTACATTTTCCTTGTTGTTTACATTGTCGGTTGCATAATAAAATAATTTGTGGGTACCTTGTGAAATAAGGGCTGTATTGAGTCCTTTGATGTATGGTTTAAAAATACTGTCGTCTATGCTATAATAAATTTGTTTTAAACCAGAAACTGTATCCTGAGCTTTAACCAAAAGGGTACAGTTGCCGGAAACAACATCGTTAAAATTAACACCCTGGATAATTGCCGTACTTTTTGGTGCTGTATTATCAATAATAAAGCGGCTTTCTTTTAATTTTTCAACATTACCGGTATTGTCGACGCTCAAATATTTTATAATATATTCTTTTTCTGAATTTAGGGGGATTGGATTTTGGTAATCCGTATAAGGTTCTCCATTTAATGAATATACAATTTTTTGAACCCCGGATAATTTATCATTAGCGCTAAAGGTTATTTCCGGAGAACCTGAAATATAATGTTTTCCTTTATAAAAAATTTCATTTTTTTTACTGTAGGTCATAGTTGAAACAGGAGCTGACCCATCGCAATACATTTGATACTGGACGTCGATTTTTGGCATTACAACTTTATGGGTTTTGGGGTCAACTGCCGAAGGGGATCGCAGCGTATTTCTTCCTTCAGTGTCAAAATACATGGGGTTTGTGTATTGGGGGGTACTCTCGCTTTTTAGCAAATAATGCGGAGCATTGGGATCTGCTGATGTCGATACAAAGAAATATACAGGCAATGTTTTGTTAAAGAATATTTTTCCGCCCTCTGAAACATATATTTTAGATTCAAATACCGGTATGGTTTGACTTCTTATTGTTAAGTTGTTTATAATTAAAACAATAATTAGTATGGATGATATTTTCATTTTACAGTAATTAATCTACTTTAAGATAGTGAAAATGAATAGATTTTGGAAATAAAAATTATTTTAAAACAGTACTTTATATTTTTTTAATTTCAAAAAATTATGTATATTGAAATATTGAGTTTTTAAGAATTTCCATTAAAAAATATTTGAAAATTATAGAGTCATCAGATTTAGCATTAGATGTTTCAGAATATTTATAAATAAAGAAATAGAATGAAATCAATAGTTATAAAAAGTTATGGAGGAGTCGATAAATTAATTTATGCAGAAATTGAAAAACCGAATGTATGCGAAGGTGAAGTTTTAATACGGATAAAAGCAGCAGGCGTAAATCCGGTGGATTGCAAAATCCGCAAAGGACTACTGAAGAGCCGGATGAAAAATGAATTTCCGATTACTTTGGGCTGGGATTTTTCCGGTATTGTAGTGGATACCGGTTATAGTGCCAAACGATTTAAACCTGCTGATGAGGTTTATGGTTATGCCCGTCGCATGAAAATTAGTCAGGGTACGTATGCCGAATATATTGTTTTACCCGAAAGTTATGTTGTGCATAAACCCTCAAATATTTCATTTGATGAAGCTGCCTCTGTACCTTTAGCCGGGTTGACCGCTTTTCAGGCTTTATTTGATAAAGGTAAAATGGTAAAGCATCAGAAAGTATTGATTCTTGGAGCCTCCGGAGGAGTAGGCTCATTCGCAATTCAGTTTGCTAAAATCAAAGGGGCTGAAGTATATGCTTTGGCCGGACCGGACCGGGAAGAATATCTTAAAGATTTAGGAGCCGACTATATATTTGATTATTCCGATAAAGATTGGGATAAGAAATATTTGGAAATTTTACCTGAGAAAGCCGATATTGTCTTGGATTTTGTTGGACAGGATGTTGGTAAAAAAGCCTATGAGCTTACAAAAGAAAAGGGTACTTTAGTATCTGTTATAAACCAACCCGATGTTGATATTGCTAACAAATTGAATATTAATGTTAAATATCTTTTTGTTGAACCGGATTCTATTGAGCTGGATAAAATAAGGGACTGGATAGAGAAGAATAAAATAAAAATTAATATCGATAAAACATTTGAGCTTAAAGATGCAGCCCAGGCTCATCAATATATTGAAAAGGGGCATACTTTGGGTAAAGTAATACTTAGAATTCCCTAAAATGAAAAAGAGGCTGTGTAAAAAGTCAATTTTTACGGCGGAATTGCAAATTCCGCCGAGCACAACACTTTGGCTTATAAGCTTCGGTGCTGAGCTGAATTTCTAATTCAGCTCATTTTTTGAACTTTTCTAAACAGCCCCTTTTTTTATTCTTACCAGAGATTACATCTTGTTTAATTGTCTGTTTTAAATGGAGATGCAGGTAAGTTTTCTTTGTTATATAAGTTACAAGGAGGGTTTTTACCCCAGGCATATCTTACTGATACCGGTTTCTGAACATCCGGTGATGAAACTATAACAGTATTGCCTTCGATGACAGCATTAGCATGTACCCATTTTTTATCTTCACCGGCAATAGCAAACCCAAGTAATAAATTTCCTTTTGAATAAAGCCCACGGCCTGTGTGACTGAATTTTATACGGATGGTATTTCCATTAATTTCCATGCCCTGATAAATGGGGCCCATGTATTCAATTTTATTACCATAGGCTATGGCTTCGGCTGCAACGGCTAAACGATGTCCGATTTCTTGTTTGTTTTTAGGGTGGATATTACCAAAGTGAGCAGAATCGGCATTGTCTATTGCTGAAACCATCGCGGTATTGGCGATTGACAAATTTTGTAATTGAGCGTTACGAACTGTAACAATCGGATCGTCTTTAATTGGTTCAGTAATTAGATTTTGATAATTGGCCAACTGCACATAGATAAAGGGGAAATTGCCCTGACCCCAGATTTTGCGCCAATCAGCAACCAGAGTTTCCATGATTTCGCGGTATTGATCGCATGATGGTCCGTTACTTTCGCCCTGGTACCAAAGTGCACCTTTAATTGCATAAGGGGCCAGCGGGGCTACCATACCATTGAATAAAATAAAAGGGTTGTGTTGATCGATACGTGGATCAGGATTATGAGGAGCTTTGGGTAATTTTTTATTTTGTTGTGCAGTTACATCTCCGCTTGCAGCCTTAGCAGCGGCTAAATCACCTGAATAGTTTTTTAATTTTTCACGATATGCCGTCAAAGTGACCGAACTGTCGCTATAAAATTTTTCGAGTTTATCATTATAATTATCCAGCAGAAATTTTAGGTTGGGATGGGCTTCCAGTGCAGGTTTGCTTATCCAGGCTTCTGCAGTGCTTGCTCCAAAGGCTGTAGTGATGAGACCTACCGGGATTTTATATTTTTTTTGCAGGTCGCGGGCAAAAAAGTAGGCTGCAGCAGAGAAGTGTCCTACTGTTTGAGGAGAACATATTTCCCATTTGCCGGTTACATCATTTTGTTTTTCCATGTTTGGAGTATAATCAACGTCGAATACTCTTATATTGGGGTAATTGGCAGAAGCAACTTCTTCGGTTTCGTTAAAAACACCGCACCAATAACGGTCTTCTTTTGCAACAGTCATGTCCATATTAGACTGTCCGGAGCAAACCCAAACTTCACCAACCAAAACATTTTTAAGAATAATTGTATTTTCACCTTTAATGGTTAGGTCATTAGGTTTTAGGCTGGCTTTAACAGGCTTTAAAGATATTTTCCATTGGCCATCTTTATCTGCCTGAACGGTATTGCTTTGTTTCTGAAAAGTAATGGTTACAGATTCTCCTGGATTGGCTGTCCCCCAAAATTTTAATTCAGCGCCTTGCTGAAGTACCATATTGTCTGAAAAAATGGACGGCAACCAAACTTTTGCCTCAACAGAAATACTTAAAAAACTAAAAATAATAAAACCGATACTGATTTTTAATTTGTTAAAATTCATTGCGTAAAAAAATTAAATTATGGATTGAATGAACTCAAATGTAACAATTTAATGACTGTAATATACCCATTAGACGAAATAATATTTAGAAGTTCAAGTATTTTAGATTAAAAAGGCATTAATTTTGATATACATTTTACTTTTCTAAGATTTTTTAAAATGAAAAATAAAACCATACTAATTTTTTACAGTATATTTTTTTTAGTATTCTTTGGAGCCTTTTTTTATATTCTATCCCATGCTTTATCTGGTTTAGAGCTGTATGGTAACTATAGAATTTATTTTAGCTGTTTTTTTAGTTTTTTAGCTTTAACTTACCCCGTTAGTCGTATATTAGACCAAACCAGATTAAATTTATTGCATGATATATTTTATTGGGTTGGAGCCTTTGGGTTTGCTATAATTTTATATTCTTTTCTTATTGTTGTTATTGTAGATCTGGTAAGGTTTTTAAATTTATTAATTTCATTTTTACCAGAAAAAGGGACTCATAAATACTTAGAATTAAAATTTTATTTCTTTTTACTTATTTCAGTTCTTATTTTTTCATTATTGGTTATCGGTTTTATTAATGCACGGTGTCCTCATGTAAAAAAAATTAAACTCTCTATTCCCAAAAGAGGGGGTAAGTATAATAATTTAAAAATATTATTGGCTTCAGATATTCACATGGGAGTGCTATTTGGCAAAAAGAGAATAAGAAAGATGGTGAATGAGATAAATTCAATGAATCCCGATTTGGTTCTTTTTGCCGGAGATATTATAGATGAGGTAATTAGACCGGTAATAAGGAATCATACAGGGGAACCTTTGCTTGATTTAAAGCCAGAGATTGGAGTATATGCCATTACCGGAAATCATGAATTTATCGGAGGAATCCATAGAACCACCAAATACATTGAATCAGTTGGTGTTACGTTTTTAAGAGACGAAGCCATTCTAATAGATGAGAGTTTTTATCTGGTTGGTCGGGAAGATAAAGATTCCGTAAGGTTTGTTTCTAATCAGCGAAAAACGTTATCTGAATTATTGGATGGAATAGATAAAAGTAAACCCATAATTATGATGGATCATCAACCTTTTAACCTCCATGAAACAGAAAAGGCATCGGTGGATTTGCAACTTTCCGGACATACACATCATGGTCAGTTCTGGCCTTTAAATTTAATTACAAAAAAAGTTTTTGAAGTAAGTCAGGGGTACCTAAAAAAAGGGGCTTCTCATATTTATGTTTCTAACGGATATGGTTTCTGGGGTCCCCCCATACGTATTGGTAACAGGCCAGAATTGGTATTTATTACTTTGGAATTTTTTAATTAAATCAGGCAGCAATCGGTAGTTTGATGAATATGGTAGTACCCACCATTTCCATACTTTCAACCCAAATAATTCCTCCATGTTTTTCTATAAATTCTTTACAAATTCTTAATCCTAGACCGGTGCCTTTTTCACCTTTGGTGCCGCTTGTAACCACATGATGTTCAAATGTGAATAAAGCTTGCAATTGTTCCGGGTTCATTCCGCGTCCGGTGTCTTTAACCGCTATTAATAAATGATTATCCTGTTCATTTGCATTAATTGTAATAATGCCATTTTCAAAGCAATACTTAATGGCGTTGGAAATTATATTTCTAAACACGGTGTCTAACATCATCCTATCGCCAATTAAAACAAGGGTTTTGTTAATTTCATTGATGATGTTTAGAGATTTATTAGAAGCTGATGTCTTGTGAATTTCAATTATTTTATCGAATTCATCTTTGAGGTTTATTTTTTCGGGCGTCATCTCTATTAAACCTGTTTGAGAACGGCTCCATGTTAAGAGGTTTTCTAAAAGAACCTGCAAATTTTTGTTGGAAGTTAACATTTTGCTGAGGTATAATTTTTTTTGCTGCTCATCCATTTTGTCAAACCGTTCCAGAATGAGCTCAGTAAGTGAGCCTAAAGAAAAAAGTGGAGCTTTTATATCGTGTGCTATAATTGAAAAAAGTTTATTTTTTTGTTGTATGGCTTCTTCGAGTTTAATATTTTGTTTCTCTAACATATTGTTTTGGCTTGCAATAGATTCGGAAAGTGTTAATAATTCCTCATACTGAACACTAACTTTTTGTTGAGATTCATGTAGCTCTGTGTTTTTATTGGTGAGCTCGTTATTTTGTTCATATATTATTTTATTGGTCTCTTTTACATGTTCAATTGATTTGCGTAACATGCGGTAGAAAAAATTAAGTATAAAAATGTATGAAGCATACATTATGACAATACTTGGTAAGTTCATCATTAAGAAAGATGATTTACTTGAAAATGACATAACAGAAAAATAGATAATAAAAATAATTCCTGTAATTAAGCCATGTGTTTCGTTTACGAAAAAAAAGGCTGCCGTAATGAGGAAGCATACGTAAAGAGCTTCACGGATTAGGAAAATATTAGTATCCGGGTCTGTGTCTTTTGTAAAGTAATGTCCCATTGTTACACTGAACAGGATGATATACAATGTAAAAATGTATGCAAGTTTTACTTTGATAATCCTAAATGAAAAAAGCGAAACATTGATAACTAACCCTGTTATTGTTATTAAATTAAAAAAGAGTAATGGATGATGAACATCGTTTCGATAAGTAAATATGTCTAAAAAATTGCCTATTACACCAACACTTGAAAATAATATGAAAAAAAAACGTAGTTTCTTTTCAAAATCTCTGTCGAAATTGACAAACTCTCGCATTCATCAAAATTTTAGTATAATTAAATTTACAAAGAATTCTTAAATTTTAAAAGCAAATTTTACGTTTATATAATACAAAATTGCAAATTGTATTTATTTCAACTTTTTTTATCTTTAACTTTTTAAATTTTAAACAAATTTTTAAATAACATACAGAAATGAGACAAAAAATAGTTGCAGGTAACTGGAAAATGAATACAACACTCCAGGATGGTATTAAACTCGCACAGGAAGTAGAAAAATTAGCTTCTGAAGTAAATAATGCAGCAAAAGTTATTGTATGCACTCCATTTATTCATTTAACCGAAGTTAAAAAAGTTTTAAAGAAAGTATCCTTAGGTGCACAAAATTGTGCTTCTGAAGTTTCCGGAGCCTTTACCGGCGAGGTTTCAGCTTCTATGGTAAAATCTACAGGTGCCGAATATGTAATTCTTGGCCACTCAGAACGTCGCAGTTATTATCACGAAGATGATGCGCTATTGTATAAAAAAGTACAGTTAGCTCTTGCCAATAATTTAATTCCAATTTTTTGTATTGGTGAATTATTAGCTGAAAGAGAAGCCGGGAAACATTTTGATGTTGTAAAATCTCAGCTCGAAAAAGGAATATTCAGCTTATCGGCTGATGATTTCAAGAAGATAGTATTAGCTTATGAACCTGTTTGGGCTATTGGTACCGGAAAAACAGCTACTTCAGCACAGGCTCAGGAAATTCATAAGTTTATCCGCGACACTGTTGCTGCTAAATATGGTAAAGCCATTGCTGATGGTGTTTCTATTCTTTATGGAGGTAGTTGTAAAGCTTCCAATGCTAAGGAATTATTTGCTAATCCTGATGTTGATGGAGGTTTGATTGGGGGCGCTTCTTTGGTTGCTTCTGATTTCTTAGGAATAATTACAGCATATTAATCTTATTTTTTTGCAGAGAGACTAATGTTCTTCATTGAACATTAGTCTTTTTTTATTTTTTGAAGTAAATTTGAAATAGTATGTTTTGCTCTTAAGAGCCACCTAAACTCATAATAAATGGATTATATCGAACTAAACTGTGAGCTCAAAACAAATAATCTGGAAATTGCCCGCGAACTTTTAACTCAACAGCTTGCTGATATTGGATATGAAAGTTTTATAGACACGGATACAGGTATAACAGCTTATATTATTGTAAAAGATTTTAAGGATGAAGAACTAAATAAAATTTCAATTTTATCTGGTGAAATAAGCGGGGAAGTTAAATTTTCATGGAGTCTGATTAAAGATCAAAATTGGAACCAGCAATGGGAAAGCAATTTTTCTCCGGTTATCATAAATTCTGATTGTTACATCAGGGCCACATTTCATGAGCCTCAACCCGGATATAAATATGAAATTGTTATTGAGCCTAAAATGTCATTTGGCACTGGACATCATGAAACTACATCCTTAATGATGGAAAATATGATGAAATTGTCGTTAAGCCAGAAACAAATACTGGATATGGGTTCCGGTACCGGAATTTTATCCGTTTTAGCTTCTATGCTCGGAGCTGCATCTGTTACAGCCATTGATATTGACGAATGGGCTTATAATAATGCTTTGGAAAATATTAAACTTAATCATATTTCAAATATTGAAGTTATTCATGGGGATAAAGCTTGTATCCCTGATAAACAATTCGACATTATTCTCGCAAATATTAACCGGAACATACTGTTAAATGATATGCCTTCCTATTTTAAAGCCTTAAAAAAGGGAGGGGAATTGTTATTGAGTGGAATTTATGTTGAAGATATAGATATTGTAAATTCTACAGCACAAGCTTCAGGTTTTAAATTTATGTCCTCCCAATCAAAAAATAAGTGGGCTTGCGTATTGTTTTCCAAATAAAATAAGGTTATTTAAAATATTGGCAATGAAAAGGTATTTCCTAATTTCTGTTTTTTTCTTTTTAAGCTTAGTGTTAAATGCTCAGAAATTTAACAATTTTTCAGATACAGTCAGCTATCCGTCGGATATTATGCAGATAATGAATAATAAGCTAAGCAGCGATGACGAATTTCTATTAATTAGTTTAAGAGACAAATGGAAATCAGGTTATTTTACTTCAGAAGAAAAGGGTAAAATAATGGGAATATCTCAAATTTGGTTTAATAGAAAGGCTACCGGAACTAATTATTTAAATCTGGTTGCTTTTTTATTATCATCTAAAAATAACCCCAAGATGAGCATTTTTTTAGGGAAGTTTTTGTGTTTTTTTAAAATTTATATTTCTAATCCTAAAGTTACATTAAATGGGTCATCCAAATTATTAGCCACAATAGGTAATCTTTTCGATAAACAATACATTTATTATTCAGCAGCAATTCAATGGAAATATGATGGGGGAGAGGTTGATTTTAAATGCGATTCTACACGTATATCATATACAATAAAAAACACCCGGATTGCCTGCTATTCTAAACACGACAGTATTTGGATTTCAGAAACATCCGGTACATTTTTACCAATTGAAAATATATGGAATGGAAATGGAGGGTCTGTTACATGGGAACGCTGCGGATTGTCTGCCGATGATGTTAAAGCATCGCTAAATAACTATAAACTTGAGTTAAATAAAAATGAATATGTAGCGGATTCTGCCACCTTGTTTTATAAAAAATATTTTTCATATCCTGTAAAGGGGAAGCTTACCGACAAAGTGATGCAATTGTCGGGAAGCGAGATTTGTAATTATCCTGAATTTGATTCGTACAGTAAAAGGTTTTATCTGAAAAATTTGTATGAGAATGTCGACTACGATGGAGGTATTACGCTCAAGGGTTCCAGAATTATAGGTTCGGGAAATGAAATAGAAGATGCTAAAATTGTTATTAGTCAGAGTGGTAAAGAGTTAATGGTGGTTCGATCTAAATATTTTGTTTTTAGGCCTGAAAGAATTAATGGATTGAATTCTTCTGTCAGAATAAATTTGGAAACGGATTCAATTTACCATCCTGACCTTAATTTCTTTTATTATGTATCTAAGAAAGAAGTTAATTTTCAAAGATCTGAGAATTATGCTTCTAAAAGTCCCTATACGGATTCATATCATAAAGTTGATATGGATTTTGATCAGTTAACATGGAGGGTCGATCAACCTATTATTAATCTTTCAATGGCTCGTGGATCTACTATTGGCCGGGCACGATTTGTTTCTCAGAATTTTTTTAACCAGGAGCAATATGAGTCGCTGCAGGGTAGGAGTGATATTCATCCCCTTGTTCAGCTTAGAAAATTTGCCAAAACCAATACTGACATTTTTTTAGGAAATGCTTTTGCTGATTATATGGGTCGGCCTTTGGAACAGGTTAAGCAATTGCTAATGTATCTTGCCGAAAAAGGATTTATATTATATGATAGCAATTCGGATGTTGTGCAGTTAAAGCCAAAATTATACCAATATTTAAAAGCAAGTACGGGAAATATCGATTATGATGTTGTTGATTTTAATTCTTCGGTTAATGCACCTATGGACAATGCAACACTGAATATGGATAATTATGATTTAATTATTAACGGTATGCCTGTTGTTGCTGTCAGCGATTCGCAGAATGTTATTATTTATCCTAAAGATGAACAAATTCTATTAAAAAAGAACCGTAGTTTTCAATTTGACGGCCGCATAGAAGCTGGGTTGTTTACATTTTCCGGTTCTAATTTTTTCTTTAGTTATGACGATTTTAAAATTAATCTTCAAAGTGTCGATGAGGTCTCCGTTAAGGTTAATACCGGGGAATATGATAATTTTGGGAGACCGGTAACCCATGATATCAGAAACTCAATAAAACATGTAACCGGAGAACTTCAAATAGATAGATCCGATAATAGATCTGGACTTAAAAGTTTGCCTCAGTACCCGATATTTATTAGTCGCGAAAACTCCCAGGTGAATTATCAATATCCCGAAATTGAAGGTGGAGCTTACTCTGAAGAAAATTTCTTCTTTGAGCTGTATCCTTTTACCCTTGACAGTTTGGATAACTTTAAAAAGGAAGGTTTAGCTTTTAAAGGAAAATTCCATTCCGCTGGCATTTTACCGGATATGGAAAAAGAATTAAAGGTACAGCCCGACTATTATTTTGGGTTTAAATTTGACCCCGGGGTAAATGGAGTCCCCGTATATAATGGTAAAGCAATGGCTTATGGAAAATTCGATTTAAATTCAAAAGGTCTTAGGTCCGATGGTAAACTCAAATATTTAACATCTACAACACTTTCGAAAGACTTTAAATATTATCCGGACTCAATGAATACTCAATCTTTTGATTTTTCTATGACTCAACAAATTGCCGGAATACAGTTCCCCAAAGTTAATGCTAAGGACAATTATATTCATTGGGACACTCATTTCGATGAAATGCATATAAAACAAGGCAGTACATTATTCAAAATGTTTAATGAGGAGACGACTCTTGCCGGCTCATTGGATTTAACCCCCAAAGGTTTAAACGGACAAGGACACATGGATCTTACCACTGCTGATGTAAATTCAAAAGATTTCTCCTATAAAGCTAACGAGATTTTTGCCGATACTTCTTCATTCTATTTAAAATCGCTGCATAAGTCGGATTATACAGTTAAAACAGAGAATGTAAAATCTCATATCGATTTTTCTAAAAAGAATGGTGAATTTACTTCAAACGAAGATTTTTCGCTGGTTACATTCCCCGAAAATCAATATATCAGCTATCTTGATTATTTCAAATGGAATATGAACGACAAAACCCTCGAAATGGGAGCTAAAAAATCTCCACGAGGAAAAAAGGTACCTGCCAACATTACTGCTAATCAACAACCAGACACAACCGAAAGAGTATACGATCGCTTCAGGTTTAAAGAAGAGCCGATTGGTCCAAGGTATATCTCGGTAAATTCTAAACAAGATTCATTAAACTTTGTAGCTCCAAGGGCTATTTACGATTATGATAAAAATTATATCAATGCGTTTGATGTGAAATTACTCCGCGTTGCCGATGCTATAATTTATCCTTCGGATGGTAAGGTTACAATTAGTGAAAATGCTCAAATGAAAACTTTGTATAATACACAAGTGGTTTCTAATTATGAAGACCGTTTTCATACGTTCCACCATGCCGATTTAAATATTTTTGGCAGATTTAATTTCACCGGGAAAGGTCTGTACGATTATGTTGATGAACAAGACAGCGTTCAGGTTGTAACAATGAAAGAAATCAGGGTAGATTCTGGTAAGTACACTGTTGGATTGGGTAATATTCTGGAGCAGGATAAATTTAAAATTAGTCCTGATTTTAAATACCAGGGTAAGTTAACCTTATATTCCACAAAGAAATTAGCTCAGTTTGACGGAGGGGTATCCTTGGTTACGGAATGTACTAAACCACCTTTCCACTGGCTTAAATTTGCCGCAGAAATTGATCCCCGCGATATCTATATTCCTGTAGATTCTGCCCCGAAAAATATTAACGGGGGAGATATGTATAACGGGCTCATGATGGCTTATGATTCTATTCATGTTTATCCGGCTTTCTTATCCGGAAGACGCAATTATAATGATAAGTACATAACCACTTCTTCGGGCTTTTTAAGATATAATAAAGATTCTTCGGTATATGAAATTGCTTCTAAAGAAAAAATGCTGCACCGCGACTCTTTAGGTAATTATATTAATTATCATAAATATAATTGTGTTGAATACAGCGAGGGCGTAGTTAAT
>WSSedL1CaDRAFT_10000912_pt1 | contig 19072 bp, 15 predicted proteins | sample WetSurSL1Cattail_FD_9464 | JGI IMG/M metagenome (IMG submission 9464)
GCTCAATGAGGTTATCAAAAATGCGACCATNAAGCATCAGATCCCCAGTGACCACTCAAAAATCGTTAAAATTTACTTTGCAACCCAATATCTCACTAAGCCACCGCGCATCGCTTTGGTTATGAATAAACCACGCTCACTGCACTTTAGCTATAAACGCTACCTTGCCAATAAATTGCGTGAGAATTTCAATTTAGAGGGCTCTCCAATTCTGCTTTATCCACGAGCCAAAGGTGAGAGAGACAACGAACAGGAAGAGAACGGTGCTGAATCTTAAGAATAAAAATGTCGTTTTGATTGGCTTTATGGGTGTGGGGAAAGGCACCATTGCCAGAGCACTGATCAAAAAAACCAAACGGTTTGGTCTGGATACGGACGATTTGATTGAGAGTATGGAAAACCGAAAAATCAAAGCTATTTTTGACACGGATTGCGAAGCGTACTTTCGTAAACTGGAGAAGAAAACGGCTAAATGGCTGGAAAAAAATGTCAAAAATGCCATTATCTCCACAGGTGGCGGTTTTTTCAAGGTCGATAATCTGGATGATATTGGAACGATTGTCTACCTTCGCTCGTCGTTTGATGGCATACTCAAACGACTTCGTGAACATGAAAATGCCGATCTTAAGCTGGCAAAACGCCCTTTATTAGGCGATGAAGCCAAAGCCAGAGCGCTATTTAAAGATCGATCATCGTTGTACGAAGATAAAGCAGACATCATCATCGATGTTGAAGATCGAACCATTGAAGCGATCGTTAAAGAGATCATTGCAGTACTAAAGTTAAAAACAGAAAAAGAGTAGGACAGATTGATGAGAGTATTAACAGGCATTCAACCCTCTGGTGCACTTCACATAGGTAACTATTTTGGTGCGATCAAACAAATGGTCGATCTTCAAGAAAAAAGCGACCTTTTTATCTTCATTCCTAATTACCACGCGCTCACCTCACTCAAAGATGGTGTGGCACTCAAAAACAATACCCTTGATGCGGCGATTAATTTTATGAGTCTGGGCATTGACCCGACCAAAGCGACGTTATGGGCACAGTCCGATGTCAAAGAGGTGTTGGAGCTTTACTGGGTCCTTTCTGGCTACACGCCGATGGGTCTGTTAGAGCGCGCACACGGCTACAAAGACAAAGTCGCTAAAGGCATCGCAGCAAACCACTCACTCTTTTCCTATCCTGTTTTGATGGCAGCGGATATTTTACTTTACGATGCCGAAGTGATTCCTGTGGGAAAAGATCAGATTCAACACGTTGAGATTACACGCGACATCGCGATTAAATTCAACAATGAGTTTGGTGACATCTTTAAAGTGCCTGACTTCAAAGTCGATGACAACGTAGCAACAGTTCCAGGACTCGATGGTGCTAAAATGAGCAAAAGCTATGGCAACACGATTGACATCTTCTGCACCGAAAAAGAGCTCAAAAAAGCGACGTCACGTATTGTGACTGACTCAACGCCAATGGAAGAGCCTAAAGATTATCTTACATGTAACGTGTTTGCGCTGGCTCAACTCTTTTTGGAAAAGGACGAAGTAGTTGCATTGCAGGCGCGCTACCAAAAAGGTGGCGAAGGGTATGGGCATTTTAAAGCGTATCTTGCCACACTCATTTGGGACTATTTTGCGCAGGCTCGTGAAAAAAGAGCCTATTATGTCGAGCATAAAGAGGAAGTATTTGCTATTTTGGATGAGGGAGCTGCCAAAGCGCGTGCTATTGCTTCTGAGAAAATGCGTGTTGTTCGTGATCTTGTTGGAATTTATCGTTAAGGGAAAGCATGTTAGATATTAAACTCATACAAAATGATTTTGAAAGCGTTGCGCAAAGCCTCCGAAAGAAAAAAGTCGATGAAAGCCTTTTAGAGGAGCTTCGAGCGATTTCGTTGGAACTTAAAAGCGCACGTCTTGTTTTAGAGCCACTTCAAGCAGAACAAAATTCTAAAAGTAAACTCTTTGGTGTGTATGCGAAAGAGGGAAAAGATGTGGGCGCACTTAAAGCAGAACTCTCAGAGAATAAAGCAAAAATAACCGATGCGCAAGAGATCGTACGTGCGTTGGAAGAGAAACTGGAAGCGTTAGCCACTATCATTCCAAACATGCCCTCTCCTTTTGTGCCAGAGGGTGAAGATGAAAATGACAATGTGGAACTCAAGCGTGTGCTTGAGCCCAAAGTTTTCTCTTTTACACCCAAAGAGCATTGGGATATTGACAGTGCGCAAAATTGGATCGATTTTGAGCGTGGCGTTAAGCTGGCTAAAAGTCGTTTCAGTGTGTTAAAAAATGAAGCGGCACGACTGGAACGTGCGTTGATTAATTACATGCTTGATTTTAACCGAACACGCGGTTTTCATGAGGTTGCTGTGCCTTACATCGTCAATCGTGAAACGCTTATGGGAACAGGACAACTGCCTAAATTTGAAGATGATCTCTTTAAAATTGAGGGTGAAGATCTCTTTTTGATTCCAACGGCGGAAGTGCCTGTAACCAATCTTTTTAGAGATGAGATTCTCACCAAAGAAGAGTTGCCGATTAAAATGACTGCCTATTCTGCTTGTTTTAGAAAAGAGGCTGGAAGTGCTGGCAAAGACACGCGTGGTATGATTCGCCAGCATCAATTTGACAAAGTAGAATTGGTCTGCATCACGACACCGGAACAAAGCGAAGCTGTTTTTGAGGAGATGCTTACATGTGCCTCCGATCTTCTCACCTCCCTTGGACTTCCACACCGTCATTTGATGCTTTGCGGTGGCGATCTTGGCTTTAGTGCCGCCAAAACAGTAGATCTTGAAGTCTGGCTTCCAGGTCAAAATAGGTACCGTGAAATTAGCTCCGTCTCTAACACGTTTGACTTCCAAGCCAGACGGGCTAAAATCCGTTTTAAAGACGAGGGTAAAAACCGTTTAGCGCACACACTCAATGGCTCTTCCTTAGCCGTGGGTCGAACGCTTATTGCGATTATGGAAAACTACCAAATGGAAGATGGCACTGTCTTGATTCCAGACGTTTTGAAAAAGTACATGTAAGATGGCAGAAGAAGAAGTAGTCATCCTTGAGGCAGATCCTTCCTCAGCGCTCACCGTTGCTGAAGAAGGATTTGCCCCCATTGAAGATGAGAATGCTGAAGAGACAGCTGCGGCAACGGCAGCTTCTTCGGAAGAAGAGGAGCAAAAGGCTAAGTCTAAGAAAAAATTGCTCATTTTACTCATTCTTGGAATCGTACTCCTTCTTGCTATTATCATTAGTATTGTCGTCATTATTAAAAATAAAAACCGCGCGCCTTCGCCTGCTCCTATTGAAAAAGTGGTTGAAAAGCCCATTGTTAAAGAGCAATTTTCGCCTTCGCGAATAGACAGTATGATCAAAAAAGCACATCTTCTTTATGAGCAAGGTAATAAAGATGAAGCCCTTAAAATCTATGAAAAAATTGCTACGTTTAATGAAGCCATCTCCTACTACAACATCGGCGTGGCAAAACTCAAAGAGCAAAACTTTCCTGAAGCCTTAGAAGCGTTTAAAAAAGCGATTCAAAATAAAGAGCATCGCACCATTAGCGCTATTAATGCAGCGGTATGTGCGTTAGAGATGAAAGATGAAAAGCTTTTTACCTATTATATTGATCTTGCGTTTGCGTATCTTCCGGAAGAGAGTAACGCCCCACTCTACTCCTATTATGTAGGATTGGTGCATTACTACAAAGATTTTTACTACGAAGCACTGAGCGCCATCTCGCATCCGAGCAATGACTTTTACAAAGAGGATCAAGCTTATCTCTCCTCCAAAATTTTAGCCTCTCTTGGAAACAATGCGTATGCTCTCTCAACACTGGAAAAGATTGAAAGAGAGAATGACTACTTTACTGCAGGGCTTTTACAAGCAAAATTGGGCGAATTTCCAAAAGCAAAAACCTCTTTGCTTAAAGCGCTTCAAAATGACCATGAAAACCCTAAAATCAAGATGGCATTGGCAATGGTTGAGAACAAGATGGGAAACCTTGGCAATACGGCTTCACTGATGGGTGAAGTCTACAAAGTCCGTAACGATGATGCTCAGCCTATTTATAAAATGAAAGCTATTTTAAAACCCATTCTTTTTGATATCGACCAAGCCCAAGCCGAGTTTGAGAAAGAGCTCTTTTTTGATGATGAAAATATTTACAGCCTTATCTTTTACTATGCCCCTTACAAAGTGTTTGACGCAAAGCAGACGATTGATTACATTCGCAAAGGCAGTATGAATATTTTCATTGATGAAATAGGTCCTGCGCTCTCTTACCTCAAAGCGAGCTCTACGATCTCTAAAGTCAATATTGCGATCAGCAAAGGCATTAAAAAAGCGCTCGATTTTCATGTCTACGAAGCCAATGAGATTTTCGCAAAAATGGTGGAAGAGTATAAAAATCACTCCATTTTGCACTACAATTTAGCGCTTACTTATGCCCAAATGGGTGATTATGCCGCGGCGTATAAGAACTTCTCTAAGAGTTACCACCTCGATAGTAACAACTACCTTGCCGGTGTTTTTGCGCTTATGAGCGGTAATTTAATCGGCAAAGACATCACCAAACTCTCTGAGGATGTTAAAGAGAGCATTAACAAAAATCAGACACTTGAAAAAGACAACCTCTATGCTTCATTGATTCACCTCACCGATGGTAACCATTTCTCACTTACAAGATGGCTAGAGATGGAGAAAGAAGATAGCCCTCTAAGCATCATGCTCAACATCATTGCGGCGCAAAAACTGAGTAATGAGCGCATGTACCGCCTTGGGTCTCAAAAACTCCAAGCGCTGCTTCCTAAAGATATTATTTCCAATATCATTGCATTTAACGTGAAGTATCAAAAGCAAAACATCAAAAACTATGCCAAAGCGATTCAGATGGAGTTTAACAGATTACCACTTGATTATGATGCCTTCTACTTTGGTCCTAAAATTGTGAAAGAGCAGTACATTAAGCTGCTTCAAATTGGAGGATTGTTGCATCAAAAACGTGACAGTGTTCGCAAAAAAATGGAAGAAGAACGCATCGATATTCCTTCCATCATGCAAACGCTTGCGTACATGGAAATCTACACAAATAATTTTGAAGAGGCGTTTACCCTTTACAATAAACTTATTGATGATTATGGTAAAAAAGATACGCACACTATTTTTCTAGCCTCGGTTGCTGCGATTGGCGCAGGTCACAGTGAAAATGCGATTGCGCTTTTAGAACTCTCAAAGCTAACCGATCCGAGCAATGTGGAGAGCAAATACGCCCTTGGATTACTCTATCAAGAAGTGGGAAATTTTGAAGCGGCGAATGCGCAGTATCGAAGCATTGGAAACATCGGTTTTATCTCTCAATATTTCAGTTTTGCGATTCAGCGGTAAGTTTACATGTAAAGGAAAAACCCTTTACATGTAAAGATTTTTGAGAGGCTAAATGCCCTCTTCCGAGCCTATTTTAAGGGTTCGTAAATTGTCTCGCATCGAGATGTAACTGTTGAGTGCACCAATGTACGCTTTGGCGGTTGCTAGCATCGTATCGACGCTTAAACCGTGTCCCATAATCGCAGGTTTGCTCTCATCAAACACCACTTTAACAAGCACTCTTGCCATTGCATCTTTACCTTGCGAAACAGCGTCTACTTTGTAGTCTTTAAGCTCACCACTTACGCCACACACACGATCAATCACTTTAAATATGGCATCCATTGTTCCATTGCCAATCGCAGCGTCTGTGACCTCTTTGCCGTTGTTCAAAATCGTTACAGCAGCACTTGGAACACCTCCTGGCGCACAATCAGAGAGTTGCAATCTTACCAATTCAAAGATTTGAGGAATTTTGGTGATCTCTTCTGCCACGAGTGCTCTTAAATCGTCATCGAAAATCTCTTTTTTCTGATCCGCCAAAATTTTAAAGCGCTCAAAGGCTTCATTGATCTCTTCATCTTTAAGCTCATACCCAAGCGTACTCAGCTTATCTTTAAATGCGTGACGACCTGAGTGTTTACCAAGAACGATCGAGTTTTTATCTAACCCAATGTCTTTCGCGCTCATAATCTCATACGTTTGCGTATGTTTTAACACGCCATCTTGATGAATGCCACTCTCGTGAGAAAAGGCATTTTTACCCACAATCGCTTTATTAGGCTGAGGCTCAATTCCCGTAATGGAAGAGACCAATTTACTCGTTGGGTAAATCTCTTTGATGTTAATGTTTGTCTCATAACCATTGAAGTGATCTTTGCGTGTACGAAGCGCCATCACGATCTCTTCAAGTGCCGCATTTCCCGCACGCTCGCCCAAACCGTTGATCGTACACTCCACTTGACGCGCACCGTTTTCAATACACGCCAAAGAGTTTGCCACAGCAAGACCCAAGTCGTTATGATTGTGCACCGAGATGATGGCGCGTTCTCCTACAAACTCGCTCAAGGATTTGATGATAGCGCCCATCTCTGTAGGCAAACGGTATCCTACGGTATCGGGGATATTCAGCGTTGATGCACCTGCATTAATGACCGCATCTAACACCTCTTTGAGAAAGCTCACATCGCTGCGTCCTGCATCTTCACAGCTAAACTCAACATCATCACAAAATGTTCGGGCATACTGAACCGCTTCTACCGCTTTTTTGATCACTTGATCCGGAGTCATTTTAAGTTTATATTCCATGTGAATCGAACTGGTTGCAATAAAGGTATGAATTCGGTTCATTTTCGCTTTAGCTACCGCTTCGCCTGCTGCTTTGATATCGCGATCCAATGCACGAGCAAGCGAACAGATACGACTCTTGCTGACCGCCTCACTAATGCGTGCAATCGCATCAAAATCACCAGGACTTGCCGCAGCAAAACCTGCTTCAATCACATCAACACCCAATTTTTGGAGTTGCAATGCGATCTGAATCTTCTCTTCGGTGTTCATAGAAGCCCCAGGACTCTGCTCGCCATCACGTAATGTTGTATCAAAAATGATAATTTTAGGGTTACTCATTGGTTATTCCTTGGTATGTTTGTTTGAAAAATTAGAAAAGAAAAAAAGAGTTAAAAGCAGAGGAGGTTTTGCAGGAGAGCGTTTTTAATCTCTATCTTGGGTAAGATTTTAATCGATTTCATGATACCAATATCGACGCTGTTCATCGCTTCTCCTTTAGTCAAATCCCAGAGGTAAAGCAGTGCTTTACCTCAAAGTGGGCGTATTATACTAAATTTTTATGGAATTTGGCAACGATGAAGTTGTAAATACCTCGGATAAGTCCATACGATAAATAAGCCGTAATAAGAAGCGTTCCTACTTCAATAGGATAGAGATAAAGCAATGAAAAGATAATGACCAGATAGACCAAAATTTTAATGATATGACCTTTGTGCATATCGATCTTTTTAAAACTCGGATAGCGAATGTTGCTGACCATCAAAAAAGAGAGAACACCTAGTCCTATCATCATGACCCACTCAACACCGTGCATCAAAGCATGCTCTTTGTAAAATAAAATCCACATCGAAACTACAACCGCTGCAGTTGGAATGGGAACCCCAATAAAGACAGAAGGTTCACTCACACCAATCATCACGTTAAAACGAGCCAAGCGAATCGCTCCAAAGACGACATACATGGCGCACATGAGAGAGCCTAGCTTTCCATACATGTGTCCAACACTAAAGTAAAAAAGCATCGCAGGAGCTACACCAAACGCTACGATGTCGGCTAAAGAGTCGAACTCTGCACCAAATTTACTGGTCGCATTGGTAAGGCGAGCAACTCTTCCATCCAAACCATCGAAAATCAGTGAAAGCAGAATGTAAACAGCCGCTTTTTCAAACTGACCACTGGTGGATGCTATAATACTAATAACCCCTAAAAAAGCACTCGCAGCTGTAAAAAGATTGGGGAAGATATAGATCAATTGGAGTTTATTACCACTATTATCTATCATTTTTATCCTTGTATGCAAGGTAGCCTAAAATGCTATTGCCTGCTGTAACATCATCATTGAGGGAAACTTTAATACGTGTGTCTAATGGGAGGAAAAGCGCTACTTCTCCATGACGTAAAAAACCGATGCGTTCACCTGCTTTAAAAGCGCCTACTTTGGAAAAAAGCGTAATTTTTTGGCTCCACAATCCTGCGCTAATCACCATCTTTAAAGGGGCAAACGTACTTTTACATGTAAGACCTTTACGCTCACATAAAGTCGAGAAAAGAGGTGATGTCGCATTCATAAAAAGCCCAAAACGTTTTTTAACATCCAAAATTTCCATGCTTTGGGGTGCTCTTAAAACGCCAACATCCCAAAACGATTTTCGAATCACAATGCGTAATGCCTCACTGCCATCACTGAGGCTCACTTTCGAGATATCAGTAATTACTCCATCCAAAGGTGCCACTAAACAGTGACCATCGTCCTCTTCACTAATGCGTTCAGGGTTACGGTAACTGTAAAGCGTTCCCACAAAAAGAGCAAAAAATAGCCATGTCCAAAACGAGAGAGCATAGGCAAGCAAAAAAACCATGAAGGTAAAAACGATCTGGTTCCACCCCTCTTTTGCAATGATATGCGTTGAAGTATAAGGTCCGTTACGCATCGGCTTTTGGTTGCTCTTCAGAATTTTTTGACTCATGGCGTACAATAGGTGCTTTGAGTTTTGTAGGTATATTAGACTCAACTTCAAATGCCTCAATCAACGCACGTAACTGAACGCCATCAAGCGTCTCATATTCAGTGAGTTTTGCCACAATACGCTCGATACATTCGCGGTACTCAACTAAGCGCTCTTTAACAATAACATAACGTGCTTGAAGTGTCTCTTTGATGTGTTCATCGAGTTTTTCTGCCATTTTTTCACTGTAATCTTTGGTCGTTCCACCATTTAAAAAGACATTACGCTGTTTTTCAAGAACCATAAGTCCAGCAACATCACTCATACCGTAAATGCTTACCATGGACTTGATAATATCCGTAGCGCGTTCCAAATCATTACCTGCACCCGTTGAAATTTCACCTAAGAAAACCTCTTCTGCAGCGCGTCCACCTAAAAGGACATCAACTTCGGCAATGAGCTCATGTTTTTGCATTAAAAATTTATTCTCTTCAGGCGTATTAAGGGTGTACCCAAGTGCGGCAAGCCCTCTTGGGATAATAGAGACTTTTGAAACCCTTTTAGCACCGGTTGTTGTCTCAGCAATTAAGGCATGACCACTCTCATGGTACGCAACGATGCGTTTTTCCTCTGGATTGATACGACGACTTTTCTTCTCTAGTCCAGCAATAGCTCGCTCAACCGCATCGACTAAATCAATTTGCTCAACATACTCTTTATTTTTACGACCACCCAAAAGGGCTGCTTCATTGATAATATTCGCAAGATCAGCACCCGCGAGTCCTGCAGTTAAACGTGCAATCTCTTCAAGATCAATATTTTTGCCCAATTTGATATCGGCACTGTGGACTTTTAAAATGTCACGTCTGCCTTGGAAATCGGGTTTGTCCACCAAAACTTGTCGGTCAAAACGACCTGGTCTTAGAAGTGCTGCATCTAACACTTCAGGGCGATTGGTTGCAGCAAGCACAATAACAGGCGATTTATCGGAGCTAAACCCATCCATCTCGGCAAGGAGTTGGTTGAGTGTTTGCTCACGCTCATCATTACCACCCATCATACCATTGGCGGCTCTACTTTTACCGATCGCATCAATTTCATCAATAAACACAATAGAAGGAGCCTCTTTTTTGGCATTTTCAAAAAGATCTCTCACGCGACTCGCACCTACGCCTACAAACATCTCAATAAAACTGGAACCTGAAACAGAGAAGAAAGGCACACTTGCCTCTCCCGCAACCGCTTTAGCAAGTAAGGTTTTACCCGTACCTGGAGGACCTACTAAAAGAACCCCTTTAGGAATTTTCGCACCTAAATTCATGTAACGATCAGGGAATTTAAGGAAATCAACGATCTCTTTAACTTCCTCTTTTGCCTCTTCAACACCAGCGACATCTTCAAATTTAACTTTAGGTTTTTCAGAATTAACAAGCTTTTTACTGCTTCCCATACCAAGGATTCCGCCACCCATATTTTTTTGCATTTTATTGGCCAAAAACATCCAAATACCAAAGAAAACAAAGACAGGAAGCACCCATGAAAAAAGAATCTCAGTGAGGATGTTAGACTCATTATAGCCGCCATAGCCCACTTTTTTCTCATCCATTAAAGGGATAAGCGTACTATCTTCGCCCACTTTTTTCACAACATAAACCGTTTTTTGAGCACCTTCAGGTGAAAAGGCTTTGATCGTGGTTTGTCCAATCGCAACATAACTGATTTGGTTATTACGAATCAGCTCTTTGAGCTCATAATAACTGATATTTTTGGTTGCACTGTTTTGTCCACTAAAAGTAGCCCCCACTGCTGGGTCAGAAACCGTCGTAAAATTTTTAAATAAAACGACAATGACAATCGCAAAAATCGCAAACATTAACAGTGGATTTTGATTAAAAAAGTTATTTTTCTTTTCGTTCTTATTATCTTGATTATTTTGACTCATCTAATTCCTTTGTAGCACGAGTGTAAACCACTCCTCTTTTTGATACTTTTCAACCAACTTCATCGAAGAAAATTTACTTTCTACTTTATCGACGTATTTATCTAAAATGCCAGAGAGAATGAGTAATCCACCCTCTTTCACTGCTTTTTGCAAATCACTGGCTAACATAATTAAAACATCCGCGATAATATTGGCAACAACAATGTCATACTCTTTTTCGCGTTTTTGAACCGAACCTGTCCAAATGCGATTAAACTGCTCATGATTAAGCTTAAAATTTTCTATTGCGCTATCCGTCGCCTGCGCGTCTGTATCGCACAAATCAACGACAGCACCGCATTTACGAGCCGCAATACTTAAAATGCCACTACCGCATCCCACGTCTAAAAGTTCATTGCCCTCTTTGACATAGTTTTGCAATAACATTAAACAACCAAACGTCGTCTCATGGTGTCCTGAGCCAAAAGCTAAGGCAGGATCGATAATAATATTTTTCTTACCAACGACACCTTCCACCCAACTTGGGTGAATGTAAAAATCGTTTACATGTAAAGGTTGTATGGAGTTTCGATACTGCGCTATCCAATCCTCATTCTTTTTGACTAAAAGCTTTGTATCAAGCGTAATCTCTTGACCAAGAGCGTTCGTAAGCTCTTTGGCAAAGGCTTCCACACCAAAAAGAACTAACTGCAACTCTTCTTCACTGCGTAAAATCAAGGTGCCTTCATTCTCTTCAATAGCCTCATCGCTGAGGCTCATGATAAAGTCAAGAAAAAGTGGGTATTCACTACTAGGGGTTATTTGAAGTTCGTTATAGGTTTTTTCCATTCAAATTAACCTAAAACATCCTCGAGTTTTTCTTTAAGAACTTGTGGGGTAAAAGGCTTGACGATATAGTTGTTGACACCCGCTTTAAGGGCAGTAATCACTTCTGCCTTACCACCTTCTGTTGTGACCATGATGATGGGCATACTCTCATATTTTTTTTCAGCTCTGACTTTACGAACCAAGTCCAAACCATTCATTTCAGGCATGTTCCAATCGGTAATCAGCACATTAATATCTGGTGTGCGCTCCATAATCTGCCAGGCCTCAACACCATGTTCAGCTTCTAAGACATCATCAAAGCCTAATCGCTGTAATGTGTTTTTAATAATACGGCGCATTGTCGAGCTATCATCTACTACAAGCAGCTTCAATGTCACTCCTTTTTATCGTTAAGTTATTGCTATTGGTTAAATTCTAACCTAGTTTAGTTTGAACTTAGTTTAAAGCGATTCTTTAGCGACAAACGCAAAAGCTTCACGCAAATCTAAGCTCCCCTCATAAAATGCTTTTCCCACGATGACACCAGAAACCTTGTGGCTCTGCTTCAACGAGATAATATCGTCTAAATTCTTTAAACCTCCACTCGCAATCGTAGCAATGCCTGAAGCTTCTGCGATAGCGAGTGTAAAATCAAGATTGACTCCACTGAGCATGCCATCACGACCTACATCGGTGCAGATGATCGCTTCAACCCCTACATCGGCAAATGCGCGTGCCAGCTCCGTTGCTTTCATGGTAGATTTTTCAGCCCAACCCTCCACTGCAACATAACCATCGATGGCGTCAATGCCAACTACTACGCGATATTTTTGAGCCATCTCTTTGACAAAAGCAGGATTTTTCAACGCAATGGAACCTAAAATAACACGATCAATGCCTAAATCAACATAGCGACGAATCGTCTCTTCATCGCGAATTCCGCCACCTAGTTCCAGTTTTAAATGACAGTTTTTCCGAATTTTTTCAATCTGCTCAAGGTTTTTAGGCTCGCCGGCGAATGCCCCATTTAAATCGACCAGATGCACCCATTTTGAGCCCATCTCTTCAAATACTTTTGCCACTTCCCAAGGCTCATTCGAGTAGATTTTAGCACTCTCCATGAGCCCTTTAGTAAGGCGTACGGCTTTGCCGTCTTTTAGATCAATCGCTGGTAAAATATCCATCATAACTCCACAAAATTCTTTAAAATTGCCAATCCATTGGCATGGGATTTCTCAGGGTGTGGCTGAAAGCCAAACACGTTGTTTTTTTGAACGGCACTGGGAAATTCATACCCGTACATGGTCTTACCAATCGTGTATTGATCATCACAGCGCGCATGAAAGCTGTGTACAAAATAGAGATAAAACGACTCTGGCATCCCTTTAAACAGAGGTGACTCTTTCTTTACATGTAATTGATTCCAACCCATATGAGGCACTTTAAGGCGTTGATCAAACCGTGCAGTATCAAACTTCACAATCTCTCCTTCAATCAAACCAAGCCCAGCACAATCACCAAACTCAACACTGCTTTCAAACAGCAGTTGCATGCCAAGGCAAATGCCTAAAAGTGGCTTGCCTGAAATAGCAAACGCTCTTACTGCCTCATCAAGATTTCGCTCTTTTAGGCAGCCCATCGCATCTTTAAAAGCACCAACTCCTGGTAAAATGATCTTATCAAATTTCGAAACCGTNTCNGCATCTTTNACAATTTCAACCGCAACNCCAAGCTTTTCAAACGCATTGGTGACGCTTCTGAGATTGCCCATATTGTAATCAATCAATCCTATCATGAATCTCTCTTTTGCGGAATGGATTTAAGGTAAAACGCAAGCCCAAAGAGGAGGAATGTCACACCTCCAAGCAGGTAGACCGCGTACAAAATATGCGCTGCGTCAATAATTGCAAATTTAAAGACGAGCATCAACGCCTCAATGGCAAGCGCAATGATAATCGAGCCTAAAAAACGAACCATCGTTTTGTGCATTCCCCCACTTTCGTCGCGCTCATTGCGTCCTAACACTTCCTCTTCAAAAATCGTTTTTACCAGATCAAAAATGGCTAAAGAGAGTGTGACCAAAATGGTTGATTCAAACATCGCTTTAATATCAAGAAGGTCAAACTGGAGGCCGTGCATAAAAAGACTGCGCATACCATTAAAAAGCAATAAAAGCGCGATTGCAAGCAAAGAGAGAGAAAAAATAGTGTAAATCACTTGAGAACTTTTTCCAAAAACAGACTGCAACGACGATGGGTGGGCAATTTTTAAAATATGCTCCAAAGAGACATCGATACAGGCAATAAATTTTAAAATCCCTTGTTCATCATAAATAGGATAGGAAGCTGTCACTGTTAAATCATTGGTCAATGTTGAAGGATAGGGATCGCTTAGGACACAGCGTTTTTCACGCACAGCTCGGTAATAATAGGACTTGCCACTACGATTTTGACCGAGCCCTCCCTTGCGGTGTGGATCATCGGTGATGTTATTGATGACCTGATCGCCTTTATTATCAAGCAGATACAGCGCTTCAAACTCTTCCACTTCGTGGACAATTTTATCTAAACTCGCGCTGATGACATCTAAATTGGGTTCAGGCATACGGTTCGGGATATTGCGCGTAAAGAGATAGCACAAATAGGCTCTTGCTCTGGTTCTAACTTCAGAAAACTGCTGAATCTCACGAATGACCATATCTGCTACCTTTTGTTTTTTTCGTATTGTAACTAAATTTTGAGCCGATAGACTTTAGCATATGCCTCTAAACTAATCGGTTCAAAAAATCGTTCATCATAATTTTCCAACACAAAGAGTTGAATGTAGGTCGAATGAAACATCGCTTCATCAAGAATGAGAAATGTATTGTACGCTTGCATGTAAATAATCGAAAAAAGCCCATCCGGATGGATGACATTTTGCTCTTTAATCAGTTTAAACTCAGGCGTATAGGCGGTTTGGATAAAGTTTTTAACAGGCACCTCTTGGTTGCCAATCTTAAGCATTCCTTTGGCTTTATCTAACACCACGCCACTGCTAAAGTTAAGCAGAGTACCCGTATCTTTAAACTGTGTCGTTTGAAAGAAGAAAGGCTGGCGCGCACTCTTCCCACTCATAAGATCCATATTGCTAAATTGTGCAACTGTCGGGAAAATGCCCATCATACGGTACGGCAAATAAAAATAGATTTCCCTTGTTTTAGTAGGCAACGTCAGAGGTGTTTGAAGTGCATCAAGAAAATCATTGGCATCATGAAAGCCGTAATCCAATGTCATTTGAGCCGTATTGTTGATAATATCTTTCTGCTGCTCTTTAGGTTTGGTCTCATTTTCCTCAGCCGTGGTAAATGCTTTTTCTGTGTATTCTACTTCCAAACGAGCAAGCCTTGCCGCACTTTCTTGCTCATTGGTTAACATAAAACTCACAGGGAAATTAACAGCGCCCTCATGTTTTGCACCATCTATCAGTGTTTTAGCATCGGTATAATAACGAATAGGGTACCCATAATCCCACCATGACACAATATAATCTTCTTTATCTATAATTTTACGAAGAGCATCAAGTTGTTCAACTTCCATTTTATTCATCACCGTTGGCACACGATAATCGATTACATGTAAAAGATTGGGATACAAAATGCCGAGACTTGAGAGAATCACAAAGCTCGATTTAACAAGCCCTCCAAGCCGCTCATTGATAAAAAGCCCAGTGATATAAGCACTCCATCTAAAAAGCAGATACGCTACCCCTAAAGCACACACAGGCACCGCGTAAATCGTAAAACGAAGTCCACCCCAAAGCGCTAAAAAGCCCAGCCCTAATAATGGCAGCCCCAAAAGCATCGCTGGGTATTTTTTCACCATCAAACCATAGCCAACAAGAGAAAGTATAAATGTGATTGTATGCCCACTAATGCGTTCTGCAAAAGTGATAAAATCAATTTGACCCGCTTCGCGTACGGTTTGCATTACGGAGAAAAAATGCAGTGGTAACACATTCGAACTCAATTCAATTGTATTTTTAAAGACATATCCTTTGAGCTGTCCCCAAATCGGTGCAAATCCTCCTGTTAGAAAAAAAAGACCTATCGCCAATGCTAGAAAATACCCAATATATTTGCCCGCATACTTCTTTTTAAAACTTATATAAACACCAATAACAATCACAAATCGTACAATACTTGGCAATCCCATCATCGCAAAAAGCATAATCGTTAAGAGTTTGAAATTAAAAATATTTTTCCGATCAAAGAGGAGCGCATATGCCAAAATCAACCCAAAATAGGAAAATTCCAAGGAGTAGCTCTGAGGGTACCACCAACGATAGGCGATAATCTCTAATGCCGTAATTAAAAGGTATTTTTCTTCGTGTGTGCGCAATGCTAAGATAAGTGACCATAAAAGGAATGTAGGAAAAACAATATTGAGCATATCGGTGTCATAATAGCCTATCATCGTTCGGTTGTAATAACTCACCGCAATAGAAGCAAGGAGTGCTGCTAAAAACCCCATTTCCACCATTTTAAAATTCTGAGCAATGAGAATAATAGGAATCACGATGAAAGATCCAAGTATGGCAGGCATATAAAAGATGATCGTTTCTAAAGAAAAAGGCAATACTTTTACAGCGGCATAGGTAAGCCAAGGTGTTGCTTCTGAAATAGGTGAGAGGTTATGTTTGATAAAAATACCACTCAGAAGATCTCTTGCTCCCTCTGCCCAGAAATAACCGTCATTCGTATTGATCATAAACTGCCCAGCAAATTTAAAACTCTCATAGTCGCTAAATTGATAGACCCAGATCAAACGTACGCAAAAACTAAATGCAAAAGCCAGAATAATGAGACCTACGATGACATAGACGTCTTTTTTATCACTTAAATATTGATTCATACCGATCCCTAATGTGCATTATGATTAAACTCAGGAACAATCTCTTGAAGTTTGCTAATTTTATCGTTACATGTAAACAATTCTTCCAAATCAAGACAGAGTTTATCAATCGCATACGGTGTTTTATTTGTGACCATAATCGACTCATAGGCTGTCTTTTTATCGCTCTCATGGATAAGCAACTCTTCATANAGTTTTTCGCCAGGACGCAGCCCTGTAAATTCAATCATAATCTCTTTTTTACCCGAGAGATCAATCATCTTTTGCGCTAAATCAGCAATTTTAACCGGTTCNCCCATATCTAAGATAAAAAGTTCTCCATTCTCGCCGATAGCCCCCGTTTGAAGCACCAATTCACACGCTTCAGGGATAAGCATAAAATAGCGCGTAATTTCAGGATGCGTTACCGTAATGGGCCCGCCTTTTTCAATTTGTGCTTTAAACTTGGGTATGACGGAGCCACTACTACCCAATACATTACCAAAACGAACCGCTACAATCTGTGTTGCTTTGGCATCCACATTTTGAGCATACAACTCGCAAATGCGTTTCGTCGTTCCCATTACATTGGTCGGGCGTACGGCTTTGTCAGTTGAGATTAAAATAAAGTTTTGAACCTTATGCTTGATAGCAAGATCAATACAAATTTTGGTGCCTAAAACATTGTTTAAAATGCCCTCTTCTACATTGGATTCGACCAAAGGAACATGCTTATACGCTGCTGCATGTACGACAATTTCAGGGTTATACTTACTAAAAGTTTTATCCATCAAAGCTTCATTTAGAACACTTTGCATCATAGGAACCAGTTTGTCACTTTGCAACTCTTCCANCAACTGATAGAGATTAAATTCACTGTGATCAATTAAAATAAGCTTTTTAGCCCCATATTTCAGACACTGGCGAACAATCTCACTGCCAATGCTTCCCCCAGCTCCTGTGATCATAATCGTCTTATTATGAATAAACTGCGAAATTTTAACTTTATCAAGATCTTTAGGGTGCCTCGCTAAGAGGTCCTCGACGGTGATCTCTTTGAGTTGATGGGATAAAAAAGTGTCCGATAAAATCGCATCTAATGAGGGTAAAATTTTAATTTCATGAAAATAGGGTTTAAGCTCTTCATAAATTGCATTGATTGTTTTAGGCAAGGCGGATGGCATAGCAATCAAAAGCAGATCGTACTTGTTTTCACCCAACTTCTCTTTTAACTCCTCTTTGGAAATAATGCGAACACTGTCGATACTGCGCTTTTGAAGTCGTTTGTCATCATCGACAAAGTAACGCATTTTGTACGCGGTATTACGGTACTCTTCTTCCAGTTTTAGTCCTGATTTTCCAGCCCCATAAATCACCAACGTTTTATCCTTATGGGTTCGACTATGATTAACCCAAAAGTAATAAAGATACATTACAAACGTAATAGAGAAAAGATAAAAGAAGAGCTCTGAGAGCAGTAGCGCTAAACGCACATGGGTATAAAAAAGTGGTGCATAAACACAAAAGGCGACAATATAAACGAGGCTTTTGAGTAAAAAAGTCTTTTGAGTCACCTTAGACCACGACAGTGAATAGTCTTTAAAAAGAAAGATAGAAGCAATGATGCGCACCACTATCACCACACCAATCACTTCAAATTGAACAGGATAATGAAAAATCCAATACGTCCACAAGAACGTTACAAGCGTTAAGGCAATAATGACTAAAATATTTAAAATCCGTTTATCAAGGGTCAATAACATTATTCAAACTTCTTTCGTTTATCCACACTTTTCATAGCACCATAAAGCACTAAAACCGCTACCACAAAATATCCCATCGTATTGCTTGGTTGAACGAACGCACTATATCCTAAAATCACTAAAACAAGATTAATTCCCAGTGCTAAAACGACAACACGATCATGTAAAATTCCACTTTGCACCAACCGCTGATAGGCATGTTTACGGTGCGCTTGTGAGAGTTTTTCATGGTTTTGGTAACGACGAATTAGTGTGAGCGTTGCATCAAACCAAAAGAGCCCAAAAAGAATAATCCAAATAAAAATAGAAAAACCACTGTTTTGATAATAGAGGGCAAAAATGGCAACCGTGTACCCTAAAAGTGTACTACCAACGTCCCCCATAAAAATTTTAGCTCTATGCCAATTCCACACTAAAAACCCTGCCACGGAAGCGATTAAAACTAAGAAATGATCTCCTCCAAACAAAAACCACCCCGATAGTCCTAAAAAGATCGCTTCACTGCCTGCATAGCCATCAATTCCATCTAAAAAATTATAGAGATTAATAAACCACATGATGCCTAAAAAAGCCAAAGTATTGGTTACCAATGGATTTTCAATCATCCAAAACCCAAAATCAATTCGCTCAAGTCCGTCGATTCCATCTAAAAAATTATAGAGATTGATAAACCACATGATGCCTAAAAAAGCCAAAGTATTGGTTACCAATGGATTTTCAATCATCCAAAACCCAAAATCAATTCGCTCAAGTCCACCGAGTGCATAAAGCCCTGCAACGCTGACGCCCGCTTGCACCAGCAACCTTAGTTTTGGCGATAACTCATACAGATCATCAGCGTAACTTACCAAAGAGAGCACACTACCACACATCAATGCATAAAATAATGAGGGCTCAAGAACTTTACATGTAAAAAGATAAATCAGCCCTCCAAACCATGTTAAAGCAATCGCAATCCCTCCACCATGCGGTGTTGGCGTCGTGTGAGAGCTACGCTCATTGACTGTGGCAAGTAAAGATTTTTTAAGGGCATACATGCGAATAAGATAGGTTACGAAAAGTGAAGCCACAAAAATAAGAAGATAGATCATTG
>WSSedL1CaDRAFT_10000913_pt1 | contig 19070 bp, 21 predicted proteins | sample WetSurSL1Cattail_FD_9464 | JGI IMG/M metagenome (IMG submission 9464)
GGAGGATAATATCAGTTCCGGCGAGCAAGCCAATGGCGGAGTTCGCGTCGCCAAGATTGAAGAAGACCAGAGTGAATTCCCAACTGTTTACGATCCTACGAACCCGGACGCGGATGCTCAAGGTTATGTAAAGATGCCAAATGTAGATCAAACCAAGGAAACATTGGATATGATGTCGTCAACCACATCTTATCAAGCAAATTTAACGGCTTTTAACGCAGTGAAAACCATGGCGTCCAAAGCTTTGGAGATGGGAAGGTAAATGAGTATGCAGATAACTTCGATTGATCAATTAAGTTCGCTTTCTAATTTAGGAAATCTTGGCAAAACAGCGGAGGCGGCCGACACCACAAACAGTCTTCCGTTTCAAAGTCTTTTTGAAGATGCGGTCAACAATGTGAAAACAACGGATTCAAATGTTAATCAGGAGCTTTATAAACTTTCTACAGGCCAGACGGATGACCTGCATAATATTACCATTGCCTCACAAAAAGCCACACTTTCGGTCCAATTGTTAGTGCAGCTGCGCGATAAGGTACTTGATGCCTATAACGAAGTAATGAGAATGAGCGTTTAAATTTAAACCTTATTATAGAAGGCAGGCTGCTGGGTGAATGAACGAGAAAATTAAAAAGTATATTGATCCCATCAAGAAATTCTGGGGAAATTTGACTAAAAAAACAAAAATAATCCTAGTTTGTGTTATGGTCGGAATTGTCTTGTTTTCAATTGTCCTCAGTGCAGTATTGAATGTTGAGCCGTATGTAGTTCTTTATCCTGGGCTTGACCATTCAGAAGCGGTAGAGGTAATGACTGAACTAAAAACCATGGATGTCAGTTATAAAGAAGACAACGGAACTATTTCAGTGCCAAAGGACAAGGAAAACTCGCTGAGAATGCAGCTTTCCAATGAGGGACACCCTAAAACAGCTCCAAACTATGACTTTTTTACTAAGAATATCAGTGTCATGTCCACTGATTACGAAAAGAAAACAATTGAAAAGTATCAATTGAATACCAGACTGGAAGCAGTCATAAAAACGATTGACGGGATTGAAAATGCCAATGTTACAATCAGTCTCCCGGATGACAGTACTTATGCCTGGGACAGTACTGCATCGGTCGCATCTGCTTCCGTCACCGTACAGCTTGCCGATGGGAAATCGCTGACTGCCAAGCAGATCAACGGAATCAAACAGCTCGTGACAAAAAGTGTTCCGAATTTGAAAATCGAAAATGTAGCTTTGATTGATACTGCTACTGGAGAAGAACTGAGTGCGGATTCAGACAGTTCGAATCAGGTGGATATATCGAAGTTTAAGCTCGCAATTGAAAAATCGTATGAATCTGACGTAGAAAAAAGCGTGCTGTCGGTTTTAACTCCTGTTTTCGGTGAAAGCAATGTTAAAGTTACTGCAAAGAGCGTTATGGATGTCGACAAGAAGGTTCAAGATATCATTACATATAAACCTTCTGAAGCGAGTAAAGACAACAAAGGCGTTATTAACAACGAGACCACGGATAAGGAACAGCAGTTGAACAGCAGCCCGTCCTCCGGAGCGGTTGCCGGTACTCAAACAAATTCAATTAATTCGGCCAGTTCAGGCAGCTCGAGCGGTTCCAATACCCCGACTTATCCGGGCGTTACTGTTGATGGAAATGTCATCTATACAAAGGATGCTCAAACCTATCAGTATCTTGTCAGTCAGGTTAAGGAGCAAATTCAGAGTGACGCGGCAAGCGTAAGTGATATGACGATCTCTGTTGTAGTGAATAAAGATGCAATGAGTGATACGCAAAAGCAGGAAATCGCTCAGCTCGTTGCCAATGCGGCAGCGATAAAGGCGGATAAAGTTTCTGTTTACAGCGGCACTTTTGCTACACCAACAGTTAAGGCCAATGCTCCGGTCATCGGTGCCCCGACACTGAATCAGATTTTAATATACGGTGGGGCCGGACTGGGAACACTGCTGCTTGTGCTGATTATCGTGGCTGTTGTAGTCTCCGCGCAGCGAAGGAAGAAACGCAAGGAGCTATTGGGAACAGAGGAGCAGGGAGAGGTGTCGGAAGAATTCTATGAATTGAAGGGAGTAGGCGATGGTGATGCTGAGGATGGCAACCCTGTAGATGGAGAATTCAAACCAGGCACCGTGAAGGCAGTAAAAGCCGTAAAAGCCGTACCAGACGAAGCGCTGCAGGGAATTGAAGAAACACGGGCGGCGGAGAATTCAAAGCAAGAGGCATTGAAGAAAGAAATTCGCGACTTTTCATCACAAAACCCCGAAATTGCTGCTCAACTTATTAGAGCCTGGTTGAGAGGAGAAGATTACAATGGCTGAACATCAGCTTACCGGTCAGCAAAGGGCGGCCGCTGTAATGATTGCTTTGGGTGCTGATAATGCTTCTAAGATCTATAAATTTTTAAAAGAAGATGAAGTAGAACAGCTGACTTTTGAAATTGCACGGTTGTCTCAGGTGTCTGCCCAACAGACAGAAGATACTCTCGCCAGTTATTATCAGTTTTGTTTAACACAGAAGGTTGTGACAGAGGGCGGCGTAGAATATGCGCGCAATATACTCGAAAAAGCGTTTGGTGCCACAACAGCGACCTCACTATTGGAACGTATTACAAAATCGCTGAGAACCAAGGCATTTGAATTTATTCGAAAAGCGGATTATAAAAATCTGATGGCAATCATTCAAACCGAGCATCCGCAAACCATCGCGCTGATTCTTTCCTATGCCAGAGCAGATCAGGCAGCGGCGGTGATTGCCGAGCTTCCAAAAGAAGTCAGGCTTGAAGTGGTTGAACGGATTGCAACAATGGACCGAACCTCTCCGGATGTTATCAAAATTGTTGAAGCAAATTTGGAAAATAAATTTTCATCCATTATGTCTTTGGACTTTACCGAATTTGGCGGCGTGAACTATATCGCGGATATCATGAACAATATGGACCGAGCAAATGAAAAATACATCTTTGATGAGTTAACGCACAGAGACGCTGAGCTTTGCGAAGAAATTCGGAAAAGAATGTTTGTCTTTGAAGATATTACGACTTTGGATGATATGTCTATTCAGCGCTTTATGCGTGAAGTGGATTCCAAAGACTTGGTATTTGCACTTAAAGGCGCAAATCAGGAAGTTGCGAATATTATCTTTAAGAACATGTCCACTCGCTCCAGTGATTCTGTTAAATCCGACCTGGAATACACGCATAATGTCAGACTCAGAGACGTGGAAGAGGCGCAGCAGCGCATTGTTGGTATCATCCGTCGCTTAGAGAGTGAAGGGGAGCTAATCATTATGAAGGGCGGAAAGGATGAGGTTATTGCTTAATATTATTAAGGCATCCCAATATAATGAGATGAAGAGCAAGAATACCTTAACAGAAGAATCTGATTCGCCCCAATTGTCTTCCGCAGATTTGACGAAAAATCAAGTGCGGGACCGGCATCAGGAAATTGTAAATGAAGCGTTTAAAAAAGCAAAAGATATTGTTGATGCCGCTCAGAATTACAGCATGAACCAACTCAAAGAATCTACAATGCGTATGAACGAAGAATGTGCGCAAATGAGAGTGCGAAGTTATGAGGACGGTTACAGTCAGGGACTGGCCGAAGGCAAAGCGGAAGGAAATGATCTTGGGTATCGCGCCGGTTATGAGGAAGGCTTAAAGATAACTGAGGAAGAAAACGAAAAATTAAAAAGCGTAATGAAACAGGCGAACGAAGATAAGCTAAATGAACTTTCGCAAATGTTGAATGCCGTTGAATGTAAAAAGACTGAGATTCTCAATCAGTTTGAAGCGGATATTCAGAACTTGGCGATTACTATCGCACAAAAAGTGATTAAAAAAGAGTTAAGCACAGACGAAAAAGCGATGCAGGCAATTATCCTTGACGTAATGGAATCCTATCGTAATCAGGAATGGGTTAAGATTAGCGTTTCACCGAACACCGTGGAGCAGCTGACAAAAGCAGATAGCAATATTGTGCAGGTCTTAAAAGAATTTTCCAATAATGTGAAAATTGTACCCTCTCCCGAAATGAAAGAGGGAGACTGCCAAATTGATTTGCCGGACCGGCTGATTGACGCGGGAACAGATACCCAGATGGATCGTATTAAAGCGGCACTGAAACTGTAAATAACTATAAAGAATGAGGCGGGCGTGATGGCATGAGTTTTGAAAATGCATATGACATTCTATCAAAAATAGACCCGCTCTGTTTTATCGGAAAAGTTAAGAATATTGCAGGGATGATGATTGAAACGACCGGGTTGAGTGCAAATGTCGGGGATATTTGCATGATACGCAATCCAAATGAACAGAAAACCATCATGTCTGAAGTGGTTGGCTTTAAGAACAGTAATCTTTTGCTGACGGCATACGGCGACGTAAAAGGAATCGGTTTGGGCAGTCTGGTTTATTCCACCAAAAGCAAGCTTCGGGTTCCGGTCGGTGATTTTTTGGTGGGAAGAACAATTGATGCCACAGGCTCCCCAATGGACGGGCTGGGCGAGTTTGATGTAACCGAATATTATGATGTTGATTCAACTCATACCAATCCGTTGGATAGACCAAGAATTAATACCCGTCTTGACTTTGGAATTAAAGCGATTGATGGGATGCTTGCCATCGGCAAAGGCCAAAGAATGGGCATTTTTGCCGGAAGCGGCGTAGGAAAAAGCACTCTCATGGGAATGATTGCAAAAAATGTTAAGGCTGATATTAATGTAATTGCTCTTGTAGGAGAAAGAGGCCGCGAGGTCACGGAATTTATTGAAAAAGATTTGGGCAAGGAAGGCCTGGCCCGCTCCGTGCTTGTGGTTGCAACTTCCGACCAACCCGCAATGTACCGTGTGAAGTGCGCGGCTGTTGCAACGGCAATCGCCGAATATTTTAAGGATCAGGGAAAAGACGTTTTGCTTATGATGGATTCCTTAACCAGATTTGCAATGGCGCAAAGGGAAATCGGGCTGGCTGCCGGAGAACCGCCAATTGCAAGGGGCTATACGCCTTCCATCTATTCTGAACTGCCAAAGCTCTTGGAACGGAGCGGCAATTTTAAACAAGGCTCAATTACCGGAATCTACACCGTTTTGGTAGAGGGTGACGATACAAATGAACCGATTTCTGACACTGTCCGCGGAATTATCGACGGACACATTGTGTTAACCCGTTCATTGGCTCACAAAAATCATTATCCCGCGATTGACGTGAATTCCAGCATTTCAAGGCTGATGAATGATATTGTGTCGGACGAGCATAAGCAGGCTGCCGCAAAATTAAGAAACTGGCTTTCTGTTTATTATCAGAACTTTGATCTGATTTCAATTGGCGCGTATAAATCCGGCATGAACCATAAACTGGATGAAGCGGTTAAAAAAATAGATGCAATCGATGCGTTTCTGTGCCAAAAGGTAGACGAGAGTTTCACATATGAAGAAATTCTAAAGATGATGAAAGAATTGTAGGGGTCGCAATGAAAAAATTTATTTTTTCACTTGAAAAAGTACTTGGTTTCAAACAGCAAACTCTGGATGTGAAAAAGAATGAGATTGCAATGCTTCAAATGAAACTGCATGAATTGGAAAAGGAAATAGACGACCTAAACGAAAAATTTTCCATCTCTAATAGCAAAATGATGGAAGAAATGCGGCAGGGGATTACTCAGAATGATATGGCAATTTACAAAATGTATTTTAGTACAATCAATCAAAAAGTACAGAAATTGCTTGAAGATAAAATAAAATTACTCGAAGTGATTGCGCAAAAGAAAAATGAACTGGTTGAGATTAACAGTGAGATTTCCGGGCTGGAAAAGCTAAAAGAGAAACAGCTTATGGAATATATGAAAATCAAGCAAAAGAATGATGAACTTGCAATTGAAGAATTCGTCAGTCAGGCGCGCAGTACAGCAATAGCTCAGTAAAACAGTTATAAATTAAACTTAATTTATAAAATTTACTTGGTAAGGAGGTGAAAACAGTGATACAACAGATCAGCAGCGCGGCGGTGCTGCCAAGTGCTCAGGTTCAGGGGAGTCAGCAAAAGGGCAGTACCGGAGTATTTGAATCTTTGATGAAGTCGTCTGTCAGCAAACTCACCCAAGAGAAAAGCAGTTTGGGGAATACATCAGCGAAAAAATTTGAGCCGGACGATAAAAAGGATACTGATAAGAAAACAAGTTCCGGCAGTGTGCAGTCAGTGCTTTTAGGAGCCGATTTTTCCTCGTTAGCCGCATTGCTTCAGCAGGCTGCCAGCACGGCACAGCCGGGTATTTTCACAGCACAGACGTCAGGTGGTGTACAGGCAGATGCGACACAGACAATCAATACGTCTCAGACTGTGAATAGTACACAGGGTGCAAATTCATTGCAAGCCGACAATACCGCACAGAATGCAAATACCACACAAGTTGGCGGTACCGCACAGGGCGCAAATCTTACGCAGACTGCAAATACGACTCAACCCACAGCAGTTTCTCAGCAAGCCGGTGTTAGTGCAGCAGAGAAAAATGCAAGTTCATTGCCGGAGATTAATGCCGGTGTGCAGACAAACAGCGCGGCACAGCAGCAGGTTCCTTCTATTGTAATGACAAATACCGGAAAAGACATTTCAGCGGGGCAGCAAGCCAAGTCAGATTCTGCCGGCTCAGCGCAAAGCCAAGTCCAGCCCGCACAGACAATACAGGCTGAAATTACCTCATTGTCAGGCGCAGCCATTGAAAGTGCAGGTGGTACTCCTCAAGCGATGCAGCAAAAAAATCAGAATGGAACCGTGTCGGGATTGAAACAGACCGTTGCACAAACAAAGCAAAATTCGGTCGATTCTTCCACTAAACTTACCTTTGACGCCAAAATTCAAGATGCTTCGCTTTCTGTGAAAAAGACCAATGTGACAGATGATGATACGGCTTCGCAAAATCAGGGTTCTACGAGTTTTTCCGATTTGTTCCAGAACGGGAATGTAGTAATTCAGGTATCCGATAAGGCGGCAGATGCTACAAAATCAGCCAGCAGCCAAGTGGTTGAGAATATTCAGTCCAACTATAAGGCGGGAAATTCGGAATTTACAATTGATCTCTTTCCGCAGAATCTCGGTAAAGTATCGGTTAAACTGACATCGCAAAGCGGCGTGCTTACAGTGGAAATTGCCGCGGCAAATCCGAAAACGCAAAGTATGCTGATGGCAAACACGGGGGAAATAAAATCAATACTTCAGTCGACAGTTGACCAACCCGTGCAGGTTTTGCAGCCGTCTCAGGACAAAGCATGGTATCAGCAGCCCGATCAGCCGAACCATTCGGCACAGCAGCAGGAGCAGCAGCAAAACAGAGACGAACGTGTCTACCTTGGAACACAAGAAAGTGATTCCAGCGCTGATGATTTCCTTTCCGTCATGCAGCAGCTAAATCAGCAAGCTTATTCGCTTTAAAATCAACAGAAAGGAGGAGCCAACTTGATTACCAGTCAAATTAATGCCTATAGTTTCGCCTCAAACAGCACAAGCAACACAGATAGCGCAACCAGTACTTCGAAATCAAATCTCGATATGGCGGATTATCTTCAATTGCTTTCGGCGCAAATGGCCAACCAGGATATTATGAACCCAACGGATAGTACGGAGTATGTTTCGCAGATGGCGCAATTTTCTTCTTTGTCAGCAATGAATACACTTGCAACAACTGCGAATGATCAACTAGATGCGATTAATACGCTAAGTGCCCTCAATCTTACGCAATATGGCGCATCGCTGATTGGAAAAACAGTGATTGTTCAAACAACCAATACGGACGGAACGACAGGGACAGCGCAAGGTACAGTTGACAACATAGATTTTACGACGGATCCGACATCCTTATCAATCAATGGCACTAGCTACAGTATGTATTCTGTTATGAAAATTCTTTCCGGTACAAGCGCAGCGAGTTCTACTTGAAACAGTATGAACACTGGAACCCTTTCAGTTAGGAGTATTTCATGGAAGATATTCAATTCCAAAAAAACTATTCCGCGATTATCAATCCGAATTACGAAATTACCTCCGAAAAAAACAATTCACAGCGAGCAAATGTAACAGATCAAAGCAACAGCAATTTTGGTCAGCTTTTTCAGCAAAAAGTTCAGCAGAATCAAACGCTGACATTTTCCAAACACGCATTGCAGCGTATGGATTCACGGCAAATTCAAGTTTCAACGCAGTTGGTGTCCCAAATTAACAATGCGGTTGAAAAGGCAAAATCAAAGGGGATTAAAGATGCCCTGATTCTAAGCGGACAAACTGCATTTATCGTGAACGTCCCCAGCAGTACCGTGGTTACTACGATGAGCGGTCAGGAAATGACCGACAATGTTTTTACAAATATTGACGGAGCCGTAATAATATAACCGGACCTCTTGAGGGAGTTATATAAGCTTTGACTGACAGATAAGTTTATACGGTTTCAATAAAAGAAAGAGAGTGAATTGACCTATGATGAGAGCAATGTCTTCCGCTGTTGCCGGGTTGAAAGCCCAACAAACCGGAATGGATGTCATTGGCAATAATATTTCCAACGTAAATACGAGTGGGTTTAAAGCTTCAAGAGTAACTTACAGCGATGTTTACTACTCGACACTTAGTGGCGCGTCCGCGGGGTCGGCAACTTCAGGCGGCAGTAACCCTTCTCAAATCGGTTACGGATCTACTGTTGGTTCTATAGATAAGAGTACCGGCCAAAATGGCTATGACTCTACCAGCAGCGCAATGGACTGCTATATTGACGGCGACGGCTATTTTGCCGTTGCGGATAATGTTACAGTTAAATCTACGACTTCTGGTACGGGGGCTGATGCCGTCACCACTTACACGGATACTGAGCCTACTAGCTATAAATATACACGGATTGGTAATTTGTCATTTGATAGCAGCGGTAATCTGATAAACGGGAGTAAAGGTCTTGTCTGTGGGTATGATCCTTCAATTGCGTCGGCTGATCAGACCTCGGGGAAGACTTCACCCACCACGCTCAATCTTAGCGGTGCTTATGTCGATGGTACGGCAACACCATTAACCCTTTCTGATATAAAATCTATTTCAATAAGCAAAGATGGTGTGATTTCTGCCGTAACATCGGATGGTAAAACTGCTACAATTGGTACCCTTGCAATCGCAAATATTCCCAATGCGTCGGGTATGACGCAAGAGGGAAACTCTTATTATAAAGCGACCGCCGCCTCGGGAGATGCTACTTATTATGCTGCGGGTACAGGCACTACTGGAAGCTTAGTAACCAGCGCATTGGAGACCTCCAATGTAGACTTGGCGACTGAATTTGCAAATATGATTACTACCCAGAGAGGATTTCAGGCAAACTCCAAAATTATCACCGTCAGCGATACCATGCTTGAAGAACTTTGTGACATGAAGAGATAATAACTTTTGAGCTTTCCGCCCTTGAAGCCAGATTCGGTTTCAGGGGCGGTAGGCTAAATTTAGAAAAGGGGTATTCGAGAATGATAGAGCTTACCAGCCTCAATGGATCATTTTTTGTACTGAACTCCAATCTGATTGAAACCATCGAAACCATTCCCGAAACAAAGGTTACTTTGACCAACGGCAAATATTTTCTTGTGGGTGAACAAAAAGAAGAAATCGTTCAAAAGATTATTTCCTATAATCGACAAATTTTTATCGATACCGTTAAGTTAACGGACTAACTTGACGATATAATTTTAGTAATTGTAATTTAAACGCAAGGAAGTGTGTGCATGGATTTTACCAGTATTGTGGGACTGGTAGCGGGGCTTGGGCTGGTTACTTTCGGTATTATATATAGTCCTTCATCGGGAGTCGTTTTGAGGGAACTCCTGAACTTTTTTGATCTTCCAAGTATATTTATTACGTTTGGCGGTACGATTGCATCTACTTTGATTGCTTTCCCAATTTCCTACTTTGAAAATATTCCAAAGCAACTAAAGATCGCTGTGCAAAGAAAAAAATATATTCCTCAGGATTACATTAATAAAATTGTGGGATATGCGCAGGAAGCAAGGAAAAAAGGCCTGCTTTCTCTGGAAGACATGGCAAATCGTGAAACCGACCCTTTTCTCAAGGACAGCATCATGTTGATTGTGGATGCGATTGACCCAACAAAGGTAAAAGAGATGTTGGATACGGAGCTGGACTGTCTGGTAGACCGACATTCTCATGGATGGCAATTCTACGAAAAATGGTCGACCTTTGCACCTGCGTTTGGTATGATCGGTACCTTAATCGGGCTGATTAATATGCTCGCGCACATGGATATGAATTCTAACAACGGCGCGAACAAGATGGCGCAAGGTATGGCTACAGCACTTGTTACCACCTTTTATGGTTCTATGATTGCAAATCTGATACTTACGCCGTTTGCCCATAAACTACATATGCGCCATGATGAGGAAATGGTTTGTAAGGAGATTGTTGTGCAGGGGGTCTTATCCATCCAGGCGGGTGATAATCCGACTCATATTGAAGAAAGACTGAATGCGTTTATCTGTGAAAAATCCAGAAAATCGTCCCGACAAAATATTGGGGGGAGTTTGGGCGACAGAAGGCACTTAAGCGATAGTAAAACGTCCAAAGAAGACAAGAATCCCCCAAAAACAAAAAAGACTTCATAATTATAGGTGCAACATAATAGAAAACTGAAAGTTTTCAAGACGTAAATGATGAGGGTGAAGAAATGGCCAGAAAAAAACCGGATGACGGTGGCGGCGGTCCTAACTGGTTGGATACCTACGCGGATATGGTAACTTTAATGCTTACATTTTTTGTAATGCTGTTTGCCATGTCATCAATGGATTCCAGTAAATGGAAGAAGCTTGTTCAGGCTTTTGCAACGAATAAGCCGACGGCAGCGGCGCAGCAGGCTTCGAATTCATTAAGTTCTCAGCTCTCAGAAGCGGTGGTTCTGCCTCCGGCAAATACTCAATCAAATGCGAATCAAGGGAATAGCTCAACTTCTTCGGGGAAGGGCTCAATGGACTTCGATGATTTATATCAATATATTAAAAGCTATGTTGATCAAAAAGGACTGGGCACTTCCGTTACAGTACATAAGGGAGACGGGTACACATTCATCACGTTTCAAAACAGTATTTTCTTTGATGGCGACAGTTCTGTTTTGAAAGAGCAGGGCAAGGGTATTCTCGATTATCTTTGCATCGGGTTGAAACAGGTATCTAATCAAGTTGGTGAGATGAGATTTTATGGGCACACGGCCCGTGCCGATGATCAAAAGACACCTGAAAGTCTGGCTTTTGACCGAAAACTTTCTACAGACAGGGCTTCAAATGTTTTATTATACGTACAGTATAAGAATATTATAGATCCTAAAAAGATGGTTTCAGAAGGATACGGCGAATACCGTCCGCTTGTACCGCACGACGGCACCGAGGCCACCAGAGTGAAAAACAGAAGAGTTGATCTTTACATCTCGAAAACCGGCAGTTCCGATAAGACATTGGATGAAATTTATGCCGAGATTGATCCTTCGGGGAAAACGACAGTCGTTTCGAAGCCTTGAAGCAGGCATGTTCATTTGGCAATTCGGCGTTCGGTTTTTTCGCACAAGAATCGATACGTCTTCAAAAGTCAATTACATCGGCAAAACAGAATGTGCGTGTGCCGAAGGTTTTGGGCCGTAGTTGACTTTATAAATAAGAGTACTTCGCTTGTACCTTAAATACGTGCGAGGAATGGTGGTTAGTATGGCAGAAATATTATCGCAAAAGCAAATTGATGAGTTGTTAGGAAGTATACAAAGCGGAAATGTCGATTTTAATGAAATCGAAGAACAGTCTAACGCTCAAAAAGTAAAAGATTACGATTTCATGTCCCCAAAAAAGTTTACAAGGGAACAGTTAAAACTACTGGACACTGTTTTTGAAAACTTTTCGAGATTTTTCAGCCTTCAACTTGCAGGTATGCTTCGCACTAGCTGCCAAATGGAAGTTCTGCAGGTCGAAGAGGAAGATTTTAAAGAATTTAACAATGCACTGAATGATTCCGTGCTAGTTGCCATTATCTCAATGCGCAATGAAGAAAATAAAATTGAAGATAAGCAGATGCTGATGGAACTTTCCCGGCCGATCTCTTTCTCCATTATGGATCGTCTGTTAGGCGGAAATGGTTCCGGGTATCAAATTGAGAGAAACTACACGGACATTGAGCTTTCTCTGATGGAATATCTGTTTAAGCAAACCTTGGGGCTTTTTAAAAATGCATGGAGCAATTACATTGAGATCGAGCACACTTTGGAAATGATTGAAACGAATTCCAGATCAATACAGTCAATACAGCCTGATGAATCGGTGGCAATTGTGGTTATTGAAATCACTTTAGATGATTTAAAAGGAAATATGAATATTTGTCTTCCTGCTTCTTCTTTGGAAGAAATTTTTAAAGTATTTAATTCCAAGTATGTAAAGCTTCCTAAAAAAGACGACCCGGAAGTTGAGCAGCTGCGTAAAGACGGAATTATGCACAATCTCAGAGATTCCGATTTGGTTGTTTCTGCGATCCTGGGCAATACAGAAATTACTCTGCGAGATATGCTTTCTTTGCAGGCAGGGGATATCATTCCTTTGCACACGCCGGTAGAACAGAATACGGTAGTGTTGAATGTGGAGGGAGATCCATGGTTTACAGGTGTTCTGGGGTCGAAAAAGAAGAAGTATGCGGTTAAAATCCAAAAAATAACAAAAGAAAGGTGATTTCTATGGAAGATAAGGATGAATTGCTTTCTGCAATGGACATTGATGCCATTGGGGAAATCTTGAATATTAGTTTAGGGTCATCTGCAACCTCTGCCTCGGCATTGCTCAATCAAAGGGTAAACATAACAACGCCCAAGGTTGAAGTAATGCACTCTGTTGAATTCCATTTTGAAGCGCTGGAACCTGCGATTGCGGTAGAGATTAATTATGTAAGCGGATTGGATGGCAAAAACATCATGATTCTAAAAGAATCGGATGTGAAGGTCATTGTAGGGCTTCTTCTTCAAACGGACTACTCCGATCAGGAGTTTGTGCTCGATGAAATGAGTCTTGGCGCAATTTGCGAAGTAATGAATCAGATGATGGGCGCTTCGTCTACTGCGCTTTCCCAGCTCCTAAACAGATCAATCAATATTTCTCCTCCGAACTCTTTTCTCATTGATAACTCAGAGCAATTTAAAAACAAGTATTTTCATGAGGGAGATACCGTCGTAGCAGTTAATTTCAGTCTGATGATCGGCGATCTAGTTAACAGTGAATTCATTTTCTTGATGACTGTCGATCTCGCGAAGGAATTAGTTTCTACTTTCGGCTTTGACGGGTCGGCTGAGGAGGAAGAGGAACTTCCACCGGTTCCAGCTCCGGCGCCAAAGCCTCAGAAAGCTCCCGCACCAGCGAGTGCACCCGTAGAGTCAAGACAGCAGCAGGCTCCCAGAGCAGCAGCAATTCAGCAACCTGTCAACAGACCCGAACCGCGTCAGGATTATGATGTGCAGAGCGCGTCGTACCAAAATTTTGACGAGGAAGCAACAAAGCTTTCAGGGGGACAGAACAATAACCTAAATATGATTATGTCGGTTCCGCTGAAAATTACAGTAGAAATAGGTCGTACTACCAAGAAAATTAAAGATATTCTGGATTTCACTCCCGGAACCATCGTAGATTTGGACAAGCAGGCTGGTTCGCAGGTTGATGTTTTTGTCAATGGCAAGCAGATTGCTAAGGGAGACGTTGTAATCGTGGATGATTATTATGGAGTGAGAATTACAGAAGTATCAAGTAACAGCGAGATTATGGAATTGCTATAAATACAAAATAACGCCCGAAGGTGCATTTTAGGAGGAACTGTGATGAGTAAAAAAATAATGTTGGTTGATGATGCGGCTTTTATGAGAATGATGATTAAGGACACGCTTCAAAAGAACGGTTATACAGAAATTGTAGAAGCAGGTAATGGGGAGCAGGCGGTAAATACCTATGTGGTTGAGAAACCGGATCTGATCCTTATGGATATCACCATGCCGGTGATGGATGGCCTTGAAGCCCTTAGAAAGCTTAAAGAGATGGATAAAAATGTCAAAGTGGTCATGTGCTCAGCAATGGGACAGGAAACGATGGTGGTTGACGCGCTTAAACTGGGCGCAAAAGACTTCATTGTAAAACCGTTTAAGCCGGATCGTATTATGAAAACTGTGAACAGTATACTGGGATAGATGACGGGTTCTTTTATGAGAGGGAGATACCAAATTGAATGATGTTTTATACTTGATTTTTTCCTTGCTTGCCATCGTTTTGGTGTTGTACCTTTGCTATGTTTTCAGCAAATTTATCTCCAAAAAGGTGAACAACGTTTCTAACTCCAACAATATTCAAATTGTTGAGCGTGTGGCCCTGACTCAGGATAAAGGGCTTGCGGTGATTGAAGTTTGCGGCAAGTATTATTTGCTTGGATTTTCAAACGACAGCATCGAAATTCTTAAGGAGCTGGACGGCGATAGTTTAAAAACTCCGCAGTCACCTTTGAAAGATAACTTTCTTGAAATCTTGAACTCAACAATTAAGGGCAGATGGGACGTGAAGACATTTGGCAGGAACAATGCAAAATCCGGCAAGACTGGAGATGCCGAAGGGAAAACAGAAAAAGAGGATCAAGATCAGTAAGAAAATTCTTCTCCTTGCCATGATTTCCCTGGTTGTTATTCTATTGCTTCCGATGAAGGCTTCAGCAGCACAGGTTAACGTTGATGTAAACGGCAAAAATGTCGATACGCTTCAGATTATAGAAACGCTTACCATCCTGTCGCTTGCACCGTCTATTCTGATTATGACTACTTGTTTTACGAGAATTATTATTGTTTTATCGTTTCTAAGAAACGCCCTTGGCTTACAGCAAACTCCACCGAATCAGGTCCTGCTGGGGATTGCTTTATTCCTTTCTTTATTTATCATGCAGCCCGTTATTTCCGAAATTAATACTCAGGCATATCAGCCATTCAAAGAGCAGAAAATCACGCAGGAGCAGTTCGCTCAAAAAGCAGTTCAGCCTTTGAAGAAATTTATGCTTAAAAATACCAAAAAAGATGATTTGAATCTATTTATCAACCTTTCACAGACCAAAGATGTCAAAGATATCAGCCAATTGTCGATTAAGGTTATCATCCCCGCTTTTATGACGAGTGAGCTGAAACGGGCATTTACAATAGGATTTTTAATCTTTATTCCATTTTTAATTATTGATATGATTGTATCAAGTACCCTGATGTCAATGGGCATGATTATGCTTCCTCCGGCGATGATTTCGCTGCCGTTCAAACTGCTTCTCTTTGTTCTTGTGGACGGGTGGGGACTCATATTTAAAACCTTGGCCGCAAGCTTTAACGTATGATGGGCAGTTCCCGGAATAGAGTCTTTGCTAAACTGGAGAAAGGTACAACAAGTCTATGACGATATCACAAGTTACCGATATTTTACAGGCTGCGATGATTGCCGCCCTCAAGCTGTCAGCACCCATTCTCATCGTCAGTGTTGCGATCGGTCTGGTAATTTCAATTTTTCAGGCTGCCACGCAAATCCATGAACAAACGCTGACCTTTGTACCCAAACTTGTGGCAATTGCGCTGATTCTGATTATTTTAGGCCCATGGATGATGGAAACCATGAATAACTTTATGCTGTACATATTTGATATGATCAGAAAAATCAGTTGAGTTTTTTAATTTATACTTTTGAAAAGTATAAACGCTATAATATGGCGGAAAGGTTTGGTCATCAATGAAATATGGAATTTGATTATGATTTTACTCTTCTGCTTTTAGTTTTCATGAGAATGTCAGGCTGTATCTTGTTTAACCCGATTTTGGGCAGAAAGAACGTTCCTGGTATTTTAAAAATCGGCCTCACGATGGCGCTTTCTATTTTTTCCTATCAAATGGTTCCCAAGCAGACCATTGAGATCAATTCCTTTCTGATGTTCGTTTTCGCCATGCTGGGGCAATTGCTGATTGGATATATGGTTGGATTTGTAATTCAGCTGTTTATGTCAGTAATAATGATCAGCGGTGAAAATATCGATATGCAGATCGGAATTTCCATGTCAAAGATTTATGACCCGGCAAGTAATATTTCCATGCCACTTTCAGCGTCTTTGATCAATGCGATGTTTATGCTGATCTTTTTCATTACAAATTCACATTTAACATTGATTCAGATTTTTACAAAATTATGTATTTTGGTGCCATACGGTTCGCTCCAATTCAAGCCCGCGATGTTTCAGGAGCTGACTGCAATGTTTTCACTCATTTTAATTTATGCTGTAAAAATGGCGCTTCCCGTCCTGGCGGCGGAACTGATTACGGAATTTGCTGTGGGACTCATCATGCGGGCGGTTCCGCAAATTGATGTGTTTACAATCAATATTCAATTGAAGGTAATTATCGGTTTTGCGATCATTATGATTATGATCCCCCCGCTTTCCACTTTTCTTGAAAGGCTGATCTCCTTCATGTTTGATAATATCAATCATATCTTCCAGGCACTTCTTTAGTTTGCTCGTTCTTTACTAAAGTCCATTGCGGTTCAGACATCTTATTTTAGGGGGGATGATATGGCAGACGGTAGTAAAACCGAAAAAGCGACCCCTAAAAAAAGAGAAGATGAGCGAAAAAAAGGGAATATCTTTCAGAGCAGTGATGTAATCAGTGCAGTTTCTATTCTGGCACTTTTTTATACGATAAAGATTGCACTTCCGTACATCTATCAGTATATGTCGAATTTTTTTGCAAGATATGTTTCCAAAATTCAGACAGTAAAGACACTGTCCGCCGATGTTGCAATGGATGTGGCAAAGGATTCAATCATCGCGCTGCTTTTACTGGCGGGCCCTATGCTGCTCGTATCGATTACTGTTGGGATACTTGCCACCGGAGTTCAGACCGGCTTTAAATTTTCAAAAGAGAATTTAAAAATAAAGTTCTCAAAATTAAGCATTATTCAGGGAATGAAGCGCATGTTTTCGCTGCGTTCCATCACCGAACTGATAAAGTCCCTCATTAAAATCTCAATCATGGTAGCCATCCTCTATTCGGCATTCAAAAGTATTGCTGTGTATTTTACGCAATTGATGTATGAGGATGTCATGCAGGCGACGGGTTTTATTTTAAATTCCATTATGAATATCGTTCTTCAGATTTCACTGGCTTTTATCGCAATTGCGGCCCTCGATTACTTGTACCAATGGTGGGAGTATGAAAGAAACATTAAGATGTCCAAGCAGGAAATTAAAGATGAATATAAACAAATGGAGGGAGACCCGCAGATTAAAAGCCAAATCAGAGACAGACAGCGCAGAATATCCCAGCAGAGAATGATGCAGAAAGTTCCTACTGCGGATGTAATTGTTAGAAATCCAACGCATTTTGCTGTTGCGCTGAAATATGACGTTGAAAAAAACAGCGCTCCCATTGTAATCGCCAAAGGGCAGGATTACATGGCGCTTAAAATTATAGAAGTTGCAGAGAAAAATAATATTCCGATGATGGAAAACAGACCTTTAGCAAGAGCTTTGTACAGTGCCGTAAAAATCGGCCGCGAGATTCCACCAGAATATTATGTTGCCCTTGCCGAAGTTATGGCGTGGGTATATTCTTTAAAAAAGGAGGGTAAGAAATAATGAAGAAGTTTCTCAATAATGTCGTTGCAGTCTTTGTAATCGGTATTGTCGCGCTTCTCATCATTCCGCTTCCTCCTTTTCTATTGGATATGATGATTATTTTAAATATAACAATATCGCTGCTTATTCTGCTGATGACCATGTATATCAAAAATGCGCTGCAGTTTTCCATTTTTCCATCTATGCTGCTGGTTACGACGCTGCTGCGATTAGGGCTGAACATTTCGTCAACCAGGCTGATTTTGACTCAGTCCGGTGCGGCAGGTCAGGTAATTCATACGTTTGGTACTTTCGTTCTGGGCAGCAACGTTGTTGTCGGATTCATCGTATTTATAATTATAGTACTGGTTAATTTTCTGGTCATTACAAAAGGCTCGGAAAGAGTCTCTGAAGTAGCCGCCAGATTCAAATTGGATGCTATGCCAGGTAAGCAAATGGCAATTGATGCGGATTTGAGCTCCGGTCTGATCAGTGAGGATCAGGCACGCAACCGCAGAAATGATATTCAGCGTGAAGCGGAATTTTATGGCTCAATGGATGGTGCTACCAAGTTTGTCAAGGGCGACGCTATCATGGCGATTATTATCGTGTTCATCAACCTGATTGCAGGTACAATTATCGGCATGGTTCAAGGAGGAAGCTCAATTAACGATGTGCTTAGTGTCTATTCCATTGCTACTGTCGGTGATGGCTTGGTAGCTCAAATCCCAGCCTTGCTGATTTCAACCGCAACTGGTATGATTGTAACCCGTTCCGCATCAGAGTCCAATTTGAGCGAAGATATTTCCAGACAGTTCTTTTCTCAGCCGATTGTGCTGATTATTAGCGGCATTGCAATTTCCGTACTCTGTTTCATACCGGGTATGCCTATTCTGCAGATTATTGTGGTTGCGGCCGCACTTTTATTTGCCGGTTTTACAGCAAAAAAAAGGAAAGATCTGGCCGCCGCTGCATTGTCGCAACCGGCGCAGCCCCAGGAGGCGGCTGAGGAAAGTGAAGCCTCGTATTACAAAAACATTGATAACATCTATGGTCTGCTGCAAATTGACGCGATCGAAATGGAATTCGGGTACAGCCTGATTCCGCTGGTCGACGAAAGCAACGGCAGCAGCTTTATTGAAAGGCTGGTTACATTCCGTAAGCAGTTTGCCGTAGAAATGGGTACTGTCATACCGGCCGTGAGATTACGGGATAATGGAATGCTGAACCCGAATCAGTACGTCATTAAGATCAAGGGGGAAGAGGTCAGCAGGGGAGAAGTTCTCATTGATTACTTCTTGGCGCTTGATCCAGGGAACCTGACCGGAACGATTGACGGAATTGAAACGATCGAGCCGGCATACGGCATCCCAAGTAAATGGATTACACAGGATAA
>WSSedL1CaDRAFT_10000914_pt1 | contig 19068 bp, 19 predicted proteins | sample WetSurSL1Cattail_FD_9464 | JGI IMG/M metagenome (IMG submission 9464)
CGCACCATGGACATGAAGAGCCAACTTCGGTTGAATCTGCTGCTGTCTGTGCCGCCGATACGCTCTCTGCTGCGCGTCCAGGAGCTCGTAGAGAAGTGCTTGAGAGCTTCTTAAAGCGTGTTCAAGATATTGAAGAGATCGCAAAAAGCAAACCGGGCATTAAGCAAGTGTACGCGATCAATGCGGGTCGTGAAATCCGTGTCATTGCCAATGCCAAACTGATCAATGATGATGAAGCTGTTTTGCTTGCCAAAGAGATTGCGCAAGAGATTGAGAGCAAAGTTCAGTACCCTGGTGAGATTAAAGTCAATGTTATCAGAGAGATTCGTGCCATCGACTTCGCACGCTAGAACATTTTACATGTAGAGGCACAAAGCCTCTGCATGACTGCTTTTTAATGGAACACTATGCAAAAACACTACACATTCAAAACCCTTTTTCACGAAGTTAAACAGTATAAAAAAGAGCTGATTTTAGCCAATGTGGTCGCTTTTTTAGCCGTCGTGATTCACACCCCCGTGCCTCTTTTAATGCCAATGCTTGTAGATGAAGTGCTCTTGGGTAAAAAAGGGTTTATGACCCATTGGGTTGATACGTTTTTGGGCGAATCCAATCCTGCGTATCTTTATATTTTAGTTGTTTTATTTCTTGTTGTGGTGCTGAGATTTCTCTTTTTCCTTTTAAATTATTGGCAAACAAAACTCTTTACGATCGTCTCCAAGAACATCGCTTTTAAGATACGTACCCATGTTCTAGGGCATTTAAGCCATGTCGCGATGAATCAATTTGAGTTTTTTGGCTCAGGAAAAGCGGCTTCACTGCTTGTCACCGATGTTGAAACGATCGATAACTTTTTGGGTGTTTTTGTGAGTCGTCTTATTATCTCCGTGCTCACCATTTTGGGTGTGGGGGCAGTTTTGCTGATGATTCATTGGCAATTGGGGCTTTTCATCTTGGTACTCAATCCTGTGGTCATTCTTTTTACCACCAAACTTGCCAAAAAAGTGGCAAAGCTTAAAAAAGAGCAAAATAAGGCGTTTGAGCTTTTCCAAGATACNCTCTCNGANACGCTTGATATGTTTGTGCAAATTCGNGCAACCAATAAAGAGCGCCTCTTTTTTAACAAAGTAGAAGAGCATGCTGCGTCGATCAAAGAACGTTCTATTGTTTATGGCTATCAAAGTGATGGAGCGAACCGCCTCTCATTTCTCATCTTTCTCGCAGGTTTTGAACTTTTTCGAGCAGCGAGCATTTTTGTGGTGGCGTATTCGGATCTTAGCATTGGTTCCATGTTGGCTATTTTTGGCTATTTATGGGTGATGATGGGTCCTATTCAAGATATTTTGAATATCCAATATGCGTACCATAATGCCGGAAAATCGTTAACCCGTATCAATGAGATTTTAGAGCTCAAAGCAGAAGAGCGAGGCTTACATGTAAAGAATCCTTTTGTGAAAAACAGCACCAATGCGATTGAACTCAAAGGGGTAAGTTTTAGCTATGATGGTAGTAAGCAAATTTTAGAGAACATTGATCTTTCCATTCCTAAAGGTTCAAAAATCGCTATAATAGGCGCAAGTGGAAGTGGCAAAACCACACTAGCACATCTTCTGGTTGGGCTCTATCCTTTGGATGAGGGCACTATTTTCTTTGATGGTATTTCAGTCAAAGAGATTGGGCTTGATGTGGTGCGGGATCATCTTTTCTTGGTGCTTCAAAATCCACAACTTTTTAATGCAACACTGGCTCAAAACTTGATGATGGACGAGAAAACCGATAAAGCTTTAGTGCATCAAGCGCTTCAGATTGCCCAGTTGGAGAGTTTTGTGGATGAATTACCCGATGGTTTGCAAACCCAAATAGGCAAGCATGGTATAAAACTCTCAGGTGGACAACGCCAGCGTCTGAGCATTGCTCGTATGGTGCTTCAAAATCCTAATGTGGTCATTTTAGATGAATCGACATCGGCTCTGGATGTGCATACTGAGATGAAGCTTTTTGACGCGCTGGAAAATTACCTTGTGGGCAAAACGACGATTATCATTGCGCACAGGCTAAGTACGATTAAAAAAGCGGATTTTATCTATGTGATGGATAAAGGGCGCATTGTAGAATCGGGTACCCATGAAGCGTTGATGCGCCAAGAAGGGGCATTTTATGAATACGTTGTACAAAATAGAAGGAGTAAAGATAATGAAAAAAATATGGTTTAGTCTCATAATAGGTCTTTTAATGACCACAACACTCTTCGCCTCGGCAGAAGAAAAATTGTTGGATTCTTCCAATGCGCTTAAAAATATGATGCGTGATTCTAAGATCAAAATTCCTCAAAAGGTACTTAACAGTGCCCAAGCGATTGCTATTTTCCCAGGAACCATTGAAATTAGTATGTTTTTGGGTGGAAAAACGGGAAGCGGTGTCATGGTTGTAAAACGAAGTGATGGTACGTGGAGTTATCCATTTTTTGTCAAACTTGGAGGGGCAGGACTTGGTTTTCAACTTGGCGTTGAGAAAAAAGATATCTTGATGGTCTTTCAAAGTAAAGACAGCGTGAAAAAACTGATGAACAACAAAATTACCTTAGGTGCGGATGCGTCCGTTGCGGCTGGACCTGCAGGGGAAAGTGCTGGAAGAGGCAGTGAAACAGACTTTAAATCCGAGATTTATACCTACACAAAAACACAAGGGGCATTTGTGGGTGTCTCCATTGATGGTTCAGTCATGAACCACGATTATGATCAAAATATTGAGCTTTATGGCAACAATATCACCCCTGATCAGATTGTCGAATCCGATGGCTTGCTCTCTTCGTATGCGATTGAGGATTTCCTCAAATCCATACAAAAGCTGATGAACTAAGGATTGATGTGGAAGATATTTTAAGCTCTCTTTCAACGTATGGATACATTATCCTTTTTCTCTACTCCTTTGGTGGCGGCATGGTTGCCATCATTGCCGCAGGCGTGCTCTGTTATGCCGGTAAGATGGATTTAACCACATCCATCGCTGTTGCAGCGTTGGCAAATGTCATTGGTAGCTCTTTTTTATTTTACATGGGACGCTACAACAAAAAGGCATTAATGCCCTATTTTAAAGATCACCGACGAAAATTGGCACTCAGCCATATTCTGATGAAAAAATACGGTGACAAGATCATTTTTATTCAGAAATTTATTTATGGGCTGAAAACGTTGGTACCAATGACTATCGGCTTGACCAAATATCCTCAAACAAAATTCCACATCCTCAATACCATTTCAGCGTGCGTGTGGGCACTTGTTTTAGGCATTGGAAGTTACAGCGCGGGTGAGCTTTTAATGCGTATCGCCGCGTATTTTTCTAATAATCCATTCTTAGCGCCACTTATTTTACTTTCCATTATTGCACTCATTTGGTTCTATTTCCAAAATGCAACAAAGAGAAAACGCTAAATTTGTTCTTTACATGTAAGACTTCTCGTATCGTTTAGGGAAGTCTTTTTAAAAGATCTTATTGCTTAAGATGAGCATCTTCTGCTCAAAGCGGTTCATAAACTCATTGTAAGCTCTGCGAGAGTGACTGATCGTACCGATTAAACTTTTCATTGAAGGCTCCTTGGTTTAAATTTTCCATATTGTAATAAAATTTTAAAATATGGTATAATAATATTTCAAAATGAAATGTTGGAGGATGAAATGCCAGATATTTTAAGTGTTTTGCAGAAAGTTAAAGATATTCTTTCCGAAGAGTTAGGCGAGCGCAAAGTCTTTGATAAAGATGTTGCAGAAGCGCTTGGCATCAATCAGCTTACCCTTGCAACCATGAAAAATCGTGCGAAAATTCCTTATAAAGAGATTTTGGAATTTTGTGCTAAACGTAAAATATCCATCAATTGGCTTTTATTTGATCAAGTCGTTGAGAGTTTACAAGCCCAAACCGATAAATTTGCAAGTATTCACTATTTTCGCGACATTTATGCTTCAGCAGGTGGTGGCGCTTTAAATGAAGACGAAGAGGGCGAGATGATGTACCTTGATGAAGAGCTGGTTCAAAAGCTTGGCGGTATGGGGATGATCAAGCACGTTCAAGCCATCAATGTTTTGGGTGATTCGATGGAGCCAACGTTATTTACGGGCGATGTTGTTTTTATCAACAAAGAGTATACCAACGCTTTAAAATCGGGCATTTACGTGGTTTCAACTCCCGTAGGGCTGTTTATCAAACGGCTTCAACTCCATGCGAATGGCACGGTCTCTTTGGTCTCTGATAATGAAGCGTATGCGCCTGAGATCATCAACGCGGAAGATGTTCAAGTACTGGGTAAAGTCGTTGGAAAGTTGTCAGCCAATGTCTAAAAATAGGTTCAAGTAGCTTTACATGTAAAGAGAAAAACTCTTTACATGTAAACATTTTTTAGAGTTTATCTTTGATCTCTATGGTGATCATTTTATCCGTTTGTGCGATGCTGTCAAGCACTTTGAAGCTCTCTTTATCGTCTTTTGCGATCGCGCCAAAAACGGTGTGTACGCCATCTAAATGAGGACAATCTACGAAGCAGATGAAAAACTGACTTCCTCCTGTATTAGGACCTGCGTGTGCCATAGAAAGAGCACCTCGTTTGTGTTTGCTTTTTTGACCTTTGCATTCACATGCAATGTTCCAGCCAGGTCCCCCCATTCCTCTTCCATGTGGGCAACCGCCTTGTGCCATAAAGTTTTTGATAACACGGTGAAAAATAAGTCCATCGTAGAATTTATCATTTGCGAGTGTTGCAAAGTTTGCAACCGCTATGGGTGTCTCTTCAGGATTGAGCTTGATGACAATATCGCCTTTTTCAGTTTTGATAATGGCATATTGAAAAGCCGCCAATTGCTCTTTCGTGTAGTCGTATGTTTTGAGTGCGCTCATAGTGTGAAGCCCTTTGTAATTAAGTTTAAGCATGGATTATAACAAGCGATTCCTATAAGCTCTATTAACTCTTTTTTTTACTCATGGTTTTCGCATAACAAGGACATTTTTAGGATAGCGTGGGTTTTCCAACGGTGGCACTGTTATGATAATCTCATGTAAGATCTCCATTTTATGGGTTGCTTTGGCAAACTCGGCTAAAAGTTTGTCGACTTTAAAAAATTGCAGGTAATTTTGAAAAGATTTCATCCAATCAATCGTAGCATCCATCTCTTTGTACGCATCGTTAAATTGGGTGATGAAGATTTTTTTCATAAGATTAGCAACCATCTGTTTGCATGTCGAAATGCTTTGATAAGGCTCAATAGTATTCAAAACTTTTTCATACGATTTTGCCTCAATGAGTGCTAGTTGTTGATGATAAAAGGTCTGCTTTAAAGCTTCAAGCTCACCCACAAGCTCGTAATGCGTTTGCAGTTGGTATTGCTCTTGCGTTTTAAGTGCCTCCAAAAGCAGTGCGTGGGAGAGTTGGTATTCTAAAAGAAGCAGGGCCTTTGAAACCTCTTTGAGCCTATTGGCTTGATGCGCATAGGGTCTGAATTGATGCAATAAATCGGCTAAGATAAGCGATTTTTTGTAATTTTTTGCATCCAGGGTATTCAGCGTTTCGTGTTGTAAATGCTCACCCACTTGAAGGACTTTTTGATACAGTGGTGTGGATTCTAAAAAGTTGTTTTGCGCTACAAGGCGGAAGTAAAAATCAAAATGTTTCTCTTTGACCGCTTTTTCTGCCATCGTGAAAGTGCCTGAACGTTTGATCATATTTTCAATCAGTGGCTTTTTCTCCTCAACCTCTATAAAAGCCCGCAAACTCTCTTTGGCAGCCTCTTTGTTAAGAAGTGGTTCTCGTGCGAGTAGAATTTGTGCTTGTTGGAGATTTTTATTCCATAAGGCTTCGAGTTGTGTGAAAAGAGAGCTTTTTCGCAGTTCAGGATTGCGCGTTGCAAGATCGTATGCAGCGGCATAACTTGTGCTTCTAATGTAGCGTTGCAACGCAATGAGATGAGGCAGAAGAGCTTCGAGTTCCCCAAATTCAAGTTTGCATTTGGGGTGAAACATAAAAGGCTCCGCCATCTTTTGTGCGGGCTCAATTTCACCACGAGAGAGCAGGTTGATGATGGTCTCTTTGGCTTCAAGCCAGTACTCATAAATTTTCTTCGTCTCACGGTGCGACATCAAAAAGATATTTTTTTGAAAAATAAGGCACGCCTCTTTGATCTGTTTGAGTTGAATAAACGTTATAAATTGCTCTTCAAATTCACGATGGTTGTAAAAAAGAAGTTCACCCGTTTTAAACCCCATAATAAAATACTTTTGCGTTCGGCACAGCGTTGTAACACCAGAATAGGGGAGTTTGACTTGGTAGAGAATATCAAGGGTTTTAACATAAACTGCAAATAAAATCGCTTCACGCGTACCAACGTAGATAAATTTCTTACTGTGAGAAAGTACCATAACAGAAGGCCAGATATTTTGATCCAGCTCTACTTCTTTAACCACAGACCCTTTACGTAAATCAATACTTACGATTTTACCATTGCGCATAATGGCAATAAGAGTTTGCTCATCCACAAAAAGCATCATCTCAATGACGGCATCAAGCTTTTGGTTAAAAAGGATTCTAAAGCTGTTGAGTTTATAGACAACCAAATGGCGCGAAAAAGAGGCCGATGCTGCTAGCTGATAGGTCTGCGAGATTGCTACAGCACTAATGAGATCGGCTAAGGGAGGAAGTTCGGCTTGAATCGTACCCTCTTCGGGGCTAATGACGTAGCTTCGTCCGCGCTCATTTCCTGTGATGAGATAGGCATCATTTTCGCTAAATGCCACTTTACTGACGCTCTCTTTTTGGTTGTAGTGAAATGAGCTCAGCGGTAGAATTTTGGAGTGCGTATCAATGACATGCTCCAACCCTTGATTGGAAAAAGAGATATACGCTAGATTTTTCCCAACGGCAAAAGGACGTTGATAGTAGTCAAAGAGTGTGTTACCATGGCAGTTTGAAAGAGAAGTACTCTTGGTAATTTTGAGCTCATTGAGATCAATTTTATGCAAGCGGCATTGATGGTCAATGACCTGAAGTGTAGACTCATTGGCAACACTCGCGCACGAGATCGCCGTATGAAAGGTTATCTCTCGTGAACTTGGCAGCATAATTCAAATTCCTCTTGGTTGACGATGCAAATCATATAGGTATGAGGATCAACATAATTGATTTTGACCAATACTTCAAGAATGTGTTCGATGGATTTGACGACGCCTTTAAACGTAACATCGCCATCAAATGGCCAGTTGCTTTTAATGGCTTCAACTGTACTGAAGTACTCCATCTCTTCAAACTCAATCACCTCTTTGAGTTTAAGGGTTTCATTGGTCAATTTGAGCAGTAAACTCTCATCCATATGGTTATTGACAAGTTTTTCAAAAAGTTTATTGTACATATGAAAGATCATATCATTGCTCATAAATGCGCAAGGGAAAGGAATCTGTTGTAAAAGAGATGCCTCTTTAAGACTGAGTGCCAAAGAGAGGTTTTCACTGCTTTGTTTCTCACTACGCGTATGCAATTCCGTCAAATCTTGGCAAATACTGATAAATTCACTGATTTCCCCATCAGAGCCTATAATGGGAACAATCGTCGTGTAGTGGTAAAGCATTTTAAGATCTTTCGTTTGATTAATGATAAGACCTTGCCATGTTTTTTTGCTTAAAATTGTCTGCCAAAGCTCTTTATACAAGCTCTTGGACGTAGATGGATGACTGATAAGGCGATGGGTTTGACCAACAAGTTCTTCTTTATCGTAGCCTGTTGTTTTACAGAAGTTTTCATTGGCATCGGTGATGATGCCATTTTTATCGGTAAGTGCAACCATCGTTGCTTTATCAAGTGCTTCTTTATAGGCTGTGAGTAGGGCACTTTGCTTATCAAGGGAGGCTGCTTGCCTATGGGTAAACTGTTTGAGTTTTTCATTGGCGATTTCTAAATCGTGTTTGTACTGCACCAGTGCTTTTTCTTGGTGAATGCGCTCAACAATGGTGTACAAAACCTTCAAAATTTGGTCACTTTGCAATGGTTTGGTAATGTAATATTTAATGCCAAGGTTGATGAGTTTGATGAGATATTCACTCTCATTGTGTGCCGATGTTACCAGTATGGGCTGTTTTGGGTAGGATGCTTTGATCTTTTCGATCATTTCAATGCCATCCATTACGGGCATGCGAATATCGGTAATGACAAGATCGTAGTGGTTATTTGCCAGTTTATCGAGTCCAACTTCACCATTAGGTGCTAGATCAATCTGTTTAAAAATATCACTGAGAAAGAGACTGACTTCTTCACGCAGCGCAAGGTCATCTTCAACATACAATACAGTTAACTCTTTGCTCCAAGAGACAAGCTGGTCGATCGCATTTTGCATTACGACGCTCCTTGTAGAATTTAAATTCATTATATCAAGGGGGCGTTGTATTTGTGTTATATTTTTCGCTATACTTAGGCTAATGTGTGGTAACTCGGGCAAATCTACTCATTAAGGAAATACACAATGCGAGAAGCGTTAACGTTACTCCTTGTAGAGGATGATCTCTCTTTAAATGAAGAGTTGGGCATCTTTTTATCTGATTTTTTCGATACGATTGATTCGTTTTATGCTGCTGAAGAAGCATATGCAAAATACCTTACGACCTCTTATGACCTTGTCATTACCGACATTCAACTTCCCCATCAAAGCGGTCTTAATTTAGTCGAAAAAATCAAGAAAAAAAATCCTTCTCAAATGGTCATTGTCATTTCTGCATACAAAGAGGTGGACTATTTTCTCAAAAGTATTGATCTNGGCATTTACAGTTTTCTCACGAAACCTTTTGACTCTCAACTGCTGATTAACACAATGATCAAAGCGACCAGTCAACTGGAGCACCAAAAAGGCAAACCCGAATCCTCTACCGTTATTTTACACCAAGGGGTCTCGTTTGATCTGAAAACAAAAGCTTTACATGTAAACGGTGTTTTAGAAGAATTGACGGTGAAAGAGGAGCTTTTGCTGTTTATCTTAGTCAAAAATGCCAATGCATTTGTACGCAATGAGCAGCTTTCGCAATCGATTTGGCAAAGTGATGAGGTCAATAACTCGACCCTTCGTGCCCTTGTAAAGCGTGTGCGCGATAAGCTTGGTTATGCGGAATGCATCATCAATCTTAAGAATAGAGGCTACAAGCTTACTACGATTCCTGTGTAGGNGACTGTGAAGGGGCATTAAAAAAGTAGCCTTGCGAGTAATCAATACCCAATTTTTTGACCATCTCANATTCCGCTTCGTTGGAGACAAACTCTGCAATAACGAGCATTCCGATCTTTTTTGCCATCGAAGCGATAGACTCTACAATATCTTGGTTGCGAAGATTGGTGTCGATTCCTTTGATGAATTGCCCATCAATTTTTAAAAAATCCACACCCAAATTTTCCAAGCGATTAAAATTGGAGCGATCACTTCCAAAATCATCCAGAGCGAGTAAATAGCCCATCGCTTTGAGACGTTGCAGATTTTGAAGCGGAACGCGGTTTACATCACTGATGATGATATCTTCTAGAATCTCGAAAGTGACCAGCGAAGGATTGATGTTATAGAGTGTTTGCTTCGTGTTTAAAAAATCAATAAAAGTCCGATTGAGCAGGTCTTCGTTGGTAATGTTGAGTGAAAATGCTACCGCTTGTCCCGCAAAAATTTTAAAGGTTTTGTTGATCATATTGCGTGTGAGATTGCTCATGAGTCCACTGCGTCTAGCAGCTTCTAAAAAATGGGCAGGTGAGATAATATCGCCATCATCTTCAATACGCGCTAAACATTCGTATTTGACTATATTCAACGTTTGATTGTCGACAATAGGTTGGAAATAGGGCACAACGCGATCTTCTTCTAAGGCGATGCGAAATTTTTGAATCCATGACGTTTCTATCTCGGTACGTTTAAGAAAAATATCTTGGGTATTGTAAATGTTGTATTGATTAGGGATCCCTCGCATGCGTGCTTCGCGAAGCGCAATACGTGCATTGGGAAGCAAAGATGCGGGCTCATTTGCCGTTGCTATACCACAGGAGAGTGTGATGTAGATGGTTTTATCTTCATACTCACCAATGGGTGTTTCTCTGAAAAAGGCTTGGATCTGGATGGCGACAAATTCGGGATTGATAATTTGTGGATCAAAAATAATGACAAATTCATCGGAATTATAACGGTAAAGATGCACCTCTTTAGAGAGATTGTATTGGAGGTATTCCCCGACTTTTAAGAGGACTTCATCGGCAAAATCGGAGCCATAGGTTTGGTTGATAAAGCTAAAGTTATCAATATTATACAGCATGATCGTAAGGTGATGTTCCTGCGAAAAATGGTCTAAGAAGCCATACAGCATCGTAGCATTTTGCAGTTTAGTAACCTTGTCGATGGTTAAAAACTCATGCACCATTTGGGAGTTTTTATCCAGTAGTTTGCTTTGATTTTCCAGTTGTTGCTCTAAAGAGGCTTTCTGCATTGCCGCTTGTGAACGTTCCTTCACCGATGAGGAGACCTTGTAGAGGGTTTCGATAAGTTGATCAAAATCGATCGGTTTTAAGATGTATCCACTGACATTGTTGCGAATGCTCTCTAAAAAAAACTCGGTTTCATTGTGTGCAGAGACAACGATAATGGACTGTTGAGGATTGAGACGTTGAATATTTTTGATCAATTCCATACCGTTCATATGCGGCATATTAAGATCGGTGATGACGATGTCATAATCATTGGGATGATTTTGATAAATCTGCAGTGCTTCAGCGCCATTGCTAGCTTCATCAATTTCATTAAAAAGATCGCGCAACAAAGCAACGGTGTTTTCACGCAATATGATGTCGTCTTCAGCATATAAAACACGTAAATTTGAGGTAAGTTGGACAAGATCATTTAGATTAATAGACACCGTGTTCTCCGCGAATTTTAATGGTAAATTTGGCACCATTGTGCGTATTTTCTACCTGTAAAGAGCCGTGACAGTGCTCTTCGACAATCGTTTTTGACATATAAAGTCCCAGTCCCGTGCCATTGCGCTCTGCTTTGGTTGAAAAATAGGGGTCAAATATTTTAGAAAGGATTGCTTCAGGAATTCCTCCCGCATTGTCTTCAATCTCTATCACAAAGAAAGAGCTTTGCTCATATGCATGAATCCATATGGTACCATTTTCTAACTTTTTGTCAAGGATGGCATCTTGCGCATTTTTTAAAAGATTGATAAGCACTTGCATCATTTGCGTTTCATACGTGATCAGTGTATTGGATGAGGTATTGTTTACATGTAACGTAATTTTGTGCACGGACAAGCTTTTTCCAATGAGTCCAAGGGCTCGGTCAATAATTGTTTGAAGCGAACTCTCTTCTTGCTGTTGTTCGGGTCTGAAAAAGTTCCTAAAATCATCAATGGTTGTGGTTAAAAAGTGAATGTAGGTCTCAATTTTGCCAATGGCTCCTTCTAAAAATTCTTCGTGATCGACTCTTCCTTGCTCGCTTGTTAGATCAAATTTTTTAAGGCTTTGTTTGAGTTTAATACTCGCGGTGATCGCTGAAATGGAACCAAGTGGTTGGCGCCATTGATGTGCGATCATGCTGATCATCTCACCCATTTGCGCTAAGCGTGATTGGTAGAGCATCATCTTTTGCGTTTCCATATGCTCAACCACACCCTCTTTGATCTTTTTATCCATTGAGTCATAAATATCTTGAAGTTCCTGGCTCATTAACGTAAAATTATCNAAAAGNGTGTTGATCTCAAAAATGTTGGAGTGCTCCATTGGCGTTGTGGTGAGCTTGTCTTTAAAGGTTTTGGTTGCCTCAATCAGCTCATACAAAGGGGTAAGAATTTGATTTGAAAATGTTTTGGCACGCGTTAAGAGGACAAACAAGAAGATAAGGTAAAAAAACACCATAAGCCCTAATGCCATAAACCCAATAAAATCCGTTTTTGCTTTGAGCGTAGTACTGTTTGCCAACAGAGCGTCTTTATCGAGTAACAGGACAAATTTCCAGTGTGTCTGCGCAATGCTGTTTTGTGTGATGAGAAAATCAGCTTTTTTCTCATGAAATTCTAAAATCTCCTTATTCTCTTGGAGCATTTGCGTCAGTGAGATCGCTAGGGAGTTGGTTTTATTCGTGAAAAGATTGAAATCATGAGGTTTGCTAATGGTTGTTTCCACCGGTGCGACATACGTATGTGTTCTAAGCTCCTTAATGCCAAGGTACGCTTCCAACGTTTCACTCATTGCAAGAATACTTCCATGATCATCGACGATCATGCTCATGGAACGGTAGGGCATTTGAAGCGAAAGAATATTGCGGATCAGTTGATCTATCGTCACATCAATACCCACAACACCTTCTAAAAAATCACCTTTGTACACCGGTGCAATCGCACTGATCATCCATCCTGCCCCTGCTGGGTCTAAGTAGGCATCGGTCCAGACCACATTTTTGCCTGGATTGTGCGCTGCATCGGCAAGGTAGTAAAAATTAAAGGTTGGAATCGCAATGTCATGGGCATATTGACCCATCGCATTGGGAATAAAAGGGCAGAGCCTGTTCATGGAGTCATAACTGTTAAAGTAGACTTGTGCGATGTTCTCATTGCTGCTTAAAAGTGCGTTGTAAAACGGGTCTAGTTTTTCGGTTGCAATAGCTTTAGCAAGGCGATTTTGGTTCTGTTTTTGCACGTTTGAAAAGAAAAGAGAGCACGCATTTTCTTTGGATGTATTGAAAATAACGCCTGAAGATGTTTGCGTGTAGGTACTATCTTTGGTGTTTACATGTAAAGGATTATAGGTCGCAAAAAAGGTCTCATGCTCTTTTTGAAGAAGCGACGTCAAACGAGAGAGCGTTTTAAATTCGTTATTGACGATGGTGGCTGAGCGTTTGCTAAGCTCCTTTATATGCATTTTACTCTCTTCAACCAGCGCATTTTGGGTGGTTTTAGTGACATATGCATTGCTCCAAAAGTAAGCACCTAGAAGCATCATCTCAATGAGCAGAAGCGGAAAGACGATCGATTTTAAGTACTCTTTTTTAACCAATTTTGAAAGGGTGTTTTGAATCATCAGCATTAACCTTCTTGAAGTTTAATAATAAATTTAGCTCCCATAGGTGTATTGAGCGCTAGAATCTCTCCACCACAATGCTCTTCAATAATGGTTTTTGACATGTACAAGCCAAGTCCTGTGCCATTTTTTTCAGATTTTGTGGAAAAATAGGGCTCAAAAATATGAGGTAAAACCTGCGCTGGAATGCCTCCTGCGTTATCTTCAATGCTGATGGTTTGCCAACTGCCTTCATTTTCAATTGTAATCATAATCTGCGCAGGAGCGACCGCTCGCTCTTTAATGACATCCTCTGCATTTTTGAGAATATTTAAAATGACTTGAGTCACTTCATTGGAATAGGTGAAAATTTCATGACTTGCACGTGTCTCAATTTTGATGGTAATGCCATTGATTTCTAACGCTTTTCCGATGATATCAAGCGTGCGGTTCACCAGTTGTGCCAGCGTCACGCTCTCCTTTTGTTTATTGGGCTTAAAAAAGTTTCTAAAATCATCAATCGTATGGGTGAGAAACTGTACATAAGATTCTATTTTACTCATCGCTTCGCTTAAAAAAAGCTTGCTCGCTTCAATGCCCTCAGGCGTGGTGTAATCAAAACGGTTGAGGGAAGTTTTAAATTTAATCGAAGCGGCGACGGCGGAGATGGACCCTAAAGGTTGACGCCATTGGTGAGCGATCATGCTGATCATTTCACCCATTTGCGCGAGGCGAGATTGTTGTAAAATGTGCTGGTCTTTTTCCCTGTTTTTTAGCACTTCTTCTTCGATACGACGCTCTAATGTTTGGTTGATTTCAAACAGTTCAAGATGATTTTTGCACGCACGTACAGCATTTTCCAGCTTGGATTTAAAGGAGTCAATGATGGCTTGAATTAGCGCAATCTCAACCTCTGTTGCTTGAAAAACGAAACTAATCCAATCCTCTTCAACCTTTACATGTAAAAAGTATTTGCCACTGTGTGCATCGTAACGAATGGAGGCATCGTGCGTCAAAGCAGAAGGGAGAATAAAAAGTTCTTGAAATGCTTTTTTACCGTTAAGGCAGAGCTGTTTATAGCTTTGTGTTTTTGTATCGTATATCCAATAAATAGAGGCAAGCGCTCCTGTTTTTCGTGAAAAAACTTTTAAAAAATGTTCAACCATCTCTTTGAGTTGAAGCGATGTTCCAATAGCACTGACACACTCAAACGTGATGAGCAGTTGTTCGTCGAGTTGTTGCATTAAAGACTCCTAAGAGACGTATTCAAAAGAAACATTATCATTTATAAAATACCATAAAGATGCTGATTGATGCATTTTGCTTTAGGCTTAGAGTGTTCCAACAACGCATGTTTTGTTGTAAAACTCAATGCATTCTTGATTGGCATTGGCGATCTCTCCAAGGCTTAACACACCCCAAAGAAGAGTTTTAGAAGGGTATATTTTGGAAATAGCTTCCAACTCTTTTGGAAACAGTTCACCTAAAAACAAATAACGTGCAATGCAATCAATCAAGAGCGTTGATTGAACGGCATCACTTTCTTTATTGAGACGTGAGTCTTGCGCCGCTTCTTTGGCAGCTTCTAGAAGATCTTCTTTTTCACCTTTGAGGATAGAAAGCACAGAGTTTTCATCCAGTTTACCAACTAAAACCATCGTATTACCATCGGTACTGACAGGTTCTCTGACAATAAAATCTCTGTTATAGCGCACAATACCAAGAGGATACTGTTGCGAAATTTCAAAAAAAGGCGTCGTCTCAAAGCGTAACCCACTCTCTTTTTCGACCGTCTCTTTGTAGATGGCAAATGCATCTTGGTAATTGAGCTTTTCTAAGACATTTCCATGACACGATGTTGCGATAAAAGGACCCAAAAGAGGTTTCCATCCATGTTTAACACCAATGCCTATGGGATAGGGTGAGGTAATAATAATAGCAGCACTCATATAATAACGGTACATATCAAAAATGACAGGCTCTTGAATGAGATTTATTTTACCTGCTCCTCCTCCAATCAGTTTTGTTTTTTCGGGTAAAAGAGAGTAAAACTCCTCTAAAAAATCATCAATCTGGGTTGAAAACCCATCAACAATGGCAAAAATAGAGTTTGTCGAAGAATCAGCATGCAGTTGATGAGGGTCGTCCATATCGATGACTTGCATGGACGATGTTGGGTTTAGTTTCGCAGCAATAATACCTTTAGCATACGTCTTACCTTTAAAAATAACCCTTGGAAAAATGGCGCCACACAGTGTAATACCTTCATGCTGAGCAATCTCCAAAAAAGGCGTTTCCTCCGCAATCAAGAGTAGATACGTGCCTTTTTTTAGCTTTACATGTAAGTCTTCAATGTGATCAAAAAAAGAGATACATTCAAACATCGTTTGCTCCCAAGGTTTTCTTATCGCCATTGTATCCACCAAGTGTGATAAACGCGTTGTAAAACCGTTACATGTAAAAATCTATTGCTTTGTTAACGCCGCACACATCGCTTTTGAAGCTTCAATAAGAACCAAAGGTGAAAGGCACAGTTGCACACCTCGAAGCCCTGCACTGACATACACTTTTTCATGTTGGTGTATGCTTTCATCGATAAACGTTGCATAATGTTTTTTCATAGCAAGCGGTGAACACCCACCACGAATATACCCCGTAAGCGCTAAAAGCTCTTTTACCGCCACAAGTTCACACCGCTTCGCCTGCGCCACCTTCGCCAAAGCCTTCAAGTCGATCTCCTCAGCCGCAGGAATACACGCCACCAAAATTCGCTTAGCATCATCCCTCGCAACAAGCGTTTTAAACACACACGAAGCATCCACCCCAAGCGAAGATGCCGCATGCACTGCGCTTAAGTCCTCTTCATCCACCTCATATGAAGTCATTTCATAAGGCAGTTTCAACGTATCCAAAAACCGCGCTGCATTGGTTTTCTTTAGGCTCATTTTTCCACCTTTTTGTAGCTCGTCTTCACACCCAAAAGGTTGACCTCGATGGTTTTATCTCCTGTGATGTAAAACGTGATTCCTGTGTTGGTTGCTGGATCTGTCACCATGATTTTTGTATCGTCAATGTCATATTTCACGATTGTAGAAATACCAACGGCTTGAAATTTATCTTTGGCAAATTCGATGTCACCTACGGGTAAGAAAACATTTTTGCCTTGTGGGCGCCATTTGCCAATAAGCGGATTGGGTGTTTCATGGAGTGCGATGGCTAAAATAACGATACCTAGTATGAGGACAGCACAGGCAATAAGCATTTTGGGATGGTGTTTTGGATTCCAGTCTCGCTCATGCATGCATTGACGCATTTTTTCCAAAATGGACTCTCTTGAAGCACTGTTTTGAGAAGTCGTTTGTGACTCTTTTGCCGTGTTGAGATGCTCAACAAAGTGCTCTTCAACTTCTAATTGACGAAAAAATTCATCTTCTTCCTCTTGGTTTAGCGGATCTTTAAGGACTCTTTTTTTGTTTTTCAACAGTTTGTCAGGGTCCATATAATCCAGTGTATTATCAGGTTTTACTTCGAAAAACTTCATAAATTTTGAAAACATTATCTGCCTTGTGCATTAATCTTTGGTCTTGAAAATTATAGCATTTGAAAGTTTTAATGCTGATGAGAGGGGCTAAAATACTTACATGTAAAACCCAAGCGTAAGTTTTTTTCAAAATGCTATAATGACGGGTTTGTAATACACTAACCTAAGGCACTCAATGCTTCCAAATGCGGTAACTCCCAGAAAAACGACCAAATCTTTAAAGCCAAAAACAACGACTAAAAAGGTAACGCCAAAAGCACGAAATGTAAGTTCGAAAAAGAGTCCCAAGCGCCCATCGTTGCTTTTAAATTTCTTGGGCAGTTGCGTGGTTCTTTTGGTGGTAGGATTTGGCATAAAATACGCAATCGATCATACGATTAACTACAACCCATTATTGGGAAAATGGCGTGCACAAACGGTTTTAGGTATTATGGAGATAGAGTTTGACCGTAGTAGTATGTCCTCTTTTGGCACTAAAAATCCTGTGACATACGACATCTTGGAAAATAAAGTCATCGTCATTGACGATACGATCAAAGTAGGCAATACTTATAAAATTGTTGATGAAAACACCATTTCTACGGAAGCAGGTGGCTTTAAAACCGTCTACAAAAGAGTCAAGTAAACGCTTAAGAAACGTAAGGTATAACACGAATGCACCATAAAGAAGACACCACCCTTGATCTGCTCGGACAATTTGCCCAAAACACTCAAATATCAAGCGATGACAAAGATGATAACGAAAAGATAATGTTTCGAGAATTGGGGCAATTTATGTCCAAATCCGACAAAAAGAGTAGCAATAGTATTTTTGGTATTCCCAATTTTATCTGGTATATCATTATGCTAGGCATGTTTGGTTATCTCATCAAAGAGATCTTTTTTCTCAACCAAATCAATGATGTCTCAACCGCAGTATCCACCATCAATCAAAGCGTAAGCAAAGAGATAACAGACATTCAAAACAGTGTACATAAAGCTTTGGAAAATGCGAATGCTAAAAAAGAGGGACGATAAAAGAGAGCGTTTTTTATAGAAAGCTATCGATTGCGGTTGTGATATTTTCAAACGAAATAGATTCACTTGCAAGAGGGTAAAGTGTTCCCATTTGGTCTAAAATCAAGTTAGGGTAGCTTGAAATCCCTAGTTTTTTTATTGTATTAAATTCAGTAACCGTACTGATGATATTAAAAATATCGGCAAATGCGTCGTAGGATAGATGATGGGCTTCGCAAATACTTTTGTAAAACCCTATACGCGTTGCATCTTCTTTTTGCTCAAAAAACTTTTCTTGAATGGATGTGAAAAATTGAAGTAAGGTCGTATCATTAGGGTCTTTTTGAAGCAGCAGAATTCTAGCAGCAGCGATGGCACGGCAGGAAGGTTCTGTATCGTTTTTTACGAATGAAGCCATAAATGTATCTTTTTTGAAAGTCTCTTGTTTCAAATAGCCCATGAGAATCGAAAAATTAATATTTTTATCCGAGCAGTAACGCTGTATTTCATGAAGAATCGATCGATGTGCCCAGCATGAAGGTGACAAAGGGTTGCCAATAAAGATGACGGTTGTATTTTTGCTTTTAGAAGGTTCATGGCGTAGATTTTGTGAAAGAAGGCTTGTTTTCGTATTACGCACTGCAAACATTGTAACTCCTATGTCTTTAAATAAAAGAGTAAAAGGCATATTTTAGTTATAGTAGCATGAGTTTGGGTAAAAAGAAAGTGCTAGCAGTCGTATTTATGTACAAAAGTACGGAATTAGCTAAAGTTTTATAGCCAGTCTGTACTGTTTTGGGCTTATTTTGTAGTATTGTCTAAAAAAACGAGAGCATGTGGTTTGGGTACTGAAATTGAGTGCCGCAGCAATCTGTTTAAGACTGCAATGCGTGTAGGTTAGCAGATAAACGATCTCTTTGATGATCCTTGCATGAATAAAAGAGAGTGCACTTTTTTGCGTTGTTGCTTTGATCGTTTCGCTTAAATGTTTAGAGGTAATATTGAGCATATTAGCATACGCTTTAACACTCTTTTGGGTAAGAAAGTGTTTTTCAATAAGCTCTAAATAATGACTGGTGATCTGCTCAGCTCTCGTATGTACGTGCACATTTACGTGTTGCTGGTTAAGCAGTTTGCCACGCTTTAAAATATAGAGCATCTCCACGATATAAAGTCGAATCATTTCTCTATAATCGCTATTTTCGCTTTTTGTCTCAAGATCAATATGCTCGTACAACATTTTTACCTGCGTGAAAATATTGGAAGGAAGCGTTATATTATTGATATTCTGTTCATGAAAAGTGATAAGTTTTTGAATAGCTTGATGTTCGTTTTGATCGCAGAAAAGAAAATCTTTAGTGAAAAGAAGAATATAAGATTCTAGTTCTTCGGCATACGTTTCAAAGGAGAAGATAGAACCTGGAAGAATTAATTGGAGTGAATTTTTAGCAATATCAAAGGTATACTGATTGACACTACTTTTAGC
>WSSedL1CaDRAFT_10000915_pt1 | contig 19053 bp, 14 predicted proteins | sample WetSurSL1Cattail_FD_9464 | JGI IMG/M metagenome (IMG submission 9464)
ATAAACTCATATTTTAGTACTCCATTTTAAACTTTTTTGTTTGACATGTACGATTTTATTCAACATCATCATTAAATGAAAACATCCCCCTGCCCCCTTCAAAGGCCTTCAAAGGGGGAATTAGTCTCAATATTCAGAAAATTTCATATGATATAATTCAACCCTTAATTCGCATTATATATTATTTTAGTCTGTATTATTCTAAATTGGTCTAATTTTCTTCTAATTTTATAGCACTAATTTAGCCGGTTAAAAGAAGTTGAGATATGTTGTTTCATAGTTAATTGATTTATGCTTCGTACTTCTGCCATTTGTGTGTTTGGTTTGGTTTTATTCTCTTTTTCATGTCAAAAGGTTCAGGAGAAATACAGTTATGATATTCCCCTGAATTCAGCATGGGAATTCCGAATGACAGGTGACAAAAATTGGTTACCTGCAAATGTGCCAGGTAGTCTAATATCCGATCTCCTGAAAAACAATAAAGTTGAAAATTCTTTTTTTTATAATAATCCATCTCAATTAGCTTGGCTTGCCAAAGCAGATTGGGAATATCGGACCACATTTGATGCTGATCCGGAAATTTTAACAAACGATTCAATACAACTTTATTTTCAGGGGCTCGACGATTTTTCCGATGTTTATCTAAATGATTCTTTGATTCTTAAAGCCAACTATGCTTTTGGGTCCTGGAAGATAAATTGTAAATCTCTTTTAAAAGAAACGGACAATCACCTAAGGGTTTATTTTCACTCACATTTAAAAAAAGAAATCAGGAAACAAAAGAAATTGATTGGTTGTAATTCTGTTAATTACTCGTATAACAATTGCAATTTTTTTATTCCAAGTGGATTATGTCACCCTATTCATCTTCAAGCATGGTCAATAGCTAAAATTACAGATTTGTACATACGCCCTAAATTGATTACAAAACAATCGGCCTCTTATTCTGCGGAATTTGTTCTCTCTTCAACACAAGACCAAGATGTTGTTGTAGAATTACTAATCAATAATAAGCTTGAACGATCACATTCGCTTTCATTAAAAAAAGGCAATACCAAACAACAAATCTCATTTGCCATCAAAGACCCGACATTTTGGTGGACTAATGGATTGGGTGATCCATATCTTTATGATTTATCAATTCGTGTTAAAAAAGAGCAAGGCATTATTCATGATCTGCATCAGCACCTGGGAGTGCGAACAATTGAATTTGTGCATACAGATTCCATTGGTGAGCACTTTGCTCTAAAACTTAATAACACGCAATTTTTTATTAAAGGCACCTGTTATTATCCATCTGATGTCTATCCAAATTATTGCCAACCGGAATCTTTTAAACAAGTTTTAGGAGATGTCCAATCCTCTAATTTTAACATGTTAGTAATGAGCGGCGGTGGCATTTATGAAGATGATCAGTTTTACGATTTATGCGACAAATTGGGAATTCTTGTTTGGCAAAATTTTATTTTAAATGGCGCCGAATTATCAATAGATACAACTGGCTTCGAAAAAATCAGACAGACAGCTACTGAAAATGTTAAGCGTTTGAGAAATCATCCATGTCTGTCTCTTTGGTTTGGTAGTGAAATGTTCAATCAGGATTCAATCAAACACTATTCAAAAAATATAGAGGCACAACTTAAAAAAAATTATCATAAACTGTTCAACCAATTATTACCCGAAGTGGTCAATGAATACAATGACCAAACAGCTTACCGAACAGCAATAGGTAGCAATGTTGATGAAAATGTGGCATCAGATACCATACCAGTTTTATTCGATACTAACAAAAGTGAAAAATATTTGGTATTGGAAAATGGGCCAAAGTCCTTACCGTCTTTAAAAACAATTCGAACGTTCATTCAAATGCCATTAAAAGCTAACCGGCAAGATTTTTTGTTAAAGCAAAATATTATAAACACAGATAATATTCTTAAATCAATTAGTCAAGCCTATAAAATTCCTGAAGATTTTGAATCATTTGTTTACCTAAGCCAGTTGGTACAAGCTGATGCAATGAAGACAGCCATTGATAGATGCAGGTTAAAACCTCAGAATTGTTCAGGAATTATATTTGGACAACTTAATGATTTTAAACCAGACATATCATATTCAACCATAGATTATTACGGAAGGTGGAAACTGGCTCATTACTCCATTAGTGATGCTTTTTCGCACATTCGTGTCATTCCTGTCCGAGAGAGCGGTTTTGTTAAAATATATGCAGTAAGCGAGGCTCAGAAGGATATGGATGCAATTCTCCTTGCAAAACTTATGAATTTTAAAGGACAGACATTGTATGTAAAACAAATACCCGTTGATCTGAAAGCAAACAATTCCTGTTTATTACTTTCAGTTAAGGAATCAGAAATATTGAAACAAGCAGACAAGTCGCAATGCTGTCTTATTGTTCAATTAAATCAGCCTTCACTTACTTTATCTCAGAATATATTGTATTTCACTGAACCCAAGAATCTTGTTCTCTCTAAAAATAAAATTAATTTGGATGTCAGCAGTGCAAGTAATGGATTCACGCTTATTTTAAAATCGGGTATGCTTGCAAAAAATGTTTGTTTAGAAACGCTTACTAAGGAAAGTTTTTTTTCTGATAATAATTTTGATTTATTGCCTGATAAACGTATAAAGGTTACAGTACAATATGCCGGCACCAAAGAAGAGTTTGTCAAGGATCTTAAAATAAGATCGTTAGCTGATATAGAATAACTTATATGGTTACTCCTTCACGTATGATCTATCGTTTACTTCCCATATTATTTTCCTTAACTTTCCTTTACTCATGCAAAAAAGGTTTAGATACTCAATTTATAGAGATCCGGTTGGATGAAAATTGGGTTTTCCGGAAAGTTGGTGATACAACATGGTTTCCTGCCACAGTTCCTGGAGATGTTTTGACTGATTTATTCAATAACCAGCTTATTGATGATCCCTTTTACGGTACTAATGAAAATTCAGTACAATGGATTGAAAAAGAAGATTGGGAGTACCAGACACATTTTGATGCACCTAATGATCTAATTAATAACGAAAGGGTTTCGCTTTTTTTCGACGGACTTGATACCTATGCCGATATTTATTTGAATGATTCGCTTTTGATCAAGACTGACAATATGTTTCGTTCATGGGATGTTCCTTGCAGAAAACTTCTAAAGGAACGCAATAATCTGCTATTGATTCGTTTTCACTCTGCCGTAAAGCAAGGAATGGCAAAATTAAAAATGCTTGATTATATCTTGCAAAACAATCATGAACAAGCATTAGACGATGAGCGAACAAGTGTTTTTACCCGTAAGGCTGCATTTCATTATGGCTGGGATTTTGCTCCCCGACTGGTCACCTGCGGTATTTGGCGTCCAATTAGTATCAGAGCATGGAGTAAAGCGCATATTCATGATATCTACCTTAAGCCTGAAAAGATTACCACTAAACTAGCTGATTATGTGGCATGGATAGATGTTGAAGCAACTACAAAAGGTACTTATCAATTACGTTTTATTGTTGATGATAAGGAAGTTATAAATGATTTAATCTTGCATTTAAAAAAAGGGATCTCCCGGGAAAAATTCAGCTTTAGCATTACCAATCCAAACCTATGGTGGTGCAATGGCTTTGGTGATCATTATCTTTATACTTTGAAGGTGCAACTTTTTCAAGAAAAAGTGCTGGTTGCTGAAAAAGTTCAACAATTTGGAATACGCAACCTTGAATTGAGACAGGATTCCGACTCTATAGGGCATCATTTTTATTTTCAACTGAATGGAATACCATTGTTTATAAAAGGGGCCAATTATATACCTGCATTTTCAATTTCCCATCTATTACCCGAAGAACGTTACAAACAAATTATTGGCGACGCAGTAAAGTCCAATATGAATATGCTTAGAATTTGGGGAGGAGGCATCTATGAGAATGACAGGTTTTATGAACTTTGTGACCAAAAAGGTATTCTCGTTTGGCAGGATTTTGCTTTTGCAGGATCCATGCAGCCTGGTGATATCTCTCATATACAAAACATACGTCAGGAAGCCATTCAAAATGTCAAACGATTACGAAATCATCCATGTCTGGCCTTGTGGTGCGGGAATACTGAAAATCTGGAGGCTTGGAATAAATCAGAGTGGAAAAACCAATACAAAAAAAGTCTCTCAAAAAAATTACGAAACGATTATAATGAACTATTTAACCTTATTTTACCATCGGTAGTTAATGAAAATGACCCGAAGACCACCTTTTGGTACTCCTCACCTTCGGCATATAACCATTGTCCGCCAAATAAAAAATCGGGTGATGAGCATGAATGGACTGTTTGGTCCGAGATGGCTCCGTTCTCCGCATATTCGGACAATCCGGGAAGATTTGTTAGTGAGTATGGTTTTCAATCGTTTCCTTCCCTGAAAACATTGGCAGCCATGGATAATGAAGATGAACCTGGTCCACGTTCATTACTTATGGAATACAGGCAGCGTAATGTAATGCCTTGGATTAATTCCGGTATGAATGGCAATCAGGTGATTCTTGATTACATGCAAATGTATTATAATGATCCGGCAGATTTTGAATCATTTGTTTACCTGAGTCAGGTAATGCAAGGCGAAGCCCTAAAGGCAGGCATTGAAGCTCATCGTTCACATCGACCGGAATGTATGGGTTCGCTGTATTGGCAGTTCAATGATTGTTGGCCAACCATTTCCTGGTCGGCTATTGATTATTTTGGAAAATGGAAACCTGCTCAATACATTGTACGTAGATCATTTGCAAACCTTCTTGTGATTCCAAAACGTTCCAATGGAAAAGTAAACGTATTTGTTGTTAGTGATACACTTGCGGATATTCATGGTGATTTGAAAATAACATTGATGGATTTTACCGGAAATACGGTAAAAACTGCAACTGAGCCTATCCACATCCTCCCTAATTCGCTGCAGTCTTTCTATTCCATTCAGGAAGAGTATCTTTGCTCAGGTGTCCTTAAATCAAAGGTTTGTTTGGTCACGCAAATCATCATCAAAGGGAAAGTTGTTTCAGAGAATATTTTATATTTTACTGATCCTAAATACCTCGATTTGCCAATACCTGATATTTCATTTCAAATAATAGGATCATCCAACCAGTTTGAAATTGCGATACATGCAGATAAAATTGCGAAGAATGTAGTTCTGGATACCCAGGAAAAAGATGTCCAATTTTCAGATAACAATTTTGATCTTTTGCCAGGCCGGGAAATCAGACTGAACGTTAATTATCCGGGCACCCGGGAAGAACTATCCAACGATTTGAAAATTTATACGTTGGTGGATAGCTATTGAAAATTAGACTTTTGGATAAAAAAATCGGTCTGGATATTTTGATAGAATTTATAAGCAACCATATGTTATTTTTTCCGTCTATATATTTTTAGTTAATTAATTAATATGTTACTAACCTAAATTTAAATTTATCATGAAAAGCAATGTCTCCATTATGTTTCTGTTTATGTTTTGTTCAATTGTTTCTGCCCAGACCCAAAGAGGGAAATTTTTAATAGAAGGAGGAACCAATTTGAACACATCTCTTATGAATTATACTTATGATTATGGCAGCAGCACTAGCAACAAATACAATGCATCCCAGTTTTATATACAAACAGAGATTGGATTTTTTGTAGTTAATAATTTATGTATTGGTGAGTCAACGGGTTTTATATATTCAGACTCAAAAAACAAGACTTCAAATGATGAATCGAAAGGTACCACCCTGCAAATAGGTCCCTTCGTCAGATATTACATTGGAAAATCAAAAATAAAACCCTTGGTGCAAACCCAGTTTCAATGGACAACTTCAAATGATAAATACACTTCCTCTGGTTCAACAACTGATAATAAATCTTCAGGTATAGGATTTGGTGGCGGGATTGGCGCAGGCTTTTTTGTAAATGACAATGTTGGATTCAATGGAATTTTAAGTTACGGAACAAACACAAAGAAATATAAAAATACTGACAATAAGCAAACAACTAGCGGCCTTAGTTTCACAATAAGTTTATCCATTTGTTTATAATAATAAATTTAATTACAAATAATTACGATTTAAAATGGGGATGATATCAATTGTTATCCCCATTTTTTTTGTGGCTATCATAATTTATTAACCTTCATGTTAAAGGTCTGCGTATCTTTGTCCCTTTAAATTTAGAATTGATGTGGGTATTACTGGGGGGAGTTTCAGCTATATTGCTTGGAATCTATGAGGTTTTTAAAAAACTTTCGTTAAAGGAAAATGCTGTATTGCCTGTATTGTTTTTTAGTTCTGTGGCTGGTGCTCTGATTTTTGTTCCAATCATTTTGATCTCGCATTTTCATACCGATCTTGTCCATCATTTCTGGTATATTAAACCACAAAGCTTTACCAATCACCTGCACTTCCTGCTTAAATCGGTTATTGTTTCCTCCTCATGGGTTCTCGCCTATTTTGCCATGAAACATCTTCCCATCACCATTGTTGCCCCAATCGGCACATCAGGACCAATATGGACCTTGTTTGGCGCTATCATAATTTTTGGTGAGTCCATGAATCTATGGCAATGGCTAGGACTAACTGTTACTATTGGTTTTTATTACCTTTTTTCATTGTCAGGCAAGAAGGAGGGTATTTCGTTTCGTACCAATAAATGGGTGTTATTCATGACCCTTTCCACAATTATTGGTTCCATCAGTAGCCTATATGATAAGTACCTTGTGTTACATTTCGACAGGATAGCCATGCAGTGCTGGTTTTCGATTTACATGGTGCCTATTACCGGGGCGTTAATGCTATTTGTATGGATACCAAATCGTAAAAAATACGATCCGTTTCAATGGCGCTATGCAATTATATGGATAGGCATTGCTCTTACCATCGCTGATTTTGCTTATTTTTTGGCTCTATCATATTCGGGAGCGCTTATTGCAATCATTTCAACCATTCGCCGAGGTAGCATTATGGTATCTTTTGGAGTAGGCGCCCTTCTTTTCAAAGAAAAAAACATAAAGCACAAAGCCTTAATTTTATTGGGAATTATGGCAGGGATTGTGATGATTATGTTGGGTAGTAGACATTAATCAGTTCAGAGTTCAAGGTTCAAGAACTCAGTTCAGAGTTCAAGGTTTAAAGAAATTTCAAGATAGTAGAAGGTAGAAAGACGGTGTTTAAAGTTTAAAGAAATTTTCAAATAATTCAGAATTTCCTGTCATTCTGAATAACTTTAGACTTTATACTTTATTTTTTTTTGTACTTTAGACATTGAACATTGAACACTAAGGTCATGAACGCCACTCCAATTGTAATAGCAACCGTACTGATATTTATACTGGCTTACCGCTATTATTACGGCTTTGTAGAAGCCCGGTTAGCGATGTTGAATGATGGGCGGATAACTCCTGCAAAACGATTATTTGATGGTCAGAATTACTATCCGATGAATAAATGGGTATTGTTTGGTCATCATTTTGCAGCCATTGCCGGTGCTGGACCTTTGGTCGGGCCGGTATTAGCCGTACAATTCGGTTATTGTCCCGGGTTGATATGGATTTTAGCAGGTGCAGTAATTGCTGGCGCAATGCACGATTTTATCATATTAATTGCTTCTGTAAGGTATGATGGCAAATCGCTGGTTGAAATAGCAAGTGCCGAAATTAACAAATTGAGCGGAATAACTGCATCGGTAGCTGTGTTAATCATCTTGGTAATAGCCATAGCAGGACTTGGTATGGTTGTGGTAAATGCCCTTGCAGAAAGCGCATGGGGTACCTTTACAATTGCAGCCACAATCCCTATAGCTTTGCTGATAGGGGTGTGGATGTTTCGTTTCAGAAAAGGTAAAACGGCTGAGGCTACCATCATTGGCATTATCCTTTTAATTGCTGCTGTTGTATTTGGTAAATATGTGCCTGATTCTTTGATAGGTTCATGGTTTATTTTCGATAAGAAAACACTTACCCTTTTATTGGCTGGGTACGGTTTTTTTGCATCTGTGTTGCCTGTTTGGCTATTGCTTTCACCTCGCGATTACCTGAGTTCCTTTATGAAACTTGGTGTTGTGGCATTACTCGGATTGGGTATCATTATTGTGTCGCCCAATTTAAAAATGCCAGCTTTTACAACCTTTATACATGGTGGCGGCCCAGTAATTCCGGGGCCACTCTTTCCTTATCTTTTCATCACTATTGCCTGTGGTGCTGTTTCCGGATTTCATGCTTTAGTAAGTTCTGGTACCACGCCAAAAATGTTGATGAATGAATCGGAGATAAAAATGATAAGTGCAGGTGCAATGCTTGCAGAAGGAGCTGTAAGTATTCTTGCCTTGTTAGCTGCAGCCAGCCTTTTACCACTTGACTATTTTAAAATTAACATTCCTGTTGAAAAATTTGGACAGTTTGCACAGCAATTGCATGATATGGGTTTTCGGGATAGCAATATTACCGAACTCTCAAAGCAGGTAGGCGAGAATATTACAGGTCGCACGGGCGGTGCTGTATCCCTTGCAGTTGGCATGTCACAAATTTTTTCTTCAATACCGGGATTTAAGGGACTTATGTCCTATTGGTACCACTTTGCTATTATGTTTGAGGCTTTGTTTATACTTACTACCATTGATGCAGGCACTCGTATAGGTCGGTTCATTATTCAGGAAGCATTTGGGAAAATTTATAAACCTTTTGCCCAAACTAACTGGTTACCGGGAAATCTAATTGCCAGTGGACTTTTTGTAAGCTTGTGGGCTTATTTTATTTACAGTGGAAGCGTCTCCACTATTTGGCCAATGTTTGGTGCCGCTAATCAATTATTGGCAACCATAGCGCTCACTGTGGGAACATCATTCATCATTAACAACGGAAAAAAGAAATATGCCTGGTTCACTTTAATTCCCATGATATTCGTAGGAGTTACCACCTTAAGCGCTTGCTGGCTCAATATGACAAACATTTATTGGCCTCAGGTAGTATCGGAAAGCGCACGACTGAAAGGCGTCATAAACCTGACCCTTACCTTGATTATTATGCTATGTGCAATCACAATCATACTAAACGCTATACCAAATTGGATTAAGGCGTTTAAGAACAATGGGCAATGAAAAATTAGAAATAGTCAATTAAATTACTTGGAGTCGAAATAATTATCTGAGGATTAAATCATTTTGCGTAACCATAGTTGTTCGAAGTGCTTTGTTTGGTGTATTTTGCAATTAATTACTTTTAATCCAATTAACAATTCGCTCTGATTCAGGGCTTGTTTTGGGATCAATGGTATCCACCAGTTTTCCCTGTTCATCAATCAGGTACTTTTGAAAATTCCATGTTACCTTGGAGTCCATCTTTCCATTAAGTTCTTTTGTAGTAAGCCACTGGTAAATGGGATCCATGTCTTTTCCTTTAACGGATATCTTAGACATCATTGGAAAAGTTACCCCATAATTCAAAGTGCAAAACTCATGGATTTGTTCATTTGTCCCTGGTTCCTGTCCCATAAAGTTATTGGCCGGGAAACCGATAATGACAAATTTATTCCCTCCATACTTTTTGTATAAATCCTCCAAATCTTTATATTGAGGTGTATTTCCACATTTGGAAGCCGTATTGACGATTAATACCTTTTTACCTTTTAAAGATGCCAAATCGAAATCTTTTCCATCTATCGTTTTGGTTTTGAAGTCATACAAAGTTTTCATATTTGAGTTGTTTGCTGCATTTTGTGAATAAGATATCATTCCAATGAAATATAAAGTTACAATAATCAGTATTTTTTTCATGTCTTAATAAATTATGGATTACAGTAACTTAAACAAGTTTTTAGGGTATTTGTTTAAATGAAAAGGCCTGCCATGTTTTCGAAATCTGACAGGCCTAAAATTACGCATATGTCAATGACAGCGAAGCTTAATGAATTAACATTTATCAAATAACTCCGTCTTAAGTCTTCTTACTCTTTTTGTTTCAACTCTTACCTGTTTCATGTGACCATAATTGGTGGCAAAATATACCACAGGATTATACATGTTGCCAGACAATCTCCTTAAAACTGATGATATTTTATAAAATTTTGCCCGCGCTCCCGTTTTTCCGCATTGAAGCTCATATGGTGTCATATTTTCGGGCTGAAATACTACGGTATTGTGGTCATAATATCTCCAATTTCTGGTTAATAAGCGTCCTGCTTTTTCCATGTCATCAAACGTTTTAGTTCCGGGATATGGAGTTAATACATTGAATGACACGGTGCTAATTTTATTTTTAATCAAAAACTTTACAGTATCATTAAAAACTGTTTTCGTATCGTTGTCGAAACCAAAAATCATGGAAGCATGTATGAGAATACCCATCTTTTTAATTTTTTTCAGCGCCTCTTCAAGATCATCTAAATCTTTGATGGTCTTACGCATGGTTTGCATTTGTATCTCTGATACACTTTCCAAACCAAAAAATAAAGCATTACAGCCACTATCAGCTGCAAGCTGCATCATTTCCACATCTTTAACGAAAGATAAAGAAGCTTGTCCTACCCATTTTATTTTTAAAGGCTTGATGGCCGTGAATAATTCCTTAGCATATTTTGGATGGCCAATAATATTGTCATCTAAAAACATAAAATTCTTAGCGCCTGAGTCTACAATATCCTTAACAATATTTTTCACAGGAATGTGTCGGATTTTTTTTCCAAACAGATCAGTTACACAGCAAAAATCACAATTGTAAGGGCAACCGCGTGTTGTCATAATTGGAACCAGATTAAACAATCTTCTTTTAATAATCCTTTTGAAATTTTTTGGAACATATCTATCCAAGTCAGGTTCCGGATTATGATATCTCTTTTGTAATTTGCCTTGCTGAAAATCCTGAAGTAATGTTTCCCATACACCTTCAGCCTCGCCAATTACTACACAGTCTGCATGTTGCAGTGCCTCGTCAGGTAAAATCGTAGGGTGCACTCCTCCTAAAATCACAGTTTTGCCTTTTGCCTTGAATATTTCGGCAAGCTCATAAGCTCTGGGTGCATTTGCTGTCATGCAGCTTATTCCTACCAAGTCGCATTCTTCATCAAAATTTAAAGCTTCTGCTTCTTCCTCAATAAGTTTTACCTGATGTTCCTTAGGTGTTAGTCCTTCCAAAATATAAAGAGCTAATTGAGGCATCATCAAACCTTTATTAGTCTTCTTTACAGTATCTACAGCAGGTGTAATCAATAAAATTTTCACAATGTTCTAATTTAATTAATATATAGCAAATTATAAAGGCAGTTCTTAGTGCCTAAATGTTTTAGTGACAAGTAAGTAGGGTGATTATTAACGAAAGCACCAATTTTACTCAACTTTAACTTAAAGTTACGTCAAATTTACAGAACTATTTTTAGAATTCTCATCTTTTTTCCTTAGGCTTGAAATTCAATATGATGTGACTGTTGTTTTTGTAATTACCTGAATTATTTTTTATTTCGAAATTTTCGAAGAATGAAGTAAAGAGAAGAAATTATAATTGAACTTTCCAATCAACAATTATTTTTAATTCCTTTGCATTCATAAATTTTACTAATCAAACACATTATGTCTATTAATTTTTCCAGTGTACCCTCGCCTTGTTATGTACTTGATGAAAGTTTACTGCGCGAAAACCTCGGGTTAATTCGATCCGTAAGCGAGGATTCCGGAGCAGAAATTATCCTTGCTTTTAAAGGGTTTGCCATGTGGAGTGTATTTCCTATTGTTCGGGAATACATATCAGGTACGGCTGCAAGTGGGTTGCATGAAGCCCGTCTGGCGTTTGAAGAAATGAAAACGCTGGCACATACCTATTCCCCTGCATACACTGAGAATGATTTTAATGAAATTTTAAAATACAGTAGCCATATTACCTTTAACTCTCTTAATCAATTGAATAAATTTTTACCAAAAATACGGCAATCAGGTAAAAAAATTTCGGTAGGATTACGGGTCAACCATGAATATTCGGAAGTAGGAACCTCCTTATATAATCCATGTGCACCCGGTTCAAGGCTTGGAGTATTAGCCGAAGACTTAAACGGCAAGCTCCCTGAAGGTGTGGAAGGGTTACATTTTCATTCGCTTTGCGAATCTTATTCCACTGATTTGGCTAAAACATTGGCAGCATTCGAAGATAAATTTGGCAACATCATTTCACAAACCAAATGGGTTAATATGGGAGGGGGACATTTGATGACAAGAAAAGGATACGATACCCACCATCTTGTTGAACTGCTCCGGATTTTCAAAAAGAAATACAATGTTCATGTGATACTTGAACCAGGCAGTGCTTTTGCTTGGGAAACCGGTGTTTTAATTTCAACAGTGATCGACGTCGTTGAAAACAAAGGTGTTAAAACCGCTATTCTGGATGTATCCTTTACTGCCCATATGCCCGACTGCCTCGAAATGCCATATAAACCCCGGATTATAGATGCTTTTGAACCAATGCAAGGCAAACCTACTTATCGAATGGGAGGCAATAGCTGTTTGGCTGGCGATTTTGTGGGATCCTGGTCATTTGAACAGGAGTTAAAACCGGGAGATCGTGTTATTTTTGAAGACATGATTCATTATACAATGGTCAAAACCAGCTTTTTCAATGGAGTACAGCATCCATCTATCGGAGTTTGGAACGATGAGCAGGGATTTCGCCTGGTAAGGCAATTTGGATATGAGGATTATAAAAACAAGTTAAGTTGAGAAGGATTTAAATTGTTTATCGGCGACCTGTAACAATTTACAGATGACGTTTGAGCAAATCAATATTTTCTGATAAATTTGAAATTCTTTAAGTAAGTTTATTAATTCGTTAGTTATTATGATTATTGAATCAAGGGCATTTGCTCGTGCAGGTTTGCTCGGCAACCCTTCCGATGGTTACTTTGGAAAAACCATTTCTATCATCGTTAGAAATTTCGGAGCCTCTGTATCGCTTTACGAATCGCCGGAGTTACGAATCGAAGAGTCTGACGTAGATTTAAATACTTTCCGTAACATATATCAATTTGTCGATTCTGTTAAATTAACCGGTTATTATGGTGGCACCAGGTTGATTAAAGCGGCCATTAAAAAGTTTTGGGAATATTGCGAATCCAACAATATCAAACTGGCTAATAAAAACTTTACCATTCGTTACCGGTCATCCACTCCCCGGCAGGTTGGGCTAGCTGGTTCCAGTGCTATTATTACTGCGGCTGTAAAAGCATTGATGAAATTCTACGATGTAGACATTCCAAAACACATCTTGCCTACACTTATTCTTAAAGCTGAAACAGAGGAGCTTGGTATCAGTGCAGGTTTGCAGGACAGGGTTATACAGGTTTACGAAGGATGTGTTTATATGGATTTTGAAAAAAAACATCTGGAGAAGAATGATTTCGGAAAATACGAAATTATTGATCCTTCGCTACTTCCTAAGTTGTATTTAGCTTACAAAGTTGAATTAAGTAAAGTGTCAGGTAATGTTCATAACAATATTCGTGAAAGGTATGATAAAGGTGAAAAAATAGTTCACGACACCTTGGCAGAACAAGCCTCATTGGCAGAACAAGGACGCGACGCCATTTTAAAAGGTGATTTCGTAACATTGAATAACCTGATTAATCTGAACTTCGATCTTCGTTGTAAAATAATGAATATCTCCCCCAGTAATATGGAATTGGTAATGAATGCCCGCGAGTGTGGAGCATCTGCTAAATTTTCAGGTTCTGGCGGTGCCATTATTGGTATGTACGAAGATGACGAAATGCTTCAAAAACTTATTGTTAATCTAAGAAAAATCAACGCAAGAGTTATTAAACCTATTATAATGTAATATGAATATGATTAAAAAAGCCGTTATACCCGCTGCAGGATTTGGAACCCGCTTTTTACCTGCAACAAAAGCTCAACCTAAAGAAATGTTACCTATCATTGACACTCCAACTATTCAATATGTTGTTCAGGAATGCGTGGATTCAGGTATCGAAGATATATTGATTATTTCCGGTAAAGGAAAACGTTCAATTGAAGATCATTTTGATCGAAATTTTGAATTGGAATCCATCATTCAGGAAAAAGAAGATGAGGCCTTATACACGAAACTCCGTCATATTGAGAGTATGGCTAATATACATTTTATTCGTCAGAAAGAGCTAAACGGACTTGGAGACGCTATCTATCATGCAAGATTCCATTGTGGAAATGAGCCATTTGCCGTTCTTTTGGGCGATACCATCATTGATTCGGTAATACCTGTTACTCAGCAATTAATAGACTCCTATGAGCAATTCCGGCAAACAGTAATTGCTGTTGAAACAGTACCCTGGGAGAAAGTCTCACGCTATGGAATTGCCGGGGGCACACCGATAAGCGATAAAATAATGCAGCTGACAGAACTAATTGAAAAACCCGAACGTAGTCAGGCTCCTTCAAACCTGGCCATTGCAGGACGATACATTCTTACCCCGGAAATTTTTCAGGCAATTGAGAAAACCCCCCGCGGCAAAGGAAATGAAATTCAACTAACTGATGCACTTCGTATTCTTTTAAAACAGGAAGGTATTATTGCTACAACTATTGAAGGAAAACGATATGACATTGGAAATAAACTGGACTTTTTGAAAACAACTGTTGAATTCGCCCTTAAACGGAAAGAATTTTCCAAGGATTTTGAGGCTTTCCTGAGGGAGACAATAAAAAGATTGGATGAAACCAAATAGTTTGCCTATTGCGCTAAAAAATAATGGTATGAATAATAGACAGGATAAAGAAAAAAAGTTTTGGGATAAGTTTGCTAACAATTATGATGCGTTCATAAAAACATAAGGATTGATGGTCAATTTCCACTGGCTTATATCGTAATGAAGAAGTCAATTAAACTTGTTTCCAAATGAATTATTTCAAATTATACGGCGCGTTTTTCGCCTGTTTTATTTTGAACTTGAACATTGGTATCAATGCTCAGGAACAAAATTCTTTATTGTGGGAAATTAGCGGAAAAGGGCTTACAAAGCCTTCTTATCTATTTGGTACCATACATGCATTACCTAAGGAAAAATTCTTTCTTTCAGAGATTGTTAAAGAGAAATTCATGGCTTCGGACAAAATTATTCTCGAAATGAAACTTGACGATCCGGGAATGATGTCTGAAGTTTATGGATCAATGTCGATGAAGGACACCACTGTTGATGATCTCCTTACAAAAGAAGATTTAAAGCTGGTAACGCAATTCTTCTCCGACTCACTTGGAATAGCATTATCAACGATAAATAAAGTTAAACCACTGCTTCTTTCATCATTTATCCTTGAAAAATATACAGGACCCGATGCGGCATCATACGAAAAAAGTTTTGTTCAATTAACAAAATCTGAAAGCAAAGAAATGCTTGGTCTGGAAACTGTTAAAGAACAGATAAGTTATATCGATAAAATTCCACTTAAAGAACAATGCAAATTATTGGTTTCCTCAGTAACCGATTATGAGAAATCCAAACAGGAATATATGCAATTAATCAATGCCTATCTTGAGCAAAATATTGAGAAGCTATATCAAATGATTCTTGCAGAAGAAGAATTTAAAAATTATGCGGAATTTTTAATCTTTGAACGAAATCGCAACTGGGTCCCTCATATCGAAAAACTAATCAAAGACCAAAAATGTTTTATTGCAGTTGGTAGCGGGCATCTTGCCGGTGAATACGGATTGTTAACGCTGCTGAGAAATGAGGGGTATGTTGTAAAAGCGGTTGTAAAATAGGTAGAGTTAAACCCTGAGGGTTTGAAGCAATAAGTACTGCTGTCATTAGTAGAGCCAAATCTGGCACTTGGCACCATTCGAAACGATTTGTTCATCGCAAATAAATTCTCAATTTTTCCATGAATCGCCTAAATAAAAAGAATCCTCTATTTTAAAAATTCTATCAGGTAATTTGTAATTTTGACCCTTCTAAAGCATCAGTCATGCAGATTTTATATTACGATTGTTTTTCAGGCATCAGTGGCGACATGAATCTTGGCGCTATGATAGATTTGGGTATAGACGCATCCTATGTCATAAGCGAACTGCAAAAGTTGAATCTTAGCGGATATACAATTTCGTTTACTAAGGATCAGCGAAAGGGTATCACCGGAACACGCGCTAATATATTAATTGAACATGAACACGGCCATCAGCATAACCATGAAACCCATGTTCATGGACGAAACCTATCAGATATCAAGCTTCTGATTGAGAAGAGTTCGTTGGACAATGAGGTAAAAAAAATGAGCATTAAAATCTTCACTAAGATAGGAGAGGCCGAAGCTCATGTTCATGGAAAACATATCAATGAAATTCATTTTCACGAAGTGGGTGCTGTCGATTCAATTGTTGATATTGTTGGCGCTGCTATTTGTATCAATTACCTGAAACCTGATCAAATTATTGCCTCGCCTGTTGAATTGGGTGGTGGGATAGTTACCTGCGCCCATGGCACATTTCCTGTTCCAGCCCCGGCTACGTTTGAAATTTTAAAAAACAAACCTGTAAAATTGGGGGCTGTGCAAGTTGAAACTACAACACCGACAGGTGCCGCTATTTTAGCTACGCTGGTAACACAATTTATCGAAAATCCTAAGCTCACAATCAAAAGAATTGGTTACGGGATAGGTTTTCGGGACAATGCCGTACCCAATGTTTTAAGGGTTTGTCTTGCTGAGTCAATTGCTGTTGCTGAATCTGAAGAACAACAAGCAATGATAATAGAGTGCAATATTGATGATATGAATCCCGAATTGTATGAATATGTGATGGATAAGTTATTCGAGGCTGGCGCAGATGATGTATGGTTTCAATCCATTGTAATGAAAAAAACAAGACCCGCGATTAAAATCAGTGTTCTCTGTCAAAACTTTAAAACAAATATTCTGGAAAATATCCTTCTTACTGAAACCTCTACCTTAGGCCTCCGTAAACACCATGTACAAAAAACCATACTTAAACGTAGCTGGTTGGTGCTTGAAACCAAATGGGGGCAAGTACGTGTTAAGCAGGGATATTGGGATAACAAAATCATCAAATCGAAGCCTGAATATGAGGACTGTTTAAAAATATCCAATGAAAACCAAATACCTATTTTTGATGTTTACAAAGAAATAGAGGGATTACTAAAAACTTAGACTTTCTTTTTGAAAGATATTACTTCAACATAAATTTAGTCGCCTTCTTAATTTAAAATCTCCAATCCTGATGGATAAAAACAGTGTAAAATTCAATAATCTCCTCAATCATTTAAAGAAATACGAACATTTGGCGGTGGCTTTTTCCGGAGGTGCTGATAGTACGCTTCTTTTGAAAGCATCACAACTTGCTTTAAATGATAAAATTATAGCAATTACCGTTAAAACACCTTACATACCTGCCTGGGAAATAGAAGAGGCAACATCGTTTACAAAGCAACACAACATCAAGCATAAAATTTACGATATTCCATTTTTACATAAGCTAAAAGATAACCCCAAAGACCGCTGTTATTGGTGTAAAACAAATCTTTTTAAATTTATGCTGAGTGAGGCTAAGAAAGAAAATATTACAAACCTGATAGATGGAACAAATGTTGATGATTTAAGTGATTACCGTCCGGGATTAAAGGCTCTTAAAGAACTTCAGATAAAAAGTCCGTTTGTGGATTTGAATATTACGAAAACTGAAATACGCCGATTTTCGCTTCAGTTAGGCCTTCCAACATGGGAAAAACCTGCTTATGCTTGCCTTCTGACCCGAATTCCTTACGGTCAGGAAATCAAAAATGGCGAGCTTAAAAGAATCGAACAAGCTGAAAATTACTTGCGAACTTTGGGCTTTAATGGTTCAAGAGTGCGCACCCACGGCAATCTTGCCCGCATTGAAGTTATGAAAGAAAATCTTCATGATATTTTAAATGCCGAGTTATTTAATCAAATTTCAACAAAGCTTAAGGAAGCGGGTTATACATACGTAACACTTGATATGGAGGGCTATCGCACAGGTAGTCATAATGAATCGTTGTAATATCCAGAGCAAATTCAAGATTTTAAAATTAAGTAAACAGATTGTTTGCTTGTTGCTATCTTTATGTCTTATTGTTATATTATGATTCCTGAAGAAATTAAAAAAATACTGGAAGAAGTTAAAGAAGGAAAGTCCTCCGTTGAATTAGCAATGGATAAACTGCGTGATTTACCTTTTGAAGATCTTGGATTTGCGAAAATTGACCATCATCGTGAGTTAAGGACCGGCTATCCTGAAGTCATCTTTTGTATGGGAAAAACTTCTGACCAGGTAATGCAAATTATTGCACAGATGGTTAAAAAGGGGAATAATATTCTGGCCACAAGGGCAACCCCGGAGCTATTTTCCATGGTGTCATCTCAATTTCCTTCAAGTACATACAACGCATTGGCAAAAACAATCATCATCCAACAGAAAAAAATTGATATTCCTTCAAGTTATATCTCAATTGTTACAGCCGGTACTGCTGATATTCCTGTAGGTGAGGAAGCTGCTGTAACTGCTGAAATTTTCGGAAACAGGGTAGAAAGAATTTTCGATGTAGGTGTTGCAGGCATTCACCGCCTTTATCAGCGTCTCGATCTGATCAGAGGCGGAAAGGTCATTATTGCTATTGCAGGCATGGAAGGCGCTCTTGCCAGTGTTCTTGGAGGGCTGGTCAATAAACCTATTATTGCAGTTCCTACAAGTGTGGGTTATGGTGCAAATTTCCAGGGTTTATCGGCTCTTCTTACTATGCTCAACTCTTGCTCTGCCGGAGTTAGTGTTGTAAATATCGATAATGGATTTGGAGCTGGTTACATTGCAAGTATGATTAACAAGATGTAAAATAGGTAAGTAGGCTTTAGAAAATGGCTATTGCTAAAATCACTCAAACTAATGACAACAATTCTTTCAACAACCTATCTTGGCCCCATACAATATTATTCAAAATTACTATCGTCCGAAAGAATTCTAATAGAGCGGTTTGAGAACTACCCCAAACAAACTTATCGCAACCGGTGTTTAATTTATGGTGCCAATGGCTTGCAAACAC
>WSSedL1CaDRAFT_10000916_pt1 | contig 19052 bp, 11 predicted proteins | sample WetSurSL1Cattail_FD_9464 | JGI IMG/M metagenome (IMG submission 9464)
CTATTGTAGCGCTGTAACTTCCCATCGAGCCGGTAGTTTCAATATCATAACTTAAGTTAGTCCATTTATTAGCCGGTCCAATTTCCTGGGAAGAAAGAGTTCCGCCGCCAGCAGAATATTCGCCTGAAAATTTAAATATACGTAAAGCAGTGGTCGTATCGTTTTTTTGCGAAGCGTAAACCACATTATTTTTCTTATCGTAAGTCCATGCATAAAAGCCCTGATATTGACCAAATGAAGGCCATTCTTCTTCAAAACTTCCAGTGGAAATTTTGTGCCGCTTAATATCTCCAGACCAATAGTTTTCATAAGTGAATACATAACCGTCGTCGACAAAAAAGCTGACAAAAGTACCGTCCCAGCTTTCTCCAGAAAGCTTTATATCAGCTCCAACTTTCGTCCAGTTTTTTGCCGGATCAAATATTCTAAGCTTGCTTGAACTATTGCCAACGCTATCATTCATAGCAATATCATAAACATAAGTTCCATCAGAATAAAGATAGAAAGTCCCATTACTAACTAAGCCATTTTCCCGGCAAATCATGCCATCAGGAACATTAACTGTTGTAGTTTCGCCTGTTTTAGGATTTATTTTTAACAAAGCGTAAGCATTGTTATCAACTGCAGCGTAAATAAAGCCATTATGATAAAATATAGTATTTGTAATAGTTCTGCTAAAATTTGGAACAACTCCATAACTTTTACCGGCGACTGTTCCATTATATCCCGTGCCTGTTATGTATATATTTGATTCGCTCTGATAGTATTGATAATTAGCGCTATAAATATAAGTTCCGTCATTGGTAATTGTAGTCAAAGCCGTTTGGTTGATAGGTATATCAATTGCCCAGTTTTCCAAAAACTTACTCTGGCTTGGCTTTGGAGGCAAAAGACTTTCATTTAACACTAACGTCCCCAAAGAATCAGAATAATTCATGTTATACGAAGAGAATAGTTTTAGCCCTTTGTTAGCGGCATAGAACCCGTCTTTAGGTTGTGCAGTAATTGTAAATGAATAAACCGGGCTCCATTTTCCATAAGTAATTCCGTCAAATACTCTTGTCCGCCAAAAATACACGCCGTTTTTTAAAGCTGAAGTCGTCCATTTTAATAATCCGTCATTAGGAACAATTCCGTTAGCCGATTCCACAAGAGATGAGAAAGTCCCTATAGTATCAATTTCTATTGAGTAAGTAACGTCTTTCGAGGCATAAAAACCCACGTCAGAAAAAAGGAAATTTATCTTATTTGCTGAAGTTGAAAACCCATTTATAGGAGATACAATATCCGGATCGGATATATTGTAAACAACAAACGAAGCCGATGCAGTATTATCAGAAAGATCGCTTTCCGGCACGGCTTTATCGTCATTAATCTTTACAATAAGATTATGCGTTTTCGCCACAGTAGGTATCCAGCTAAACGTAACAGAATCAGTTAAGCTAAAATTTTCAAGCTTTACTTTTCCAATTTGCGAAGCGGTATCAGTTCCATTAGCAAAAAGCTGAACTGTCACCGATTTTGAAGGAAATGAAGTTCCGTTGTTAGCAATGTTTACTTTAACTTTAACCGTATCGCCTAGCACCGGATTTGTCGGCGTAATTGAAATATCTGCCGATGTAACTGTAAAATCGGGTTTTTCTGGCAAAGCAATTTTTAATGTAGGATCGCCAAGATAAACCAACAAAGCCGTCATTATATCAGAATAACCGCCGAAAGTAACAGATTTAGCGTTCATTATAGCTTTACCAATAATAAAATCGCGTTGATTAAATATTTCATCATAAAGCCTTTCGTTCAGATATACGCCTGCTTCCAAATAAGTCAAACCCGAAGACCCCCAAAAGCCAATTGACCCTTTATTTGCAATTTTATCAAACTGTTCTCCAAAAACATCCTGATTATCAAAATGAGCAGTATAGCAAGTTACACTTGTAACTACCGGGAGCCGTCCGCCATTATCAAGCTCCAGAATATCGGAATTCTGAAACATAAAATCCCACTGATAACCTCCGCCGTGACCGTAAAAGTTAACCATGGCGGCCCCTTTATTTATTGCCGCCCTTATTTCAGGCGCATCTCCGGCATAAGGGACATAATTAGGATTGGTTCCAACATATTTAAATATTTTTGTAGTTCTGTAGCCGTTTGGTTTTGTGCTGGAGCTCTCTAAATTTATAGTTTTATCATTAAAACCACGAGTTAAGTTATCGTATTCATTTTGGCCGGAAGCTATAAGAATTGCGTTTTGTTTCCAGTATTTTGAGTAATCGGACGGATAATTCATAATCTTATTTAATAGTATATTCGCTTCGTCTAAAGTTTCGCATGACAAACGTCCAATTGCCAAATCGGGAACAACGTCGTCCCCAGAAACGCATACAATCATATTATCGCTTGCCGCCTGCCCATATTGATCTAAGGACTGATACGGTATTGCCGGGACAAAATTCGGTCTGCTGTCAGACAAAACAGGTCTGTAATCATAGCTCATATCGCCCCACAAAACCACATAAGAAGGCGCCGCGCCGCTCCACTTGGTAAAGGCATATTTTACAAAAGACTGCAGAGCAAATGGATTTAGTAAACCGTAGGAGAACTCATCGTATATCTGGAAAACATCCACAACCTTAATACGCGGATTTGTAATTGACGTATCCGGGAAATTAGCCGCCCTAAATTCGGCAAATTTTTGCGCCTGAGCCATAAACTTAGGATGCGTTATTACAATTACGTCGGCTCCATTGGTAATATTTCTCAAATCTGATGAAACGTCACGTCGAATAGAATCCGGCGTTGCATAATAATCGTCTGATATACAAAAATATTCCGTGCCTGCCGGGTTATTATCTACAAAACTAAATGTGCCATATGAATCGTTTAACATAGGCGCATTTCTAATAATTTCTCCGGTAGAAGGGATATAGATTTTTACATTATCTTTGTGGAACTCCCATACTATATGCTGCGTATTGCCTACAGCTTCTTTAGGCCTCTTAAAAAAATAGTGATTTGTTGAAGCGTAATTATATTTCCAATAATCAATTTCATACCAGTTCACACGTATTTCATCAGAGTAATCTGGAGCCCCGCCTATCATACCGTCGACAGACACCCTTAACTCATTATATGCTGATAACCTAACGCTGTCATCAGATACATAAAATCTTTTTTCAAAAGTATAGGCATTCTGATTATACCAGTAAACTTCGCCAAGAAGAAATGTTTTGATATCAGATGAGGACGCATAAGAAAGAAGCGATATTTTGGCGTCATGATTAGGATTAACCGCATTGTCATTTGTTATTCCATGCATATTGATTCTTATAGTTAAATACGCTGAATCGCCAAATTGGGCGCTTGGAGGATATACCGGATCAATAAAAACGCCTCCGGTTGTTAAATCTGGGATTCCATTTCTTCCTGAAACTTTTGCCCAGTACCAAAAATCGCGGTGATCGTCGGGCGCATATCCAAGCCTTTCATATAATGAATCTTTTTCAAAGTGTAAAGTAACCGGACTTAATTTATATGACTGGTTATAACTATTAGACGCCCCGTCTTTATTTGTAAAACCAGAACCGCCTGTCTCGGACTGATATGAGAACCAGTAAACATTTTCTTTATTATAAATATTAATTGTAGTATAATCAGTAGGGGTTGGAGGAAATCCGACAAACTGGAAATAATCGCCTGGGCCAAAAACCCCGTCAGTTTTTGTTACCACGTCAATTGGAGCTTTAACTCCGTTGCAATAAAGCTCTAGATTTTTTGAAGCGATCTGCGATTGCGCAAAACCGGCTTTCTGAATATCTTCATATGTAACCCTATAAACATCTTTCGTTTTTACATAAATCTTAAAATATTCTTTCGAGGCGCTATACCAATACGCGTCATCCTTTGCGGCGACGGTATTTGATTTAGCTTTGCTTATCCAATTAACTGCCTGAGTTTTATTTATAACGGAAGTATTTATAAAATCTTCCGTCATTTTATCAGAAACATGCTCGGTTATATTTTTAGCAGAAGAAGAATTATAGTTTATTTTAAATACTATTTTGCTGTTAAATACTAATTGCCTGCTTACAGGATTGTACTGATAAGGAGTAATTATTATTGGAGCAATTTTTGCAAAACGCATTGTATATGATTTTTCAATTTTTACAATTTCCTGAGGGAACAAAGCGTTTGTATTATAAATAGTTTTGTCAAAATAAATCTCTTTGCTATCTTTTTTTTCAAATTCTTCTTTAGGATACGGCTCTAATTGCTTTACAACAGAATTTGAAGCGGTCGTAGAAATCACCTGACATGTAGGATTAGCGCCCTGAAGGATTCCAACGCTTAAAAAATATGAAGGAAGCCAGGGTTCCCCCGCTTTACGTAGAGAAAACCCATTCCCTTTTATAAAACTGAACGCTAAGCCGTTTATTGTAGTATCTTTTATCTTATAACAATTTGCGAAATCAACTTCAACTTTTATGTAATCAGAATTAGATTCAATTACTTTATATTTTTGAGCGAATACAACGGCAGAAAAAACTATAAAGGATACAAAAAAAGATCGTAAAAATCGCATGTAAATTCTCGTATTGATAAATAATTAAGTCCTCTACTATCAAATAGCTTTTTACAAATAAAGCTTCCAGCTCCTTTCAGAAAATAGAAATTGCATTTCACTCCTTCAAGTGAAAAATAAATATCCGGCCTGTTTTTACATTAGCTCAATAAGCGGATTAAAATTTTGCATAAAAGAAAGGATTGCTTTCATTTGAAACAATACTATACAATGATGCAGACGCTAAAGATAAAAAGAACAAAATAAACAGCAGCAAATATTTGACAAATATCTTAATTAGCGGATTTTTGAATTTGATCTTTAAGGCATTCATATAAAAACTCTCCTAAAATAAAATTTCCTTTTGCATTCAGATGACCATATTTATTAAATCTGTTATCGGGAGTTAATACTTTATCTGAGAAATAGAAATTAATTCCGTTCTTTTTACAAAAGTCAGATAAATATTCATTTTGTCCAGAATCAGGAATTATAGAAACAAGTATAAATTTCTTATTAAACCTTTCATAATATTTTTGTAAAGAAATAGCGAAATTGCCTATTTGGGAAGTATCAATTAGATAATCAGATTTCTTTTTTTCAAGATCGTTATAAACAGATTCGCCATATTTTTGTTTAATAATAGCTTCATAAGAGCCTCTAGCAACCAAATTAATAAAAGAGCTCTTGCTCCTAACATTTTCGCAAGCTTTTACAAAAGGAGACTGAAATATTTCAGTCCCTATATATTTAGATTTCCTAAAATCTAAAGGCTGTGGAAAACCTGCCATCGTTTTTACCTGTGCATTGATATCTTCAACCACAAAAACGATATAATCTGGCTTATATAAGTTCTCATAATAATAAAACCGGAACCAGGCCGAAAAAATATCTAGCTTTGCAATTCCCAAATTAACTATTTGAATATTAGGGGATTCATTAGCTATTCTATTCTGCAATATCGAAGTAGCTATTAACGATCTGGGGATTTGAGAAGCTTCTATGAACGAATCGCCAATTACATAAACATATTTTGAACTTCCGGAAATTTTGACGTCAACGCCAGGCAATCCCAAATTATTATTTTCATAAACAATGTTTCCGCCTTCAACATTCCAGTATCGGCTATATGGTTCTTTTGCAAAGATAACTTTAGAGATATCTAATTCCTCGTTTATGGATATTATTTTATAACCATAAAATTTAGGAAAACCAATCACATAAACGACGAAAATCTCCACAACAATAAACGCTGCGATAAATGCAAGCAATATGACTGCCGTTTTTTTCATATAAAAAATAACCAGCAGAATGTGACAAAAACGTAAGTTATAGCGATACTAAAAATATTAAACCATTTTTTTTCTGTAAAGCTGCTTAGGACCGGATGTTTTTTCTTGTACGACTGCCAGAATTGATAAAACGAAATGGCTGTTCCGTGGGCTACGCCCCAAAACAGAAAATTCCAAGACGCTCCATGCCAAAGGCCGCAGATTCCAAAAGAAATTACAGGAACCGCAAAGAACAGCCACATCTTGCTTCTGCCCATATCCTGCAAAGGATAAAATATGTAATCTCTTATCCATTCAGATAAAGATATGTGCCAGCTTCTCCAAAATTTTGCAATGCTTGGCTGTAAATAAGGATAATTAAAATTCTCCATTATTTTTAATCCAAAGAGCCGGCTCGAACCTATTGCAATATCGCTATATCCAGAAAAATCCATATAAATCTGAAACGAGAAACCTAATAGTATAATAGCGTTTAGAAAAAAATCGTTAGATGAATTGCCTCTGTTTTGAATTATAGGTTTAAGAAAATATCCAAGCCAATCGGCAATTACTAATTTTTTAAACATTCCCAAAACTATCCTTTCAAATCCAATTTCTACGTATTCCCGCTTAAAACTAATTTTATCATCTAATTGCTTGTTCAGCCTTCCAAATCTTTCAATTGGCCCGGCTATAAAAATTGTAAATAAAGAGCTGTAACAAAGGAAGTTTATAAAACTGCCTCTATCATTAAGTTCCCAATATATATCAGTTAAATAGCTAATATGCTTAAACGTTATATATGATATGCCAAGCGGCAGCAGCGCCAGCTCAATATTAATTCGAGGGAACAGATTAATAAACCTGTTAATATCGTTTATCGTTTCTACTAAAAGACCGGAATATTTAAAAATAATCAGGAGCCCTAAAATTCCCATAACGCCAATTCTATGAAACAGCTTCTTCGATTTATATTTTTCAATTAATATGGCAAAAAGATAAGTGTAAAGAGTTAGTACAACAACAATCAGAAAAGCAGTTTCGCTTTGAAGAAAGATAAACAAAAGACTTGCAACAGGAAGAACAAAACTCCTTAGTTTAGAATATGGAATACTCCAATAGAGAACCGCGGATGCAATTAGAATTATAAAGAATAGAAAGCTGATTATCATCTATATTTATCAAGAGCTAAAAGTTTATTAAATTTTATATTAAGCTAATAAATTCGTATTTATTGGATTCAAATTTAACTATTTTTTAACTCTTAATTACTATTAATAATTCAGTCTGGAATTAATTTTACTGCTGCTAATTTATGTTTGAACAATACTTAAGCAAACCGCTACATCTTTTTTTAGCTTCCGCCTTAATAGCGCTGTTTGCTGCGCTATTTTATCCATATTTAATGTTAGCCTCATTAGCTGTTTTGTATTTTTTCTTATTAATCAGATACGGAAAAAAAGCTTTTCTATTCTTTTTAATTCTGGGTTACATGGTCACCAGTAGCGATATAAATCCAGCGCTTAGAGCGACAGTTAATATCGGAGGATTGTTGGGTCTATTGTTCCTGTTTTTTCAAAAATTTGGAACTGACACAAAATCGTATCCTTTGCCACACAAATATATCAGTCAGTTTATTTTATTTATCCTTGTTTCCACTCTAATTTCTTCTCTGCTTTCAAATAATATAAGTTTATGCCTCGGAATTAATTTACGGCAATTATCTTTTTTCATTATTTGCTATTTGTTCTATTCACTAATTGAAAACGAGGAGTATTTATTCCTTTATTTAAATGCAATTATTACTTCTGGTTTTATTTTAGCGTTAAGCATTGTTTATGATTTTTATAAAAACGGTTTTGTATTATTCTTTGCCGCCGACGCCGAGATTAACCGCTTTACAGGTTATTTTGGGAATATAAACGCCGCAGGATTAATTATTGCTATTTCGATTATAGTTTGCATTTCATTCTTGTTTTTACCTAAATACCAGAACAAATATTACAAAGCCGGATATTTATCGGTTCTGTTCATCATGCTTACCGGAATATTTTTAACAAATTCAAGAGGCGCTATTTTAGGAATGATTACGGGTTCTGTTTTTGTTCTAATAAAACAAAAACCGTTATTTATGAAAAAAGCTATTATTGGTTTATTAGTTATTCTTGTTTTTATCCTGACATTTACAAATGTTGGCAATATAGTTGCAGCTTACTTTAGAGTGTCGTCTTTACTTGATACGAGAGACTCATTCTGGAATATTTCAATGAATATTATTAAGGATAATCCAATATTTGGAGTTGGGCCTGAAATGTCCAGGTTCTATGTCGATAAATATTTCCCAGTTCCATTTAAAAGCTTTGAAGCGACTCAGATAAGATTTGTACAGAGCAATCCCATGTTTGGTTTGGCGCACAATTTTTATTTATCTCGTTTTGCAGAATTGGGTCTGCCGGGTATATTTTCTATAATATTCATTATTGCGCTATTTACATATTTCTCAATTAAATTATTAAATCAACATCTCAGAAAGAATAAAAATTTGGCTGGGATTGTAATAGGGATTATGGGAGTAGGAGTAGGTCTTTTTTTTAGGTCATTTATAGAAAGCACCGGGATTATATCCTACGGATGGATTATGATGGATATCCCTTTCTGGCTCTGTTTTATATGCCTTGTTTATTTATTCCCAAATGTAAACCATACTTAAAACAGTATTTTAGCAAAAGGAAACGACTATTTAAATTAACGAAATTGTTATTATACTTTATTAGTTCTTGTCTGCTTTATATTGGATATAATAAGCGCGCCTATGCTTTTTAAAGATTCTTGGATTCTGTATTAAGTCTTTTTTTTTCTATATATTTCAGCTTGAAATTACGTAGTAAAAAGACGTATCCATAAAGAGCAAGCATAAATTAATAATCGAGCGCCAGAATATGTCCATATTATTGTCTATAAAAACGTTCTTCAATAAAATTCCCCAAAGAACGCTTATTTATTCTTTAATAATAATATCAGTTTTTCTTATTTATTTGCCAGGCATTTCTTCAAAAATGTTTGGAGACGATTTTGAGCGCGCTTATGTTAATCCGGCGCAAAAAATATTTTATTATTACGTTAATTGCGACCCTAATTTTAGCTGGTACAGACCTCTCCCCTGTTCAATATTTGCAATTTCTCAAACCCTTTGGGGATTAAACACAATACCTACGCATATTATTCAAATACTTACGCATATTTTTTTATGTATAATTATTTACGAAGTATTAAAACATCTTAAAACCGATATTCTCAGCGTTTCAGTCGCTCTTGCATTTGCAGTTTGTTCTCAAGTAAACGTATCGGCCATAAACGGAAACGATACGCTTACTCAGGTCTTTTCCGCGACATTTGGATTTAGCTCAGCCGCATTTTTGTTTTTCTATTTTGAAAAAGGAAAACGAATAAAGTATTTTATTCTTGGCCTTTTGTTTTTTACTATCGCTCTTTTCAGTAAAGAAAACGGAGTAATGTATATCGTCTTCATCTTTTCTATCCTCTTTTATTATTACAAAAAGCAGTCGGTAATTACTCTTAAACAAGTTTGTCTATACATCTCCCCATTTGTTTTACTTGCGGCAATTTATTTGGTAGCCAGGACGTTAGTCTCAACCGTACGCCCTGTAATGGGCGATGGCAATTATCAGTTTGGACTTGGTTTTAACGTTATCAAAAATTTTGCTATGCTCTCCTTTGCTTTAGTCGATCCTATTTCCACAGTAACTACTTTTGTAGCTATACAAAAAAGAGACTTCGTTTCACTATCTATAATAAGCGTATTAGTTTTACTGTTTAGTTCTATCATATTAACAGGCTTATCTAAATATAATCGGTTTATTTTTTTGCCTTTAATTGGCGCAGTAATTTTTTCATTTTTCCCGATGATATTATTGAGCAAAGCAAGCGAACTGCATACTTATTGCGCAATACCATTTTTTGCTACAATCGTCGGGTTAAGTTTTAGCGCCGTTTATAAATTAATAGACAAGCGCGCTGTAAAAACTACACTAGCTGCTTTCTTTGTAGTTTTACTTTGTCTTAGTGTTTATGCCGCCGAAACAAAAATCGAGGCGATGAAACAAAACGGCGAGAAATGCGAAGTAATTGTAAAGCAAATTTTAGACAAAGTAAATCTTGTTCCGCAAAACGGAAATATTTATTTAGTAAACCGTAAATCAGATTTAGTTGAATATTCAATTTTCACTATGAATGATTTTAACGTTTTGTTTTTAGGCGAAAATATTATTACACAATCGGCAAACAGATTTGATATCAATATAAAAATCATCCCGGAAGAAAAATTAAACGAAACAAGTTTCAGGAAAACTGATTTAGTTTTGTTTTTAAAAGGGAACGAAATAAAAACCGCTAATGAGCTTTAGATTTATTCATTCGGTTTTATAGAAGTCAAACTAATTTATCAACCAAAATATTTGTCCTTTTTTATTGGAGAATTTCTTGAAAAAAGTTTTAGCTATTATTTTATTATCGGCTTTTGTCGCTATGGCGCAGGTTGAAGACGTTTCAGTAAATCATAAGGTTTATAATTTCTTAGAAAAATTAAGCGTTCTAAATGTAATAAATAATTACAACCCTTTTGAAATTCCTATCTCTCGCAAACAGGTTGCACAGTATCTTTCCGAAGCGTCTGTAAACGCCTCCCAGCTTAATCAAACTGATAAAGAAATTCTGCAAGACCTTATGAAAGAATTTGAGTTTGATATGACGGGCTCATTAGCTTCTTCCGATGTGATGATAGGAGAAAAGAATTATGATATTTTTTCGCAGGATCCAAAATATTTTTATTCGTACAATAAACCCGGCTCTGGAAATGTTTTTATAAACGTCCTTGCTGAAGGAAGTCTTGTAGGTCTTAATACGCTACAGGAAAAAAGCCATTCTGTTCTTGGGATTTATGGCGGAGAAATTCGGGGAACGCTTTTAAATAAAGTCGGCTTCTTTATAAAAGCGACTGACGGAAGCATCTTTGGCGATAGAAAAGCCGCGCTAAGACTTAGCGATTTAAAATATAACTGGAATTTAGTAGCCGATCAGAATTCTTTTTTTGACGAAACAGAAGGTTATGCGACTGTCGATTTTGACTTCCTACATATTAAATTCGGACGCGACCGAGAGCTTATTGGCCGGGGAGTAAATAAATTAATTATGGGAGATTACGCGCCTGAATCTGATTTTATCTCATTAAATTTTAATCTTGGCATTTTTGAGTTTTCATCTTTTCATGGAAAAATAATCGGTAATAAAAGCGGCATAGCCGATACTGTAACAGGCGGCATCGCAACGGTAGAAGATAAATATTTTGGCTATCACAGGCTTGGCGTTAATATTTCAAAGGATATTTCATTCGGCGCGGGCGAAATTATTTTATACGCAAACAGACCACTTGATATAAGTTACTTAAACCCGTTTGCTTTTTATAAAACAGTCGAGCACTCAAATCAGGATAGAGACAATTCCATGCTGTTTTTTGATTTAAGCAGTAATCCTTTAAAAGGGTTAAAATTGTATTCTCTCGTCTTAATTGACGATATTGATTTTAGCAAAATGGGAACAGGCTGGTTTGGCAACCAAACCGCTTTTAATCTTGGCGTAGCCGGATACAATCCTTATAAAGGCCTGCCGATAGATTTTTGTTTTGAGTACTTTAGAATCGAACCTTATGTTTTTTCGCACCGGATAAAATCTAACAATTATACAAATGACGACTACAACATAGGAATGGATACAGACCCTAACAGTAAAATATTTTTCTGGAAGTTAAACTACCAATTAACAAGCAGAATTAATTTATCAGCGCAATATACATATAGAGTTCATGGGGCTAATCCTGTTAATTTAGAAACTGGCGAAGTAACTAATGTTGGCGGAGATATTCAATTGGGACACAGAGAAAGCGACGCTACGCATCTGCATTTTTTAGACGGAACTATTGAATATTTTAGAAAACTTTCGCTTGCCGCTAATTACGAGCCTTTCCCCGGTTATATAATTAAACTGATATTAAACAACGAGACAAATTCTCTTCAGAATAATGTTAAAGTTAAGGATTGGTTTTTCCAGTCGGATATTAGCTTAAGGCTGTAATATGACGTTAATAATTTTGGTTATTTCTTAGGATTTTTAAGCGTTATTAATACCTGCCAGGCATAATATCTAAAAAATGGAAAGACTGCAAACAATATTTTATCAATAAATTTCAGTAAAGAAAATAACGGTTTAAATAAGAAAGTATTTCTGAAAGGAATAGCGGCGATTGAAACAAAATAGAAAAAATACAAATACGAATCGTTGAACATATTTAGAATGGCCTTTATATCTTTCTTTTTTAACGGATGTTCATCTTCCGTTCTCAACCCAGGCGTCAATTTTCTGAAAAGATTAATAATAGGATTATGCCCAAGAGGTTCCATAAAAACAGCTTTGCCATTTGGCTTTAATACCCGGCAGATTTCTTTTAATGATTGTTCTAAATTTAAATGATGAAGTATTGCCGTCCCAAAAACTCTATCAAATTTATTATTCTCATATTCTAAATGTTCAGCGTCCATTACGCTATAATTAATATTGGTTATCCCATGTTCAGCAGCATTTTTACGAGCTAGTTCAATTGATTTATCAGAAATATCTATTCCAAAAACGTTAGCTTTATTTTTTGCCAGCATAACAGTAGTATAATAAACGCCACAGCCAATTTCTAAAACGTCTTCGCCTGAGCAATTTTCAAAAAGGAGCTCATTATACTTATTATTAATATCCCCGACAATTTTTAAATCATAAATTGAGTTTATAGAGTCTCTTGTTCCCTGTTCTGCAGAAATATTAAAATATTCTTTTTCAAGCTCTTTTCTGTTATCTGTCATATTTTTCCTGAATACTTCACTTTACCAATTATTAATTTATCAAACAAAATAGGGCTATTTTTTACTTTTGTCAAGCGTAGTCCAGCTCTCTAGATTGTTTTGATTTTGGTTTGCATGATTTGAATTACCAACATTTTAACAAAACTATAAAACCGAGTTTTTCCGGCGTATTTTATACCGTAAAAATATAGCAGTAAAATTAAGCGTAAAAGTAAGGATTAACAAAACTAATGTAGTCGCATATTGTATCCCGCGCGTAGCCTCTACGTTAGTCGACTGAGTGGACATTACAAAAATATGATAGCCGAGTTCCATAAACTGATCCGAAAGCGAATGAGGCAGACTTGGCAGAAAATACGCAGCTCCTACAAACAATATTGGCGCGACTTCTCCTGCGCCGCGACTTACGGCTAAAATTGCCCCAGTCAAAACCCCGTTAATTGAATTGGGCAATACGACCTTTCTGATAGTTTCCCATTTTGTGGCTCCAAGCGCAAAGCTGGCTTCACGGTATTCGCGCGGCACGGCTTTAAGAGCTTCTTCTACCGATATAATTACAACCGGAAGAGTCATAAACGCCATAGTTAAACTTGCCCAAAGCAGATTTGGCTGTCCCCATTTCAAAACAGCTCCGCCAGAAATAACTTTATCAGCTCCTGAACCTATGAACTGAACAAAAAATCCAAGTCCAAATAACCCAAACACAATAGCCGGAACTCCTGCAAGAGTATTAACGGCAAATCTAATTAATCTGGAGATAACAGAATTTGGTTTAGCATATTCGCATAAATAGATAGCAGTTATAGTCCCTATTGGCACGCCAGCTATAGACATAATTAGCACTAACAAAAACGTGCCGATGATTGCAGGAAAAATCCCGCCGCTAGTCATCCCATCTTTAGGCGCACTTGTAATAAATTGCCAGCTAAGCGTGTGATATCCGCCAGTAATAATCGTCCACATTAAAACCGCTACAGCGCTGATAATAATAAAGACAGAAAAAGCTGAAAGCGAATAAACAGAATATCCAATTATTTTCTTTTTTAACGGCATTCTTAATATCCTCTGAATTTTTTAATCAGCTTTTGCCTGATAAAAACTTCAGCTAAAGCGTTTAGTAAAAAAGTAAATATAAACAATATTACTCCAATAAGAAAAAGAACGCTGTAATGCGCATCGCCGAAAACAGCTTCGCCCATTTCCGCGCCAATAGTAGCAGTCATTGACCTAACCGGTTCAAAAATATTTAATGAAGTTAACGCGGCGTTTCCTGTAGCCATCAGAACGATCATAGTTTCGCCAAAGGCGCGTCCAAACCCTAATAATATAGCCGCAAATATGCCTGGCGTAGCGGCAGGCAGAACCACAAACAGAGCGGTTTCCCATTTTGTAGCTCCCAATGCAAAGCTAGCCTCTTTAAACGATTTAGGAACTGCGTCCAAAGAATCTTCAGTAACTGTATAAATAACCGGGATAATTGCGAATGCCATTGCTACTCCCCCGACAAAAGCGTTTAGCCTGTACTGAAAACCAAAAATATTTTGCATGAACGTAGCCAAAACTATCATTGCAAAAAAACCAATTACAACAGACGGAATTCCGGCCAATATTTCTATTGCGGGCTTTAATAATTCTTTTGCCCATTTGGGCGCAAAAACCGAAGTAAAGATAGCGGCTAAAAGAGCCAATGGAATACCAAGAGCCATAGCTATAAGCGACACTTTTAAACTGCCATAGATAAGAGGCGTTAATCCATATTTAGGCTCGTCAGAGACGGGCTGCCACTCCCTTCCTTTAAGATTTTTAATTATAGCGCTACGCTTTTCGCTGGGAGTTTCATTTTTTTGATTTTGCAGTTCATTTGTCTCAACCTTTTTCTGTTGTTGCGCAACGGACTCGTCGTCGCCATAAGTTTCTTGTTTAAGCTCAATGTTGTTTGAAGCGGCTTTATTTTGCGAAGGGAAAAAAACCGGAAACGCTTCTTTGAAAATAAAAACAAAAATAAGAATCATTACTGCAAACGAAATAAACGCCACCGATGAAATAGTTTTTTCCGCCAAAAATTCCGATAGCCTGAATTTTTTGCCTAATGTTATAATCTTACTTTTCTGATGTCCGGATGATAAATCATTTTCCGGATCATTTGCCAGATTGTTATCCATAAATTGTAATATTCTAATAATTAAAAAAGCTAACCATTAATAGTCATATTCTAAAATTTAACGTTTTACTTAACAGGATAATATCCTACTTTCTGAACTACGGACTGCCCTTCATCGCTAAGAACCCAGTCAATAAATTCTTTAACGGCGCCAGCCGGTTTGGTTTTAGTATAAAAATAAAGATACCGCGCAATAGGATAAGCTCCGCTCTTTATAGTCTCTTTATTAGGGAAACAGCCTTTTGAACCAGAATCCACTTTTACCGCGCATATTTTAATACCGCTTACATAAGCGTCGCCTCCGTACCCAATGCCGTTTTTATCCTGAGCTATAGCGTTTACAACCGAAGCCGTTCCAGGCAGGCTTTGAGTAAAAGGAGAATAATCTGCGCCATGCAATACGGCGTCTTTTAAGAATTCATAAGTGCCGGAATTATTTTCACGTCCATAAATAATTATCTTTGCATTCCCGCCGCCGACTTCTTTCCAGTTTGTAATTTTACCTGTGTAAATATTTTTAATTTGTTCTAATGTTAATTCCTTTACTGGATTTGAATTATTTAAGTAAATTGACAATCCGTCTTTGGCCGCTTTTATTTTTACGCCGGAAGAATTGTATTTGCTTTTTAGCTTTGCTATTTCATTCATTTTCATTGGCCGCGAAGAGGAGCAAATATCAGTCGTCCCATTAATAAGAGCCGCTATACCCGCGCCAGAGCCTCCGCCAGTCACCTGTATAGCAATGCCGGAGCGTTTTGCCATATAAGTTTCCGCCCATCTCTGCGCTAAAATGACCATTGTATCAGAACCTTTTACAGTGATCGTTTGCTTTTGAGGCGTAAAACCAGACAAGCTCAAAGCCAATAAAACAAGTATCGCAATTCTTCTCATTATTGAATTAAATAAACCTTAATTAATAAATAACAATATCGCTGATCCCGCCATTAAAAGACAGAATCAGCGATAATAAAAGCTAAAAATATAAGCTATTAATTTTGCCCAAAATTATTTGCCGCCGCAAACAATTTTTCTACAGCGGTAACAATCATTAATTCGCTTTGTCCAAACGAAATAGAGCCGTCTTTTTTTAAGGTTCCCATTTGAACGATAAACCAGTTTGCTTCTGGTTTCTTTTTGTTAATAATCATATCTATCGCCTGCAATCCTATTTCAGAAACTTCAGTCAGCTCTTTTGATAGATCGGATATTTCATTAAGTATTGGCGACTTTTTTATTACTTTCTGAAGCTCGGCATCGTTATTTTTCCAGATTAACAACTGATCTTTTAATTTATTCAATTCTTCCGTATTGTTTTTAGATGAGAGCAAATAATCGTCAACGTCGTTTCTAAAATCACGCGCTATTTTAGCGTCCGGTAAAGCGGCGTCAACAACGCGCGTATAAGGAGAATATGAAGTATATTTAACGCCAAGCGAATGACGGGTATAAAGCTTTACAGGCTCAATAACGTCAACAAGAGTTTTTAACGCTTTTGTATCGTTATTATTAGTAAGTCTACGCAACATCATTTCCTGATTCTTAATATGAGTTAATCCAAGTTCTTCCAACTGAACGCTAACGCGGTCAAGCCGCGCGTACATGCTCTTAACGTCTTTAACTGAAGACGGAGACCAGAATCTTTCTGCAATTGCAGCTGTGCGAGGCCAAATACGAGAGTCTACAGTTTCAGGAGTTACTAATTCCGCCCACATAGTAGCTTCGCCGCCAAGAATTCTGCTTTTTTCTTCGGCGGTTAGTTTGATAGTATCAGGCAGCGGGTCGTTAAGATAATGAAAATCTGTAGGTTGAATTAAATCTATATAATAGCCGTTTGATAAAATTCCCATGTACCCTTTCTTGGCAGATTCAAAAAGAGATTTTTGACCTCTCCACGATTGAATTACAATACTTGTAGGCATTTCTGGCATTAGAATTTCATCCCAGCCGATCATCTTTTTATTATATTTTGTGAGGACTTTTAATATTCTTAAATTGAAATAACTATGCATAGCGTGAATGCCAGATAGATTATTTTTCTTCATAAATTCCTGAATATCTTTATTAGCGGTCCATTCAACTTTAGTTCCTTCGTCGCCGCCAATATGGAAATATTCGTCAGGAAATAAAGCGGTCATTTCTCCAAAGAATTTATCAAAAAATTCGTAAGTAGCGTCTTTCGACGGATTAAAAACCGGATCGAACACGCCCCATTTTCTTTCAATTTTATATGGACCAGATCCAGAGGCAAGTTCTGGCAACGCTGCAAACCAGGCAGTCGAATGCCATGGGATATCAAACTCAGGGATTACCCTTATTCCTCTTTCAGCGGCATAGGCTACAATCTCTTTAATCTGCTCCTGCGTATAGTAATTTCCGTCAGAAGCTAATTTTTGTAATTGCGGATAAATCTTGCTTTCAACTCTTACCCCCTGATTATCGCTTAAGTGAAGATGCAGCACATTCATTTTAACTGCGGCTAAACCGTCGATGTTTCTTTTAATAACTTCAACAGGCATAAAATGACGACTGGCGTCTATCATTAATCCGCGCCATGGAAACCGCGGAGAATCTTCTATTTTAACAGTTGGAAAAAAATATCCGTTTTCATCTGCGCCAAGCAACTGTAAAAGAGTTTCCAGACCTCTTAATGCGCCAATATCTGTTTTAGCTTTTAACGATACATTTTGTGCGCTAACATCTAAAGAATATGATTCATCTTCATTCAAAACTAAGGCGCCGGTTTTATCCGTTTCAATAATCATAGAAGCGGAAGAAGCGTTATCGCTTTTTGCTCCGCTAAATTCCGGAAAAAACAATCCGGTTCTGCCAGATAACCTTTGAACAGTTCTTGCAGAAGCGTTATATAACCTTTCTGAGCTATTTCCTTTAATTGCCACAGTAAAATCTTTTGTAATGCGATATTTCCCTTCAGAGTAAGATATCTTTACAGGAGCAGGCATTAAGTTAAAAGAGTTGACATCAGTTTGAGGGAAGGTTTCTATATTTAGAAAAACCATGATACATACGCAGAATAGAAAAAGTTTTCCGTTCATAATCATCCTTTAGAATATATTTTCAAATAAAATTGAACTTACTAAGATAAAAAAATATTTTTTCATTTTTTAGCATAATTATTTCTATAAATTCTATACTCGTTCAATCTTTTCATTTAGCGCATTTTTTCTTCTCTATGCGTTAAGTCACAAATAATTACTATATAACTACTATTTTATAGTACGTTCTTTAATTTATCTTCAAATCTATCATCATGTATTTTACAGGCAAATAAAGTGATAATTTACGAGCTTCTTATTGTCTCATTTTGATAATATTCCCATTCTTAGAATATTTCTTAGAATATTTTCTGCGAAAACGGCTCATAAACAAATTGGCACGCTTGTTGTTAAATATGTATCAGAATTAACAAATAAATGAGATAATAAAATGGAATTGATACCGATCATCAAATACGCGCTCACAGGAATTTCAGCAATTACATTCCTTGTTGTAACTTTTTCATATATCATGTATAAAATGAAAAATGCCAATAACATGCCTGGTCAAGAAGAAGCGGCTCCTGTAATCAATACTCCCTCAAACCATTTTATACCTGAAGTACAGCCAAACGTTATACTTCAACCGGTTAGAGTTCAGAGACAAGCTATCCCTTACGTACAGGAAAGAAATTTTCATCATAACAGAGTTTCTGTTAAAAAACCGGCTCAAAGATTTATGGTATTAAACGAGCAAAAAGAAGCAGTTGCAGTACATGAAGAGACTCGCAAACAAAATAACGATTACAAGTTTGTACATCCTTATACAAACCAGAGTTTTAACATTTATAATAGCTACTCTGCAAATTCAAGCGAACCTTTAGAAAAATTTGGAATTTAGAACTTAAAATAATTCGTCTATTATTTACCCGGTCAAAGTTTTTTTTGACCGGGTTTTTTATTTTAAATATAACGCCGTATATAATACGTCCCATTCGCAAAAAAAAATACGGGAATTTTATACGACCCCGCCGGGGTCGAATGATTTTGTTCTTGAAAACTGCTACAAACATTTGAATCCTCCGGATTCTTCTTCGCAAAAAAAACAAGGCGCCACGCCAGTGAATAATATTTTGTCGATAGAGT
>WSSedL1CaDRAFT_10000917_pt1 | contig 19044 bp, 16 predicted proteins | sample WetSurSL1Cattail_FD_9464 | JGI IMG/M metagenome (IMG submission 9464)
CAAATGAAGGTATCATAGCTGCCCGTTGAACAGCACTTGCATAATAAATATTGTCGGTCATTGCTTTTTGTTGCAATACAATTTCCTCATTCGCGTTTGTTAGATTTTGTGCAGTTTGGGTAAGTTCCTTATTGAGTATTTTTAATCTCGATTTGGTATCAGAAAGGTTATTGATTTTCTCATTAAGTAATTTACGATGTTGGAAAAACCGGATAATAAGTCGTGCAATTTTCCCAAACTCATCTCTTTTGTATAATAGCTCGCGGGCTATTATTTCTGATTGGTTGTTGAGCGCATTTTGAATAACAGTTAATGGTTTTATAATTAAAATATTATAGGATAGTATAGTTATTATGCATAAGATGAAAATATAAAGTGCAAAAACATTCCCCAGCTTAGAGTTCAGTAGCTTAAGTTTATTTTTCATTATATTTTCATCGGTGAAACAAATACCTCCGATAATCCGGCCATCGTAATTTCTTAGAATAACGTCGGCTTTCTCATTTTTTTTCAATTCTCTGATGAAGCTAATTTTGGCATTGATTTGGCTTTCAATCTCTTTTTTTCTTGACTTATCAAATACCTTAGCTAAAATGATATATCCAAAATCTTTAGTTTGTTTTAAGGTATCTGCTACATTACATAACCGTGAAGCATAAACATACAGGAACTCTCTGCCTATAGGTTGGCAAAATGAGATTTCATTTTTGGTATTTAAAAGGTTAAAAAATGTGCTGTCTGTTATTACATTGATGCTGTCTGATATATTATGGCGTTTCTTGAATAAGAGAGTATTGCGTTTTTTATAAACTTCAAAAATGTTAATATCTAGATCCTTAGTAGAAAGGATTTTTGAATCAGTCTTATAATTGGTTGGTTTATTTAGAATATCTAAGATATAAATATAATCTTTTATGCTTTGTCCTATGCGGTTTACTTCCTTACATTGGGTATTAAATAACATTTTCATCAGCGTTATATTTTCTGAGAAATGTTCAGATTCGTAAGTTCTCGCGTAGCTTTTGATAATACTTTTATTTACCAGAAAACTGGTAAGTGAAAATATTATCGACAAGGCAATAACTAAAATTATTTTAACCTTTACGCTAACAGAATATTTATTTCTTTTTAAAGGCTTCATCAGATATTAAAATGTCTAAATCAAGCAATACTGTCAATGATTTAAATTGAAGAATTATTAATCCCTAGTTAGGTTATTATTCATTATTATTTTAGGACTTGTATTTCAAAAATTATATTTCTATCCCAATTATCCCAATATTTTATAGCCAGATTTCGAATAAATAACCAATAACCCTGATCTGATAACCCGAAATTTACGATACCTTCAGAAATATCGTTATTTATTTCGGTTTCGAATTCAGATTTTAAAGTTATTAATATTTTTTGATTTTGGAAGCTAAAGATTGCTTCAGGTTTTAAATTTGTATTTGACGGCACATCTATTAGGCCCTGTCCTAAAGTTGCTCCGGTAGAAACCTGCAAACCATCGTTCAGACAACTGTAAGGAGGTATAACGCCGGCATGGGAAATTACTTTAATTTTGTCAATGGGAGCATTTAAATATTCCCGGGCTTTTATACCCATTTTAGCTCCAATAATTGAAAATATTCCCAGATGTCCGTGTATTTCATCGGTTAAAACACAGGCACGCCATTCTTCTTCTCCATACTTAATTATTGCCGAATCTTTTATTTGTCGGACGTCATATCTGTAAATATTCCTTTCATTGGGAAAATAATTAAGCGCAATATATTTACTGCTAACGTATTTGCCACATAGGTTGTCCTCCCAGGCTTCCATAATAGCTCGAGCATTCATCTGCTGGTTATATCTTATATTTTTTTGAGGAAACTTTATAGTCATACCAAACAAGTCGGGATTTTGCAGATATAAAACCACGAGCTCGTCATTTAATATAATAGAATCATGCTTTTCTTTTACTATTGCTGGTTGTTGCCAGAAACGATTTAAGATTTCTGAAAATATGGATATTTTATTGGTTTTGTTAAAATCAGTATCTGTAAATTTAAGTACCCCTGGATTCTTATTAAAAATAATATCAGTGCGAATATTTTTGTTTTCCAGGATCCATCGGGCTGCAATTGTATCACACTTGTAGTTAAATCCTGTTTGTGGATTGTTGATGGGATTATACCAGATAATCCGGGAGACCTTTTTTAAATAATCCGGATTTTTGCTTAAAAGTGTGTATGCCGAATGTAAGGACCCCAGGCATATAAATTCTAAAGGAGTTTTTAAAGTATCCAGGATATTGGATATGTAACTTATATCGATTAGTTTATTTAAAACTTTTTGTTTTCCCCACTTGAGTTTTTCTGCATAATTGCGCCATGTTGGAGGTTCTGTTAATGTTTTTGCGCCTTCTGTTACCGGTATATTTTTATGAAAGGAAGATAATAATTGTTGAATTTTTTTAATCCCGGATGAAGGGGCAATATTTCCGTCGGAAGCAATAATGAGAATGATTTTATATTCCTTTTGTGCTAAAAGAAATGCCAGGGCATTAAAATCGTCGCGTCCACAATCTGTATCAACAATAATATTTTTTTGAGAGAACGTACCTGTAGAAAGTATAGTCAAAATGAATAAAAACGCTAATTTCTTCATTCTAAGCTTTTATGTTTATATATAAAAATAAGCTTATTTTTTATTCCTTCAAAGTAGGTTGATTGTATTTATTCAGAAACTTCGAGGTACATGGCAAGTAATCCAGGTTTGGTGTGCCAGTCTGTTTCCGGGGCATATTTATTATATGACAGGTGTTTACCTGTATTTGAAATTATTATATAGTCGTTATAAATGTTATGACCTATTAAAATCGTGCGGTTTGGATTTATGTTATAGGCTTTAATATATTCTAAAGAGATCAGTATTTTGTCTTTCAGGATGATATTATAATTCTTTAAATCAAAGGTATTCCACCCCGATTCTTCCGTAATGGTGAGATAAATATTTTCATATAGAAGTTCTTCACTTGGATAATTATCCTTAATATTCCGGATATGCAACCGAAACATGCAGCTATCATAACTTTGGCTAGAAATATGAACAAAGAATTTTCTTAGCTCAACAGGTTCTTTTCCAATATCGAGGACGATACCTCTCTCGTCTCCAATTAATGATTCTGTTCCTGTCCATCCGGTTGTTTTAGCTGTTCTTGAGTAATGGGAGTTTCCCATTTTTTTAATTTTCCCTGATGGTTTAACAATAATTTCTTTAAGAGGTATTTGTACCGGAACTAAGGTAATTTCAACGTTGTGTTGCAAATGTTCTGTAAACGATTTTTGAATGGTTTTATATCCAATCATTGAAACCCGGATTTCTGGATTTTTTTGATATTCTGTTAGTTTCAGGAAAAATGTACCATCTTCATTGGTTATTGCACGTGTCGACGAATTTAATAATTCAATATTAGCGTAGGCTATTGGTTTGCCTGATGCTGAATCGGTTATCGTACCTGAAATACTCTGGCAATGTATGGAGAAACAAATAAAAATATTTAATAACAGTAATGAGATTGTTTTCAACTGGTTATTATTAATTTTTATTTAAATGCTTAGCTAAGCATCTGATGGGCTAATTGAACCGATTTTACCAGAGCGTCAATTTCTTCTTTGGTATTGTAGAAACACAGCGATGCCCTTATGGTACCTTCGATTCCGTAATGATCCATAACCGGCATAGTGCAGTGGGTTCCGGTGCGTACTGCAATTCCCATTTTATCGAGAATCATTCCTACATCATAAGGATGAATGTTGTCGAGCAAAAAGGATACGATTGAGGCTTTTTCGGCAGCTGTTCCGTAGAATTTTATGCCCGGGATTTCCGACAGTTTAAGGGTTGCATAATTCAGTAATTCTTTCTCGGCCGAAGCAATATTTTCGAGGCCTGTATTTTTTACATATTCTATTGCCTCACCCAATCCAATTGCCCCGATATAGTTGGATGTTCCGGCTTCGAATTTAAAAGGCAGGCTGTTAAATGTTGTTTTTTCGTACGATACGCAATCTACCATATCTCCACCTCCCTGGTATGGCGGAAGTTCGTTTAGTAATTTCTCTTTCCCGTAAAGTACGCCAATACCAGTTGGTCCGTATATTTTGTGTCCCGAAAATGCGTAAAAATCACAATCCAAATCGCGGACATCTGTTTTGCAGTGCTGTATGCCCTGGGCCCCGTCAACTAAAACGTAAGCACCTGCGTTGTGTGCCAGTTCAATAATTTCTTTTATGGGATTAATAGTTCCCAGCGAATTGGATACCTGGTTTACTGCAACAAGCCGGGTTTTCGATGAAAGTAATTTTTTATAATCCTCAAGAATAAGTTCACCTTTATCGTTAAAAGGAATAATACGTAAAACAGCATTTTTCCTTTGGCATAACAACTGCCAGGGTACAAGATTGGAATGGTGTTCGATACCGGAAACAATAATCTCATCGCCGGCATTTACGAAACGTTCACCAAATGAAAAAGCAACGGTATTAATTGATCCGGTTGTTCCTGAGGTAAAAATTATTTCCTGAGAAAATTCGGCGTTAATAAAATGTTGGATTCTTTTGCGTGCTTCCTCGTAATGTTCGGTCATTTGTTCGCTCAAGTAGTGAACACCCCGGTGTATGGAGCTGTTTTGCTCGGCATGGAGTTTATTAAGCAGGTTTATCACTTGCAATGGTTTCTGGGTGGTAGCCCCATTGTCGAGATAAACCAAGGGTTTTCCGTATACAGTTTGTGATAAAACAGGGAAATCGGCGCGTATTTTAAGAATATCCATTTCCGGAAAGTATTTTATTTTGAAGAAGTCCCGAAAAATTAAATATGTTCAGCATTTAATTTTTCGAAACGTCAAAAGTTATTTTATTCGTATTTTATTGAACAGTTATTGCATTGAGCTAATTCGCCACGAAGTCTTTTTTCGGTAAGTTCGTTCATGCGTAAACGTAAAGGCTCAATTTTTATTTCTCCCAGTATTTCAAGGGCGAAGGCGTTCATAAGCATAAGTCGAGCCTCCTCTTCGCCAATACCGCGGGCTCTTAAATAGAAAAGCGAATCTTCGTCGAGCTGACCAATGGTTGAACCGTGACTACACTTTACATCGTCGGCATAAATTTCGAGCTGTGGTTTCGCATTCATGCGAGCTTCGTTGCTTAACAATAAACTGCTGTTTTTTTGGTAAGCCATAGTTTTTTGCGAATCGCGGTTTACTAATATCTTACCCGTAAAAGCCCCGGAGGATTCGTGGTCGAGAATGCCTTTGTAAAGCTGGTTACTGGTGCAATTAGGTTTAGCATGATCAATAAAAACAGAATTATCAATATGCTGTTTTTTATCGGTAAGCATTAAACCGTGAGCATGGCATTCGGCTCCCTGCCCTTCAAGTTTAATATTTAAATTGTTGCGGATTACTCCTCCTTGCAGACTTACCACCATGGATCTCAGATTGCTCGATGCTTGCTGTTGCGCAAAGGTGTGAGACACCATAACCGTTTCGTCGTTGGCATTCTGTACATTGAAATAGTCAAGAAAAGCATTTTCGGCCAGTTCAATTTCGGTTACAACGTTCGAGAGATATTTTTGCTCGCTCAGCGTATGGTCGCACATTACAATGCTGATATTACTTCCTGGTTCCAGAATAATAAGATTGCGTTGCTGTACCATTATTTCCTCGTCGGAAAGCAGAACGTTGATAATTTGCAAAGGTTTGTCGAGCGTAGCTCCTTTGGGGGCATAAAAGAAAAAGCCATCGCGGCTGAAAGCTGTATTTAATGCTACATAGCTATCGCCGGAAGAAGCCTGCTTGCCCAGATATTTTTTGACCAAATCGGAATGTTCTTCAGTTGCAGCTTTTAAACTTCCTAAAATGATACCATTGGGAAGTATTCGGAGCGGAGTTTTCTGATTGTAATAAAAACCGTTTAAAAGAATGATAATATGTGTATCCAATGCCGGAACATCACAACGGAAAATATCGGTGATGTCAAATGATATTTGTTTAGGTGTCAGATATTTGTAATAACCGTTGTTAAAGTAAGGCTCCAGGTTGGTATATTTGTATTGTTCATCTTTTTTCCCCGGAAAACCTTTTTCTTCAAAAGTTTTTATAGCATCTTCCCTGAGTTCTTTAACAAAATCAGGAACATGCCTTGTTAATAGCTCTTTGTTTCTCGAAAAAAGTGAGGGAAATATATTATTTGTATTTTCTTCCATGGTAAGCCTCCTTATTCATTAGCTGTATCTGCTGTTCCGTACACTTCTTTTTTGATCCAGTCGTAACCCTTTTCTTCCAGTTCGTAGGCCAGTTCTTTGGTTCCAGATTTTACGATACGTCCGTTCATAAGAACGTGAACAAAATCGGGAACAATATAATCGAGCAGACGTTGGTAGTGCGTAATAACTATGGTAGCGTTATCTTTGTTTTTCAGCTTGGTAACGCCGTTGGCTACAATACGGAGTGCATCAATGTCGAGGCCTGAATCGGTTTCGTCGAGTATCGAAAGTTTAGGTTCGAGTAAAGCCATCTGGAAAATTTCATTTTTCTTTTTTTCACCACCGGAGAAACCTTCGTTAACGGCGCGGTTGGTTAGGTTAGAATCTATTTCCACCAGCTCTTTCTTTTCGCGCATCACCTTTAAAAAGTCGCCTGCCGTAAGAGGTGCCAGTCCATTATATTTACGGTGTTCGTTAAGCGCTGTTTTTAGGAAGTTAACCATACTTACTCCCGGAATTTCAATAGGATACTGAAAACTTAGAAATAAGCCTTTGCGGGAACGGTCTTCAGGATTCATGTCCAGCAAATCTTCACCTAAAAAGGTTACTTTACCGTGTGTAACTTCAACATAATCGCGGCCTGTAAGAACGGAAGCCAATGTACTTTTTCCGGAACCGTTAGGTCCCATGATAGCATGAACTTCGCCGGCTTTCACTTCAAAATTAATTCCTTTTAAAATTTCTTTACCGTTTATAGAGGCTTTTAAATCTTTTATTGATAGCATATTTTTAAAATTTTGCACTTGTAAAATTTCCCAACCCTTTATCCTGTTCGCTTTTTTTACAAGTTTATGGTTATACGTTATTATTAAATTATCCTACACTTCCCTCGAGACTTACCTGGAGCAATTTTTGAGCTTCTACAGCAAATTCCATGGGTAACTGGTTAAGTACTTCGCGAACATAACCGTTAACGATTAAGCCTACTGCATCTTCGGTACTGATGCCACGCTGGTTGCAATAGAATATTTGATCTTCTCCAATTTTCGAAGTTGTAGCTTCATGTTCTACCTGAGCTGTTTTGTTGTCCGCTTCGATGTACGGGAAAGTATGTGAGCCACATTTGCTGCCAAGGAGTAACGAATCGCATTGCGAGAAATTACGTGCATTTTCAGCACCTTTTCCCATTTTAACCAAACCACGGTAGCTGTTGTTACTGTGTCCGGCCGAAACACCTTTGGAAACAATACGGCTCCGGGTATTTTTACCCAGATGTATCATTTTAGTGCCGGTATCGGCCTGCTGATAATTGTTGGTTACAGCTACAGAATAAAATTCGCCGATGGAATTATCGCCGCGTAAAATGCAGCTGGGATATTTCCAGGTAATGGCAGAACCTGTTTCTACCTGAGTCCATGATATTTTTGAGAAAGCACCTTTGCAAATACCTCTTTTAGTTACAAAATTGTAAATACCTCCTTTACCGTTTTTGTCACCGGGATACCAGTTCTGAACGGTAGAATACTTAATTTCCGCGTTATCCATGGCTACCAGTTCAACAACGGCAGCGTGCAATTGATTTTCGTCGCGTTGCGGAGCGGTACAACCTTCGAGGTACGAAACATAACCGCCTTCATCGGCAATCAGAAGTGTTCGTTCAAACTGTCCGGTATTAGCGGCATTGATACGGAAATATGTTGAAAGTTCCATTGGGCAGCGTACACCTTTAGGGATGTAGCAAAACGAGCCATCGCTAAATACAGCAGAATTTAGAGCTGCAAAATAATTATCGGTATAAGGCACAACCGAGCCGAGGTATTTTTTAATCAGGTCGGGATGTTCGTGAACCGCTTCACTCATAGAACAAAAAATAATTCCCAGTTCAGCCAATGTATCTTTAAAAGTTGTTTTAACCGAAACACTGTCCATTACAGCATCAACAGCCACACCTGCCAGATGCTTGCGTTCTTCTATGGGAATACCCAGTTTGTCGAATGTAGCCAAAAGTTCAGGGTCTACTTCGTCCAGGCTTTGATATTGTGGTTTCTTGGGAGCAGCGTAATATATAATGTTCTGATAATCTATTTCGGGAATTTGTAAATGGGGCCATGTTGGCATCTTTAAAGTAAGCCAGTGGCGAAAAGCTTTTAAGCGCCATTCTAACATAAATTCAGGCTCATTTTTTTTGGCAGATATCATTCGTACCGTATCTTCAGATAATCCACGGGGGATGGTTTCAGTTTCTATATCAGTGACAAAACCATATTTATACTCACCTGAAGTAACCTCATTCAGGATTTCATCTTTTTCATCTTTCATTCTCTCTACACTTTTGCCTTACAATATAATAAAGATTTATTTAGATTTAATCTAAATATCGCCAAAAATACAAAAAGGTTTCGACTTTTAAAATGTTTGTGAAAAATAAATTACAAGAAAAATAAGTAATTTCGCACCCTGAAAAATTAATTAAAATGGATCAGTCGAAAAAAGGAATAACACCATTAAGCGAATTAGGAGAATTTGGTTTGATAGAACGGCTAACTGTCGATTTCGAAACCTATCATAAAAGCACCTTAAAGGGTGTAGGCGATGATGCCGCAGTTTTGGACTATGGCAATAATCTGCTTGTAATGACTACCGATATGCTTATGGAAGGTATCCATTTCGATTTGGTTTATTCTCCTATGAAACATCTGGGTTACAAAGCTGCTATCGTTAATTTTTCGGATGTGTTTGCCATGAATGCCAAGCCAAGACAATTGGTTGTTTCAGTGGGTATCTCTAAGAAATTTTCGGTAGAAGCCCTCGATTTATTTTATGCAGGGTTAAAACTTGCCTGTGATGCTTACCAGGTGGATTTGGTAGGAGGCGATACTTCTTCATCACTTACGGGGATGGCCATCAGTATTACAGTTATTGGCGAAGTTGCACGCGAAAAAGTTACTTACCGTTCAACAGCAAAGGAAAATGATTTGATTTGTGTTTCGGGCGATTTAGGTGCTGCTTATATGGGCTTACAGGTTCTTGAACGCGAGAAGAAAATTTTCGAGCAAACCGGAGGCAGTCAGCCTTCTCTGAATAATTATGATTATCTGTTGCGCCGTCAGCTTAAACCCGAAGCCCGTAAAGATATTATCGACTTTTTTGAATCCAATAATCTGAAACCTACCGCCATGATTGATATATCCGACGGTCTTTCTTCGGAAATACTTCATATCTGCAAACAATCGGACAAAGGTTGTAAAATTTTCAGCGAAAAAGTACCCATTGACAGCCAGACTTCAGAAACAGCCAAGGAACTCAACATGGAGCCATTGGTTTGTGCCATGAATGGGGGAGAAGATTATGAACTTTTATTTACCATTCCCATAGAAAATTACGATTTAGTTAGAAACCGCACCGATATCAGCGTTATTGGTCATATCTGCGACAAAAGCGAAGGTTGCAACATGGTAACCGAACAGGGCAACCAGATTTCCATTGTGGCTCAGGGATGGAATGCGTATAAAGGTTAGTGTTTATTGGGATATACCGCGAAGACGCTAAGGCGCAAAAATATTAAAGGGAAATGTTAAGTGGAGTTTTTAAGGAAATGTTGAAATCCTTTGTGTCCCATCGTGCAAAACTTCGAGCTCGTTGCGGTAAAATAAATTGAAAGTTTCAATGTTTTATTGTTTAAAAGTTCAATAATTTTCAATTCCTTTTTTACTTACTTTTGCACCTATGCAGTTTAAAGATATAGCAGGACAAAAGGATATTAAGAAACGACTGGTTCAATCGGTTGAAGAAAACCGCATTGCGCATGCCCAGTTATTTTTTGGACCCGAAGGATGTGGCAAGCTGGCCCTGGCCATTGCGTACGCACAGTATATCAACTGCACCAACCGCACCCCCGAAGATTCGTGTGGCAAATGTCCTTCGTGCAGCAAATATTCCCGCTTAGTGCACCCCGATTTGCATTTTGTTTTCCCGGTAGCTACCAATAAATCGGTTACTAAAGACCCTGTTAGCGACGATTATATTACACAATGGAGAAGTATGGTTAACGAAAACCCATATTTCAACCTTTTGCAGTGGTACGAAAAAATCGAGATAGAAAATAAACAGGGTATTATCAGTAAAAACGAAAGCGAAATTATACTTCGAAAACTCAGCCTCAAATCATACGAAGCTGAGTATAAGGTAATGATTATCTGGATGGCTGAACGGTTAAATGATTCCTCGGCCAATAAACTTTTAAAAATTATTGAGGAACCACCCGAAAAGACATTATTTCTGTTGGTTTCCGAAAATCAGGGTGCTATTATTCCTACCATACTTTCGAGAACACAGCTGATTAAAATACCAAAAGTAACTCCCGAAGGTATAGCCGAATGGCTGCCTACAAAATTTCAAACCGGAGAGCGGCAAATAACAGATGCTGTAAAACTTGCAAATGGGAATATAATCAATGCCATGGCTGCCTTAAAAACCGAGAGTGATAATTCTTTCAACTTTGAGAAGTTCACTTCTATGATGAGGCTTTGTTGGAAAAGAGATGTATTGGGTTTAATAAAGTGGTGCGATGAAGTTGTGGGTATTGGCCGCGAACAACAAAAAAATTTCTTGTCCTATTCGCAACGTATGGTACGCGAAAATTTTGTTATGAACTGCAAAACCCCTGAACTTGCCTATTTAACAAAGGTTGAACAGGACTTCTCCGATAAATTTTTTCCTTTTATTAATCAAAATAATGTTTTTGCCATAACTGAAGAGTTAAACAAGGCTCAATATCATATCGAATCCAATGCAAGCGATAAAATTGTATTCCTGGATATGGCATTAAAACTTATAAAATTGATTAAGATGTAATTTTCATTATTTTTGCCTTTCTATATCAAATTTGTTTTTAATGGATAAACACTATATAAATTGTACCAGGGGTAATTATATCATAACCGAAGACGCTACAGAAAAGGAACAGCAGACACCGGCGCCGCAAAGCGATCCAGGGTTTAGCAGCAACAAGCTTGATGTTCACAACTGGTTGCATGATATCCCTGGCAACGAAAACGAGACCGATCTTATTGAAGTTCGTTTTAAAAATACCCGCAAAGGATTTTATAAAAATGTAAATAAGCTTAGGCTTTCCAAAGGCGACATTGTTGCCGTGGAAGCATCACCGGGACACGACATCGGTGTAGTTTCGCTTACCGGTCATCTGGTAAAGGAACAAATTAAACAGGCTGGTTTTACATTTAGTTCCGAAGAAGAAATTAAAAAAATATATCGCAAAGCTAAAGGAATTGATATCGAAAAATGGTATCAGGCTATTGAATTGGAACACATTACCATGATCCGATCACGCGAAATTGCCTTAAAGCTTAACCTGAACATGAAAATTGGTGACGTGGAATTTCAGGGCGATAAAACAAAAGCCATCTTCTATTATATTGCCGACGACCGTGTAGATTTTCGTGAACTCATAAAAAGGTACGCCGAAGAATTTAAAGTGCGCATCGAAATGAAACAAATCGGTGCCCGTCAGGAAGCCGGTCGTATTGGATCAATAGGAACCTGTGGCCGCGAACTTTGCTGCTCTACATGGTTATCCAATTTTATTTCGGTATCTACAAACTCGGCACGTTATCAGGAAGTTTCACTGAATCCTCAGAAACTTGCCGGACAATGCGGAAAACTTAAATGTTGTCTTAACTACGAATTAAAAGTTTACCTCGATGCTCAGCAGGATTTCCCAAGCACTCAAATTCCTCTCGAAGTATTTGACGGTACTGCTTTTCACCAGAAAACGGATATTTTCCGCCGTTTAATGTGGTATTCTTTCAGTAAGGAAGAAGCTGTAAATCTTACTCCTGTAGCTGTAGAGCGGGTAAAAGAAATTCTTGAGTTGAACAAAAAAGGTATCAAGGTTAAAAGTCTTAACGAAGGCGAACCGGAAACTGTTGAACAAAAACCGCTCGATTTTCACAATCCGGTTGGAACAGAAAGTATCACCCGCTTTGAAGACAACAAGAAAAATAAAACCAGGAAAAAGAAAAGGGGCAATTGGAATAATAATAACCAGCGCCCTAGCAACAACCTGAGCAGTCAGATAATTAAAAAAAATGATAATCCTCAAAAACAATAATGGCTCAAACTGACCTGAAATAAAATTATAAAAATGAAAAAGGTTACTTCTAATATAATAATCCTTTGTATCGCAGGAATGTTTTTAACGCTTACTTCCTGTAGATATAAAAGCCTTTACGAAAACACGGTCGATATTCCTAAAGGCTCCTGGAATCAGAATTTTGTACTAAAATTTGATATTCCTGTTCAGGATACAGAAAATAACTTTAATATAGTTTTTAGCATCCGCAATAACGATAATTATCCGTATAGTAACCTGTACCTTTTTATTGATACAAAGGCCCCTAATGGCAATACTTTACGCGATACCATGGAAATTGAACTAAGCAACAGTTCAGGCAAATGGCTTGGCAAGGGTATTGGTGGTTTGTGGCAAAACCTGATTTATTACCGTAAAAATATTAAATTTCCTGTTTTGGGTACCTATTCTATCAGTGTTAAACAGGCTATGAGAGAAGAAAATCTCGATGGCATTGTTGACATGGGCATTAAAGTTGAACAATCAAAAAATAAATAAATACTGTGGGAAAAAACAAATTGATGAGGTTTGCCCAGATGGAAACCTTTACCAATGTTATACAACCAGATCTCGATGAAGTCCTGAATAAGGATTATCCATTAAAAGGCAACTGGAATAGTTCCTTTTTTAAAAACAACAATCCAATAGTTTTGGAATTAGGTTGCGGAAAGGGTGAATATACTGTTGGATTGTCCAGAAAATATCCCGAAAAAAATTTCATTGGTATTGATATAAAAGGAGCCCGAATTTGGCGAGGAGCCAAAACTGCACTCGAAGATAAACTTACCAATGTTGGATTTCTGCGTACTCGTATCGAACATATCTGTTCTTTCTTTGCTCCGGGCGAAGTTTCCGAAATTTGGATAACATTTCCGGATCCTCAGATGAAAAAAATACGGGCTAAAAAAAGACTTACATCTTCTCGTTTTCTGCCCAGATATCGTCAGTTTCTGAAAAAGGACGGAATTATTCATCTTAAAACGGACAATTCGCTGCTATACGAATACAGCCATAGTTTATGTGAATACAATAACCTCAATATATTAAAGTCTACCAACGATTTGTATAAGACTGAGTCTGATGAGAATCTTCTTTCGATTCAAACATTTTACGAATCGCAATTTCTGGCACAGGGAATTCCCATTAAATATCTGAGGTTTACACTACACGATGGCATTATCAATGAGCCACCCGACACAGATAACAAATAACGACAGCTTTTTCTCTCAGGTGTACCAGGTAACCCGGCTAATACCTTATGGCAGAGTTACTAGTTACGGTGCTATTGCAAAATACCTGGGAGCAGCCAAATCCTCACGCATGGTAGGGTGGGCATTAAATGCCTGCCATTTGTTGGAAGAATTTTTGCCGGCTCACCGGGTTTTAAACCGCAATGGTTTATTAACTGGTAAAGTACATTTTGGAGGGCCGGATACCATGCAACAGTTACTCGAAAGTGAAGGTATTGAAATTGAAAACAATAAAGTGGTCCGGTTTAAGGAGCTTTTCTGGGATCCCTCCGTGGAGTTGTAAAACATATTTTAGGAATTGTTACGAACAATATCCCATAAAAATAGTTTATATATTTGCACTTTTTAAAATAAGACTAAATAAACATGTCTATCAATATTGAAGAAGTTCTAAAGGCTTTGTCGAAAGTTACACATCCGGCTCAAAATAGCGATATTGTGTCTTTGAATATGGTTAGTGATATACGCTTTAGTGGTAAAGAAGTATCATTTACCTTAACCTTTCAGAAAGCAGACGATCCTCTGACCAGTTCATTAATTAAGGGTTGCCGCATTGCCATTGCATCACATTTTCATAACGAATTGCAGGTAGGTGAGGTTAAAATCGAAAGTTTGTTTAAACCACAGCCTAAAATTAATACACTCGAAAAGGTAAAAAATATTATTGCAGTAGCCTCCGGTAAAGGTGGCGTGGGTAAATCCACAGTGGCTTCGAACCTGGCTGTTGCTCTGGCTATGGCCGGATATAAAGTGGGACTTATTGATGCCGATGTTTACGGTCCTTCGGTACCAAAAATGTTTGATACCGAAAATGACCAACCATTGGGAAGACAAGAAAACGGAATTGATATTATTATTCCGGTAGAAAAATATGGAGTAAAACTGCTTTCTGTCGGTTATTTTGTAAACAAAGAAGATGCTTTAGTTTGGCGCGGACCTATGGCTACAAGTGCCTTAAAACAATTAATTCATCAGGGCGACTGGGGCGAATTGGATTTTCTGATGCTCGACTTACCCCCGGGAACCGGCGATGTTCATCTAACAATTGTACAGGAAATGGCTGTAACCGGAGCTGTTATAGTAAGTACCCCACAAGAAGTAGCATTAGCTGATGTGGTTAAGGGTATTAATATGTTTAAAGGCGAAAAAATAAATGTTCCGGTTTTAGGCCTTGTTGAAAACATGGCATGGTTTACTCCTGCAGAACTACCTAATAACAAGTATTATATTTTTGGAAAAGAAGGATGTAAAAATCTTGCAGAAAAGGTGAATATTCCATTATTAGGACAAATACCTATAGTTCAGAGTATCTGCGAAGGTGGTGATAATGGTACTCCGGCTGCGTTAAACAGCGAATCATTAGTAGGTATGGCCTTTATGAAATTAGCCGAAAATGTAGTTGCCGAAATAAACAAACGCAATAAGGAAATGGATCCTACCAAACAGGTTGAAGTTTCCAAAACACGTTTGAACTTTAAACATTAATTCTTTTAAGTATGAGTATCTTTAATAAGCAGGAATTGTTAGATCATATAAATAAAATAATTGCCAATCTCAGGCCTTATCTGCAATCTGATGGAGGAGATATTGAACTTATTGATGTAACGCCCGATATGGTAGTGCAGGTTAAACTAACCGGCGCCTGTGTATCCTGTCCGTTTAGCATTCACACGCTTAAAGCAGGTGTTGAAACTTCACTTAAAAAGGAGATACCCGAAATAAAAGAAGTTATTGCTATTTAATTTAAAATGAAATTATGATAAATGTCAGATATACACTGAGTTTTTATCTATAAAGACAAATAAAACAATATATTGCGCTTAGTTTTATTTATCTAACATGTAGTATGATGTAAAAAAATAAATATACTTTTGCGCCATGTTAATTAAATTTTTCAATTTTTAAATAACCAAAAAACCAATTATTTATGAAAAAAGTATCAAAACTGCTTTACGCGTTTATGTTCGTATTGGTAGCTGTTTTAACCAGCTGCGATAAAGATGTAGAAACATCTTCTTTAACTGTTGACAACTTCCCTAAAGCCACTATTACCGGTTATGTTTATGCAAGTTTAGATTTAACGAATTATGGGGATGAAACTGCTCCTGAAGGAACTGAAGTAATTATAACTATTCCTTATTCAGATTTCGAAGGATTAGGCAATTCTTCTGGCAACTATATGGTAACTACAAAATTAGATGCTAATGGAAGTTTTACAATAGAAGTTCCTGCTGATGCAGATGGTGTTTCTGTAACTGCAAAAACAGTAAATTTTGTTTACGATCAGGTTCAAGCATACAGTAGTCAACAAACAACTGTTTCAAAAAAGTATCCTAGTGCTACATTGTCATTTAGTGTTAAATCTAATGATGTTCAAGTTCAGAGAGTTACTGTTGGTGACCCAGAAGCTATAGTTGATCCAGAAAACGTATATACTCTTAAAGGATATGTTTATGCTGCAATTAATGATACAACATCTGCTACAGAATTAGTAACTAATCAATCTATTATATTTTATACAACAGGTTGGAATAAAACTATTACAACTGGTGCTGATGGTAGTTACACAATTTCTAATGTTCCGGAAGCAACTATTTCTATTGACTATAAATTTGATGTTTCAGGGTATACAAGTGCTAAGAAAAAGGTAACTTGGAATTTTGATGGTTATCAAACTTTAAAATCTGTTTCTGCAGATGATGGGGATTATACCATCACTTTATCTTCAAGCAACAGAACCCAAGTTACAGAATAATTATTTCAGATATATTTCATAATCTATTGAATTAATGAAAAAACTTATATATATTTTAGTTCTTTTATTGTTTTCTGTTGCAACATTTGCTCAGGAAACCGGAGATTCTACATTACACAATAAAAAAGGTTTCCCAATTCTTCCCAAAAAGGGAGATTGGGCAATTGGAGCCGATGCGAGTCCATACCTTTCTTATTTGGGTAATATGTTAAACAATACCTCAAATAACAGCCTAAGTCTTTCGGAAAATACCCTTTATGGCCGTTATTACCTTTCAGACAAATCAGCTTTACGTATTAAATTATTTGTTTATAATAGTAGTAATATTCAAAGAGCTTATGTAAGTGATGATAATGCAACTGCATTGAATTCTTTATCTCAGGCTCAGGTTGAGGATGAGTATAAATCTTCTTATTCAAGTAACGAGTTAGATTTAGCTTATATCAAATTCAGAGGTTATGGCAGATTACAAGGTTTTTACGGTGTAGAAGCTGGTTTTTCATGGAGTCGTTCTAAATATAAATACGAGTATGGTAACGAAATGACCACTTCAAATACAAACCCTTCAAGCTATTACACTTCAGTATCTAATAATCAACGAATATTAGAATCTGATGGAGGTTTGTATAAAAACATCAACTTAGGCCTGGTTGCCGGTGTTGAATATTACTTTGCTCCTAAAATGTGCATTGGTACCGAAATTACCTTAAAAGGTGCTATGGGTTGGAAAAGCCAGGGTAATTCTAAATATGAGAAATACAATGGTACCGATATCGTTGAAACCGATCAGGCTAACAGCCCTGCATATTATACAGGATCTAGCCTTTACAGTAACTATAGCGACAATTTTGGAGGTTCATTATACCTGATGTTCCATTTCTAAAATTTTCCGATGATATTATTAAACCCGACAGGTATAACTTGTCGGGTTTTTTTATTCATAAAAATCCTATCTTCGTAAAATATTTTTTAAGGTTTTCAGTTATTCTATCGTGTTAAAGCTTATAAGAGAAATATTTGTTTTGAAAAAATTTTATATACTCACATCTTTATCTTTGATTCTTCTGTTTTCGGGGTGCTCCACTCAGAAGAATACTTGGTTGTCGCGTAATTACCACAACCTTACGGCTCACTTTAATGTGTACTTCAATGGAAATCAAAGTTATAAAAAGGGAGTCGACAAATATAACAATGCTTTTCACGACGATTACTCCCGCATTTTACCCGTGTATAACTATGGAGATAAGGATGCTGCCGCAAATATTTCGCCCGAAATGTCCTACGCCCAGAAAAAAGCAGCTAAACTTATTTCGTTACATTCTATTAAGGTTAAGCCAAAATTTAAAAAAGGAAAGCTGACTCAGGAGCAAAAAGAAATTTTAGATATTAACGAATATAACAAATGGGTAGATGATGCCTACCTTATGATTGGTAAAGCCAGTTTTTATATTCTTGATTACGACAAAGCCACCGAGGCTTTTAATTTTACTGTACGCGAATTTCAAAAGCAGGAAGCTTCCTATATCGCGCAAATATGGCTGGCAAAACTCAATGTTGCCCGTGGGGAGTTTAAAGATGCCGAAAAAATTCTGGATGGTTTGGAAAAAGACCGAAAATTTCCTAAAAAACTAACAGCCGATTTTTTATGTACCAGTGCATACTGTGCATTGAAACAAAACCAAATAGAAAAGGGAACCAAATTGCTCGAAAAGGCAATGCCCTTAGTGAAAGGAAAAACCAATAAACTACGTGTTTATTATATTCTTGCCCAGCTATACCAGAAACAAAAACAAAACCATAATGCCATTTTGATGTTTAATAAGGTAATTAAGAAAAGTCCCCCTTACGAAATGTCTTTTAATGCACAGATTAGCCTTGCTTCATTAGTTCAAAGTGGTACAAAAGACAGTTATGCTGTTAAACAGCAATTGCTTAAAATGGCCAGAAGCGAAAAAAACAAGGATTATCTTGATTTGATTTACTATGCTATCGGTAATATTGATATGAATGCCGGTAATGACAATATGGCTATTGACGATTATAAAAAATCGGTTTCGCTTAGTACGACTAATACAGATCAAAAAACTCTTTCCTGCATTACACTGGCCAATTATTTTTACGATCATAAAAATTATGTTCCGGCACAGGCTTATTACGATACAGCTATTACCATCATTAAAAGTGATTATCCAAATATTGATTTAATAAAATCCAGGGCTGCCAGTTTGGGCAAATTGGTTAAATGCCTAAATACCATATCCCGCGAGGATAGCCTACAAAGAGTATCTTTAATGCCTGAGAAAGAACGGAACGCTTTTATTGATAAGATTATTTCAGATCTCAAGAAAAAGGAACTTGAAGAACAAATGGCAGAAGCGCAGCGTTTACAAGATTTATACAGTTCCCAAACCAGTCAGTATACCATTGCAGGAAGTCAGGCTAAAGCAAGCTGGTATTTTTATAATCCATCCACTGTGGCCCAGGGAATGAAGGATTTTCAGCTAAAATGGGGTAAAAGAAAACTTGCGGATAACTGGAGAAGAAAAAATAAGTCAGACATTTCAACGGAAAGTGATATCGCCGAAAATACTGCTGGGGATGAAGACAATCCGGCTTCTACAGCTACTAAAAAGGTTAAG
>WSSedL1CaDRAFT_10000918_pt1 | contig 19039 bp, 21 predicted proteins | sample WetSurSL1Cattail_FD_9464 | JGI IMG/M metagenome (IMG submission 9464)
AAACCTTCTGGAATACTGCTGCGGTATTGCGACCAGGACGAGGAAATTGGTTGATAAGGCTCAATCGGTGAATCCTGACATATCAATCGTTTCAACAAGAAAATCTTTTCCGGGGACAAAAGAGCTGACTATTAAGTCCATCCTTGCAGGAGGTGCTTTTCCCCATCGGCTCGGGCTATCTGAAACAATCCTGATTTTCAAACAGCATACGAATTTCCTTGGAGGTATTGAGCAGCTTCCTCAAATAATAAAGCAGGTCAAGCTCAAGGCTTGTGAGAAGAAAATCATTGTTGAGGTTGAAAATGAGACTGAGGCCATGCTAATGGCACAATCGAATATAGATGGACTGCAGTTTGACAAGGTACCTGTTTCTGATTTAAGAACCATAGTTGAAAAAGTACGCCGTATTAATCAAAAAATCACACTAATAGCTGCCGGCGGAGTAAATGAGAGTAATGCTGAGGAATATGCGTCAACTGGTGTCGATGCTATTGCCACTACTTCAGTCTATTTTGGAAAGCCTTCAGATATCAAGGTAAAAATAGACAAGTGCTAATATGAACTCTATCAATTCAATCTTATATTTGACCGGTTAAATACTGTACTCCTATACTAACCACTGAAACTGTGAACCATACTATCAAGCCCAGGAAGAGAGGCTTCAGGCCGGATTTCAGCATTTTTCCGAAATCCGCACTCAGCCCAACAGCAGTCAAAGCCATGACTATGAGGAATTTACCTGCAGATGACAGATACGCAATCATCTCATTATTAAATATGCCAACTGTATTTAATAATGAGGTTATAAGAAAGCCGACAATGAACCAGGGAAAAATTCTTATGAAACTGTAATTTATGGTGCTTCCGTTTTGAGATGCGTTTTTTTTCTTTGCTGCCATTACTACAGCGAATATAATTGATATTGGAATAATCATTGTCGTTCGAGTCAGCTTGACTATGGTGGCATAGCTGCCGGCAAGATCACTGAATGCATAGCCTGCTGCAACTACCGACGAAGTATCATTGACTGCAGTGCCGGCCCATAAACCGAAAGCCCTGTCGGAAAACCCCAGAAGGTGCCCGAGTGGCGGAAATAATAATACTGCAATGATATTAAAAAAGAAAATAGTTGATATGGAATAGGCCACCTCTGTTTCTTCTGCCTCAAGAATGGGGGAGATTGCAGCAATGGCAGATCCTCCGCATATTGCTGTTCCCACACCAATCAAGCTGGTTAGGTTAAACGGTATTTTCATCAGCTTTCCGAAAGCATAAGCTGACAGGAAGGCAAAAGATAACGTGACTAACATTACGGATAGAGACTCTACCCCGGTTTTCCACACCTGAGTCAGGCTTAATCCTGTTCCGAGCACGATAATCGCCCCTTGCAGTATTTTCTTTGCAGTAAATTTAATTCCATTTTCAGACCAGGCTGGCTTTCCAATAGTGTTATTAATAAGCATGCCAAGTATAATGCCGAATACCGACCCGCCGATAATTGTATATTTGCTGCCAAGCCATGATGCGAATACAGCTATAAAAAAAGACATCAATATGCCTGGAATATTTCTTCTGAGCCAGTACATGCAAGTTCTCCCCCAACTGTTTATTAAGAGGCGAATGATATCCCCCACCTCGTTGAAACGATGCGCTATAATTCTGTATGTCAATATTTTAGTATGATATAATTATAAAAGCAAATTATGATATTTTATATAATCATAAAAATTACTTATACCTACATGGGGGCAAAAATATGATGGATTCAAAACTTATTACCTTTATTCATGTTGCGAAATTGAAAAGTTATACCAGAACAGCGGAACTGCTTAACCTGACACAACCCGCAGTAACGCAGCATATTAAGCAACTCCAGGAATATTACAAGGTTAAATTGATTATGAAAAAAGGAAGGCAGATTTCTCTGACAGAAGAAGGGAGCCTGCTTTTAAAATATGCGAAGGAGCTTGAGTCAAATTCACTCCTTCTCGAAAGAATGCTGAGAAACAAATCTGCTGTGATTAAGAGGTATAACATTGGAGCGACGATGACAATCGGAGAATTTGTACTTCCTCATTTATTAGGTGAATATAAACGTTTGCATGGTAATATAGACGTCATTATGCAGGTACACAATCTTGAGGAAATCCTTAAAAGGCTTGGAAACGGCGAGTATGACCTTGGCATTGTGGAAGGTCCTTTTGAGAAGGATAAATTTAATTATAAAAAGATGAAGGATGATGAGCTTGTACTGGTTGCCGCACCTAATAACAGCTTTGCCGGGAGAGAAACAGTAAATATGAATGATGTGGTTCATAGCGGAAGGCTTATACTTCGTGAGAAGGGCTCAGGAACCAGAATGATATTTGAAAACAAGCTTTTGGAATTGGGCTATGACCTTTCTGATATAAAGATTTATATGGAAGTCGGGAGTATCGGTGCTATAAAATCCCTAGTGGAAGCAGACCTTGGAGTTACGATTATTTCGAAGGCCGCCGTGAGACAGGAAGTTGAATTAGGGACATTGAGGATCATTCCGATTGAAGACATTAAAATTATGCGGGAGCTTAACTTCATTTACCTGGACCAGAGACCCATTGATTTCACTGAAGATTTTATATCATTTTTAATTCAAAACAGCTGAGACATTTATTTATCATATCTAGTGTTTACTTATACCCGTACGGGGTATATAATCTATATAATAAATGACCTGGAGGTTATGTTATGAAGAATCAATATGTTATAGCAGCTATTATTTTGGTAGTCGGATTTGTTCTCTGGACATTAATAAAAAACGCAGGTGCGGCGGGTGGAATAAAAATTGAACTTTCAGATGCAAAAAAGAGACTGGATACCGAAAAAGGGATTATTCTTTTGGATGTTAGAACCAGAGAGGAATATCTTGAAAAGCATATACCGAAAAGCACATTAATTCCTGTGAATGTTCTTGGAAATGAAGCAATCAGAAAGCTGCCGGATAAAAGTGCAGAAATTTTTGTATATTGCAGAAGTGGCAGCCGTAGCGCAATGGCAGTAAAAATATTGACAAAGCTGGGCTACACACATATATACAATTTGGGTGGCATTGTAAAATGGCCATATGAAACAGTTTCCGGGAATAAGTAAGGACGGGTTTCTGAGCATTGCGATATACAATATAAGTCAGTTCATAAATCTTTGTAAAAATTTTCGATTCATATAAAAGAATTATTCTGTTTCATGATAAGAATCTATCTGGATAATTTAATACAAAATATCTTAAAAAAATAACATACGATACGAAAATTCAATGTTACCATGGAATTATGGCACATTTAAAAACTTGGATATAGTGAGGGAAATCAATATGAAGATTAATATGAAAAAGTGGATGTACAACATCATTCATTCAACTGAAATAAAAGCGCTGCCTGTCATGACATATCCTGGCCTTGATTTGACAGGCAGGACAATCAAGGAAGTTATCTGCAATGGGGAATTCCAATATGAATGTATGAAAGCTCTTTCTGAAAAATATCCTTCCATTGCAAGTGTTACTGTAATGGATTTGTCGGTAGAAGCCGAAGCTTTTGGCAGTCCTGTAAAATACGCCGAAAATGAAGTTCCGTCAGTCACTGCAAAAATAGTTGAGAATTTGGCCGCTATTCAGGCATTGCGCGTTCCCAGAGTTGGCGAAGGCCGTACTTCTGTTTACATTCAGGCTGCCGGACTTTCTGCTGAAAAAATCACGGGCAGGCCTACCTTTGGCGGAACAATCGGACCATTTTCACTGGCGGGAAGACTTCTTGACATGACGGAGATCATGGTTGGGTTGATGCTGGAACCAGAGATGGTTCATGCACTTCTTGAAAAGTGTACCGAATTTTTAATCAAATATGCCAGAGCATTTAAAGATGCCGGAGCAAATGGTATCATTATTGCAGAACCGGCATCAGGACTTTTATCACCGGCAAACTGCACAGAGTTTTCATCGGATTATATAAAAAGAATAGTGGATGCGGTGCAGGATGACTATTTTATGGTTATCCTCCATAACTGCGGAAACACTAAGAATCTGGTTCCCTCCCTTTTATCGACTGGGGCGGCAGGCCTCCATTTTGGTAATGCAGTTGACATGAGGGATATCATGCCGCAAATTCCCTGGGGCAGAGTTGCCTTTGGCAATATCGATCCGGCAGGCACCTTTAAAAATGGCAGTGTTGCGGAGATGAAGGAAAAAACCTGGGAACTGCTTCAGCATACTGCGAATTACAAGAACTTTGTACTATCATCAGGGTGTGACGTGCCACCTGGAACTCCAGTTGAAAATATAGAAGCATTTTATGACACATTGTCTGAATTTAATACAAATGAATTGGAGAGTGCAGGATAAAATCAATGATACAAAATAGACCCTTGCGGAAGTTATCCCCGCAAGGGTCTATTTTGACTGCTGGTCATTTACGAAGTAAATCCAACCCAATATTATGAAGTACTATTTCCATATTAATATTATGGGTATAAATAGAATTTTATTATTTTAATACGGTAAATTGGGCCTGACAGTGAACCTGTAAATGCAATAAATTAGGGTATTTTATTGCATTTGCCATTGTATCGATTGTTATGCATATTGTATTGTTCTTTCTTCAAGAAGAAATAATAGAAAAGCGGACCTGTGAAAAAGCTGCTGACGCAACATGCGTCAGCAGTAATAAAAGGGGTGATTCATTCATTTTAACTTTAGATGGCCTTATTAATCATGCTTTCAAGTTCCTGGGAGGATCTTAAACCGATCATTTGATTAAAGACCTTTCCATCCTTGACCAGCACAAGAGTGGGAATACTCATGACCCTGAATTGTGCAGCCAGTGCAGATTCATCATCTATGTTTACTTTTGCAATCTTCACTTTGCCGCTGTACTTCTCGCCCAATTTTTCCAAAACGGGTGCTACTGCAAGGCAAGGTCCACACCAGGGAGCCCAGAAATCAATCAACACAGGTGTGCTGGAGTTGTTAACCTCCTGATTAAAATTATTTTTGTTTACATGGATAATATTTGTTGCGGTCATAATATTTTCTTCCTTTCTACTTGTAATATTTTTAATTTCGTTTATAATGATTATATAATATACCCCCATAGGGTATGTGTCAATAGCCAGTAAGAAAATTATTTATTTTGATTGAAAAGGAGTGATCAGATTGAAAATGGATGATGTCATACATAATAATAGGTAAAGGATCGTCGGGTATCTCAGCAGCATTGTACACGCAGCGATAGCCGGTAAAACATGATAGCGTTTGTAAGAATGCTGAAAAAATAGACCATTATACTATGCAAAGTTGAAAACAAAAGGGAGAATCGAATGTTTACTTTACTATTGTACTTGTTGGCAGGTGTATTGCTGACAGGTTCATTCCTGAAAGACAGGAAAAAAACAAGAATGGCATTGAAAAAAGCATGGAAAGCCTTTGAGAATATACTGCCGCAGTTTCTATCCATTTTAATTATTATTGGGATCATGATGGCTGTACTTTCGCCGGAAACCATATCCAGGCTCATCGGTCGACAGTCAGGCTGGATTGGAATGGGTATTGCCGGAATCATCGGCTCGGTTACCCTGATACCGGGCTTTGTTGCATTTCCTTTGGCAGCCGCATTGCTGAAAAGCGGAGCAGGCTTTATGCAGATAGCTGTGTTTATTTCTACGCTCATGATGGTCGGTATCGTAACAATGCCGCTGGAAATTAAGTATTTTGGGAAGAAAGCGGCATTTTTGAGAAATGGCCTGGCTTTTGCCTTTTCATTTGTGATCGCAATCGTGATAGGGGTGGTGCTCGGATGAAGAAATTATTGAAACGTTATAGATTGTTTGTTATTCTGGCAGGAATCAATATTTTACTGATTGCCTTTTTCCCGAAGTTAGGACTGAAATCCATCAGTATAACATGGAGTAACACACTTGAGATGCTGTCTGTTATTCCACCGATTTTCATTTTGCTGGGATTACTTGATGTGTGGATCCAAAGAGAAACGATGGTTAAATTTATGGGTGAAAAATCCGGCATTTTAGGCATTGCTATTGCATTTCTACTGGGATCGGCCGCAGCAGGACCGTTGTATGCTGCTTTCCCGGTGGCAGGCGTATTGCTTAAGAAAGGCAGTAAATTCTCAAATGTGCTTATTTTCATAGGAGCCTGGGCCACTACAAAAATTCCGCTGCTTTTATTTGAAACGACATCGATGGGGTGGAAGTTCATGCTGACAAGATTTCTGATCGATATCCCTGTGATTGCGCTGATCGCGTATATGACAGAAAAGTTTCTGAGTAAGACGGAAAAAGCACTGGTTTATCAAAATGCAGGCAAACTCGAATAAACCTCAATAAATTTATTGAACAATATTAAAATAAAGTATATACTATCTGTGGATGCATGATAATAAGTGAGGGGACATTCCTATGGAGTTCATTACGAGAATATTCCCTTTTGAGGTGGAATTCATGTTTGATGAAGACAAAGGCGTTTATACGATAGGCACTGTAGCGGAATTGATTGGAGAGCATCCTGAAACGCTTAGAGTATGGGAAAGGAATGACCTCCTGCGGCCTGACCGGGAAGGGTATCAAAGAAAGTATGCCAACAATGACGTAAAAAGGCTTAAGTTCATCAAATTTCTTATGAATGAGAAAGGTTTGAATATTGCCGGGGTGAAGCAATTGACCTCCATGTATTCCTGCTGGTATAAACGAAATTGTAAAGGTGGAGCTGCGCAGAATAGCGCTACTCCGGTAAATGAATCAAAACCCTGTTGGAAGCTTGAGGGGACATTTTGCCTGGTGGCAAGCGACAAGGCAGAGATGTGTAATTCCTGCGATATGCTAAAAAATTGTACAGGGTGTACGGGGTGTAAATAGTATCAAATTGTTTACACTAAACTTCAATAAATATATTGATAAAATACCAAATAAAATACTTAGGAGATGAAGAAATGAGTGATTGCAGTTGTGATTGCGACAGCACGGAGTGCACCAGTGAAGGTTGTTCTTCGGGTAGCTGCAGTAGTAAACCGGAGAGCTTTATTGAAAAGACAAATGAGCTGAACAGCATCAAAAGGGTGATTGGAGTAATCAGTGGTAAGGGTGGTGTTGGCAAGTCCCTTGTTACATCAACATTAGCAGTGCTGATGAGGAGAAAAGGTCACAGGGTAGGCGTTCTTGACGCTGATATTACCGGCCCGTCCATACCTAAAATGTTTGGTATCACGAAGAAAGCTGAAGGAAGTGAGTTTGGTATATATCCCGAACGTACTCACAATAATATCAATGTAATGTCTGTCAATCTGTTGCTTGAAAAGGATGATGCGCCGGTAATATGGAGAGGTCCCATCATTTCAGGTACGGTAAAACAATTTTGGACGGATGTAATTTGGGGAGATATTGATTATTTGTTTCTGGATATGCCACCCGGAACCGGTGATGTACCATTAACCGTATTCCAGTCCATTCCGCTGGACGGAGTTGTCATTGTAACCTCACCGCAGGATCTGGTTTCACTTATCGTCAGGAAGGCATATAACATGGCGAAATCCATGAATATCCCTGTACTTGGCATTGTGGAGAACATGAGCTGGCTCAAATGTCCTGATTGCGGCAAGGACATTAAGCTGTTCGGCGAAAGTAAAATAGAAGAGATTGCTTTGAAACTAGGAGTGCCTGTACTCGGGAGAATGCCCATTGACCCATCGATTGCTGAACTGTGTGATCAGGGTGAAATTGAAAAATTAAGTCATTCTTATCTTGACAATGCGGTTGAATTTATTGAAAAAGCCTTTGAAGATAAGAGCAAGCTCTAAACGGTGCAGATGCGGTGGTAACCTTTTGCTGAGATTACCCGAACTGTGCAGGAGGCTTGAGGAAATTCCAGAATAAATAAAAAAGTGAAGGAGAATGATGATAATGAAAATTGCAGTTGCAAGTGAAGGAAGAATGGTGACTCAGCATTTTGGACACTGTGAAGGATTCAATGTTTTTACTGAACAGGATGGTAAAATTACAGGGAATAAGTTTGTCCAGAATCCTGGACATCAGCCGGGCTTTCTGCCAAATTATCTTAACGATCTGGGTGTTAAGGTGATTATTTCCGGAGGAATGGGTGGAGGAGCCATCGAGATATTCAACGAAAAGGGAATAGAAGTGATTACCGGGGCTTCAGGTGATGCTGAGGAAGCGGTAAAGATGTATTTGGATGGAATGCTGAAATCCACAGGCAGCGTATGCCATGAACACCAGCATAGTGACGACTGCGGCGGACATTAATTGCTGCATCATGAATGGGATCGTGTTAAGCAGACATGAAATGGTTGAATTGAAAAGGTGAACTGAAAAGAATGGGGGATATGAAAATGAGTAAAAAATTAGCAGGGATCAGTCCATGTTTACAGCCTGCGCCTAAGATTTTAGTATCCTGCAGAGGTCTGGACGGAAAGAATAATGCGCTTGCTGTAGCTTATTGCTGCAATTGCAGTTATGACCCGCCAATGCTGATGGTAGGCATAGTTCCCTCACGCTACTCTTACAAAATGATCAAGGAGTCCGGATGCTTTGTAGTTAATCTGCCGGGTAAAGATTATAAGGATATTTTCGATTATTTGGGAAGTAAGAGTGGAAGAGATGAAAATAAACTTTCAGCTATGAATGTAAAATTGGCAGAGGGTCAGAAAGTCAATGCACCGATTTTGTCGGACTGTCCTGTAAATATTGAGTGTAAAATAGTTGATTCCATTGCCACAGGCTCACATGAAATGTTTGTTGGAAAAATTTTGGCTGTTCATGCAGATGAAGGACTTGTAGACAGTGAAGGAAAAATCGATTTTTCATCAATAGCCTTGTTATAAACAGATAGTTAACCCAAAAAAATTCTTTATAAAGGAAAGGTGGTTGCTATGAAAAGCTACGATGTTGTTGTAATCGGTGGAAGTGCGGCGGGCGTAACTGCTGCAGTAACTGCTCGCAGGCATTATCCCGGGAAGAGCATTCTCTTGATCAAAAAAGAGAAGCTCGTTCCGATACCATGCGGAATACCCTATGTGTTGTCAACTGTCGGAGACCCAAATAAAAACCTGATCCCTGTCGAAAATATGTCATCCAGCAATAATGTGGATTGTATTGTGGGTGAGGTAATGGACGTGAACAGAGGCTCACGGCTGCTGACTATTGCCGGGAGTGAAGATATTACTTATGACAAGCTGATCATTGCGACCGGGTCGGTTCCTTTAGTACCGCCAATAGCTGGCTCGGACAAGAAAAATGTCTTTGCGGTAAAAAAAGATGTACCTTATTTGGAAGGTATATTGAATTCACTTGGAGCAGCCAAAGATCTATGTATTATCGGCGGTGGATTTATTGGAGTGGAAATTGCGGAAGAGTGCAGAAAAAAGAGATCTGATATCAATATCAGCATTATTGAAATGCAAATGCACTGTCTCCAGCTTGTATATGATGAAGAATTTTGTATCATAGCTGAAAAAATATTGAAGGAACAGAATATTAACCTCCTGCTTGATGAAACGGTCGATTCCCTTGCGGGAGGAGACAAAGTGGAGAAGGTTGTGCTGAAGAGCGGCAAAGAGATTAATGCAGATATGGTCATCATGGGTATAGGCTCTTATGCCAGCATAGAACTTGCTCAAAAGGCCGGACTTGATATCGGAGAAACGAAGGGAATAAAGGTAAATCGGTATATGCAGACAAGTGATGATAACATTTTTGCATGCGGAGATTGTGCCGAAAAGGTTTCCTTCTTTGACGGCAAACCATCTGCGCTGAAGCTTGCGTCCATAGCTACTATGGAAGCAAGGGTTGCAGGCGCCAACTTGTTTTCAGTAAGTCGGGGAAATATCGGTGTTATAGGAGTTTTTTCCACTGTATTGGGAGATCATGCATTTGCTTGCGCAGGACTCACGGAAACACAGGCCAGGAAAAAAGGGTATAGTATTGCAACAGGAGCTGCCGAAGCTGTTAACCGTCACCCCGGATGTATGCCGGGTGGGGCAAATCTAAAGGTTAAGCTTGTCTTTGAGTCCGGAAGCCGCATTCTGCTCGGAGGTCAGGCCATCGGTGCACTAAGCGGAGGAGAAGTTATCAATACGATAAGTGCCTGTATCCAACAAAAAATGACCGCAGATGACATAGCTACATTCCAGGCAGGTACACATCCTGCGCTTACAGCATCACCAATAGCATATCAACTGGTGAATGCGGCAGAAATGGCTATAAAAAATATGATATCGGGCAAATGAGCTTAAAATACTCACACTATTTTAACTATGCAGGTTCCCTGGAACCTGCATAGTTTTAAGTTTTTTTCGGAGGTTACAAAATGATGAAGTCTGATCATATTGATGAACTATCAAGAGAAGAATTACTTGAGTTATGTAAAATATATGCAAAAAACTGGCTCGCGCATGATGGACTTTGGTTCCAATCCATAGAAGAAAAGTATGGGATGGATATGGCGATTGATATGGATCGGGAGGCCTGGAGAAGGTTTACAGTGATTGAAGCCAGGCGCTTAATTGATTTTTTAGGACTCGGAAGGAATTCCGGTATTCCCGGTCTGAAGAAGGCTCTTTCTTTCAGGCTTTATTCTTCCCTTAATGAAGATGAATTTGTGGTTGAAAGTAATCATGTATTGATTTACCGTGTGAAAAGCTGTAGGGTACAGATGGCAAGAAGAAAGAAGGAGATGGCGGACTTTCCATGTAAATCTGTTGGGATTATCGAATATAGCCTTTTTGCAAAAACCATCGATGAACGTTTTGAAACGGAAGTAATAAGCTGTCATCCGGATATTTCGGATGCAGATTATAATTGTATATGGAAATTTACTTTGGAAGAGCATCTCGAAAATATGTAAAAATGAGATGAATGGAGAAATTCATGTTTGATGAGGTTAACGATATATGTGCGACAGGGACAGTAGCGGAACGGATTGAAGAACACCCAAAATTGAAAAATAATCCTGAGGTTGCTGTTGCTTTATTTAAAGAAGGATATAATTGTTCTCAGGCAGTTCTTGCAACTTATTGCTGTGAATTGGGTATGGATATGGAAACTGCATTAAGACTTACCTCTTCCTTCGGAGGCGGGATTGGAAGACTCAGGGAGGTTTGCGGAGCGGCTTCGTCAATGTTTATGGTTGCCGGACTTAAGCATGGATATATTGACCCGAAAGACAGAGAACTGAAACAAAAGCATTATGAGCTGGTTCAAAAACTGGCGCAACGGTTTAAGGAAAAAAATGGGTCGATTATATGCAGAGAGCTTTTAGGGCTGAACAACCATCAGGATCAACCAAAACCGGAAGAAAGAACTGAAGCTTACTATAAAAAGCGTCCGTGTGTGGAGATTGTAAGAAGTGCTGCTGAAATTATAGACGAAGTAATGGGCATATAACACCGCCAGTTACGCTGTGAACAGCGCAAGCAGGAACTCAAAGTGCCTGCAAATTGTTCTGATGCCGGATTAGGTAACGAAGGTTTTGTGAACAGCGTTAACGTATCACGGCTGGGATAAAGTATGCAGTCTGACTCATGAAGGGCGGAATGCAGAAGCAGAGGAAAGCACGGTTTTATATGCGTATCGGAAACGTATGGATAAAAATCCAGCCATGGAACTGATGATTTCCGTTTTGCTCCACAGTGCGGTCGGCGGCGAATGGACTGAAGAGGAACTGTCTCCGATCAAGGAGATCAGGATTATGGATATTACACCTTCCCGTTCTGTTCTCGGTGCTGAGATTCGTCTGAATGACAATCGAATATATGAAGTTGATTTTAAAGATATCGATGGTTATAAATCGTGTTAAAATAATTCTTGGGAGCATAGCAAGGGAGATTTTTGTAGTTGACAAGCTTTAGGCTTTATTGGCGGTAGTATTATTCGGGGTAAGCGCTCCTTTATCGAAATTGCTTTTAAACGATATTGAACTCCAGGCAATAAAATAAAGGAGCATTCCCATCTCCTATTACGTTGTTCATCTTATCTTGACTTTTTCACATATCTCATTTAGACTGAATATAATAGAATATAATAGCATAATGAATGAAGTTAATTACGATTAACGGAGATGGTTCTGCTGAAAAAACAAGCGAATATCATAATCAGGTATTTTAGCAGTATTCCCGCTGTTCCGAAGAAGGGAATGATCCTTTCAAGATTGGGATACCGGGAAGGCACTACAATGTTGAGTATAAGTGATAAAGCACAGTTGGAGGAAGGCATAAAACAGGGGCTTGGTTTGTGCAAACCCGCGGGGGTGTATGCAATCATTCCTATATTTTTCAGGAATGATTGTGCAGTCACACTTGAAAATGGGATACAGCTCCAGAGCCTGAGCTTGTCAAAGTTGCTGAGGGACAGCTGCAATGTTGTTCTTATGGCAGCTACTGTTGGAAAGGAAGTCACAGAAACGGTATTCCATGAAGTGAATAGAGGCAATGCAGCCTTTGGACTGATTCTTGACTCGGTCGCATCGCAAACAGCGGATGCTTCTTTGGACTGGATGGTACAGATGTTGGACAAAATGCTGGACCGGGAAGGAAGAAAACTTACAAGGCACAGGTACAGTCCGGGCTTCGGCGATTTACCGCTTTCCTGTCAGAAGGATATTTTCGGTGCGCTTCAGCTTGATCAGCTTAATATGGCTTTGACGGAGAAGTTCATGCTGATCCCTGAAAAATCAGTTATTGCGATTGCAGGTATAGAAGGAAGGGAGAACAGATAACGGGATGAATCGAATACAATTCAAGGAACTGGCCGGCAGCAGGGTACTCATTCTGGACGGTGCGACAGGGACTGAACTACAGAAGAGGGGAATGCCCGCAGGAGCATGTCCGGAGCTATGGGTGGCGGAAAATCCCGGGACAATAAAAGAAATACAGAGAGCCTATATTGAGGCGGGATCGGATATTATATACACCTGCACTTTCGGAGGAAACCGAATAAAACTTGAAGAATTCGGTATTGGAAATCAAACAGTTGAGTTGAACAGGAGGCTTGCGCGCCTGTCAAGGGAAGCAGCTTCTCCAGGAGGCCTGGTCGCCGGAGATCTGGCTTCCACCGGAAGATTTATAGAACCTCTGGGAGACATGCCCTTTGAAGAATGTGTCAATGTGTACAAGGAGCAGGTCCAGGGATTGCTGGAGGGCGGCGTGGACCTGTTCGTCATAGAAACCATGCTGGATATCCAGGAAGCGCGGGCCGCGCTGCTAGCGATCAAAGAAAGCTGCGACCTGCCGGTGTGCGTGAGCATGAGTTTTGATGCGGACATGAGGACGCTGACCGGTACGGATCCGGTTACTGCGCTTATTACTCTGCAAAGCCTCGGAGCGGATGTGGTTGGGTGCAATTGCTCCACCGGACCTGCTCATATGGTGGATATCATATCAAGAATGAAGCCATATGCCAGAGTACCGCTGATGGCCAAGCCGAATGCAGGACTCCCAAGACTTGCAGGCGGGAAGACCATCTTTGACATGGAGGCTGATGAATTCGGTTCATACACGCAGAGTTTTATTAATGCGGGCGTAAATCTGCTGGGCGGATGCTGCGGGACCACTCCTGCCTATATTGGTGAGCTGCATCGGGCCAGCCATGGCATAAAAACACATAACTCTGATGCCGTGTCGTTTAGTGCGGTAACTTCATCAAGAAAGACTGTATTTTTCGGTATGGATCGACCGGTAGCTGTTGTCGGTGAGCGAATCAATCCCACCGGAAAGAAAAAGCTGCAGGCCGAGCTGAAAGAGGGCCTGACCCATGAAATACGAAGTCTGGCTATGGAGCAGGTGGAAAAGGGAGCCCATATCCTGGATGTGAACGTCGGAATGCCCGGAATTGATGAAAAAAAAACAATGCTCAGCACGGCAACCTTTTTGGGTGAGATATGCGATGCGCCTCTCTGTCTGGATTCTTCCTCCCCGGAGGTATTGGAAGCCGCCCTTAGAATTTATCCGGGAAGGGCGCTGATCAATTCCATATCCCAGGAGAGGATCAAGCTGGATAAGCTGCTGCCTGTTGCCGCAAAATACGGAGCTATGTTCATACTGCTGCCGCTAAGTGATGAAGGAGTTCCGGAGAAGGCAGCGGAGCGGCAGGAAATTGTAAATAGCGTTTTCAGACTGGCCGCCGGATATGGATATCAAAAAAGCGACATTGTCGTGGACGGACTTGTAATGACAGTCTCATCCAATCAAAAAGCGGCCCTTGAAACGTTGCGCCTTATAGAATGGTGCAGCAGTGAATTCGGTTGTGCAACGATCGTAGGACTTTCCAACGTATCCTTCGGTTTACCGGAAAGAGGCTTGATCAATGCAGCCTTTTTATCCATGGCCATCGGAAAGGGTCTAACCATGGCTATAGCAAATCCTTCCAGCAATCTGCTGATGAGCATAAAAATGGCTGGCGATGTATTGGTGGCAAGAGATGATAACAGCAGAAATTACATTTCTTATTTCAGCAATATGGATAAGCCATTGCAAAAGGAAGCTTCCCAAAACGAGAAAGAGAAAGATACCGGAGAAAGAATTTCTGATGCAGTGTTGAAAGGGGATAGGGAGGGGATATCCTTGTTGATTGACAAAGCATTGGCGGAAGGAGCCGATCCCCGCGATATTGTGGATCGGTATCTGATACCTGCAATTAATGAGGTGGGTAAGTTCTTTGACGCTAAGAAATACTTTCTTCCCCAGTTGATACAGAGCGCGGAAACTATGAAAAAGGGGTTCGATTGTGTGGAACCATTGCTGAAACTGAATCACAGCGGTGCGGATAAGAAAGACGTCATTGTAGTGCTTGCTACGGTGAAGGGAGATATCCATGATATAGGGAAAAACATTGTGGCGTTGATGCTCAGGAACTATGGTTTCAAAGTGCATGATCTGGGAAAGGACGTTGGCGCTTCAAGGATTGTCGATGAAGCAAAGCAACTGGGAGCTCACATTATCGGCTTATCCGCCCTAATGACCACCACCATGGTCGAGATGAAGGAAGTTATCAGGCATGCCCGGGCGGAAGGCCTGAGCTGCAGGTTTATGATAGGTGGCGCCGTAGTGGATGGGGAATACGCAAAGGAAATCGGGGCAGACGGCTATTCAAAGGATGCTTATGACGCGGTAAAACTTGCAAAAATACTTTCCGCAGATTTTACAGGAATAGGAGAGAATCATTTGATCAGAGTTTAAATGTCAGAAGTGATAAAAAAATATTTGAAAGTTATTGTATAATAAGCTGCACTGATATAGAATTAATTTAAATTGAATATTCAAAAACAGGTGCCAATAATGCTTTTAACAGACAAAAGCGTAAATTGGTGAAAAGGGAAGTGGGTTGAAATCCCACGCGGTCCCGCCGCTGTAAAAGAGGAGTCTTTGCAAAATGCCACTGGGAAACCGGGAAGGCTGTAAGGATGATGATACTTGAGCCAGAAGACCTGCCTGTTTTTTATAACTATTACACTCTACGAGCGATAGAGGGGTGATACCATTGAAGTTTACAACAAATTTCGTGTGTTCATATACCTCTTAACTTTGGGTTAAGGGGTATTTTTATTGAGAATTTCTATATAAGCCGTATCGGAAAAAAAGAAATGAGAAAAGGAGGATAAGGGTGCTGAATATATTAGTAGTTGCCGGGATAAAAGTGGATGCAAGGCGAATCATTGAAGAACTGTTAAAAATGGATTTCAGCCTTACAGTGGCTGTCACATCACGACTTGGAGCGATCTGGCTGAAAAAATATGAAGGCTTGACGATTTATGAAGGCAAGCTAAACCTGGAAGTGCTTTCAAACTTTATAGATCATTCAAAAGCGATCTGCCTTATCGATGTCTCGCAACCTTCAGCCAGAGATACTTCACTCAACGCAATGGAAGCCTGCAAAAGGAAAGGAATCCCTTATCTTCGCTTTGAGGCAGCATCTGATACATATTCAAAAGATGATGCTATTTATGTAGAAGACTATGATGCAGCAGTGAAAAAACTCGAGTGCTTTCATGGAAATATTCTACTCTCAGTCGGTGTTGCTAAAATCGAAGCCTTTACACATATTCATGATTTTAAAAACAGGGTCTATGTATGCATATTTCCAGAAAGCACATCTATCGAAAAATGTGAAAATCTGGGTTTGAATGCAGGGCACATCCTTGCAGTAAAAGGACCGGTTAGTGAGTCTTTATATGTTCAAATGCTCAAGCATGTCAACGCTTCTGTGGTTGTCTCGAAGATATGTATAAATATGGTGGAAAATACTGATGGGATATATGCGGCAAAAAAGCTGGGCATCCCTTTCATAATAGTGGAAAGACCCAAATTAAACTATGGCATTGAACTAAACTTCATTGCTGAGGTTGTGGAGTTCGTAAAAAATCATGCGAAGAGATATAAATTTTTAGTACCATAGGCAGAGACCTGAATTAAACTATTGTAATGAACGAAACTTCATTACTGAGCTGTGGGACATGCTAAAAAATACAATAAAAGGGAAATGATAGAATGGCAGGATTAGTACATATCTATACAGGGAATGGAAAAGGCAAAACTACCGCTGCTATTGGACTGGGGATAAGGGCTTCAGGAAGGGGCAGAAAGGTTCTGATGGTGCAGTTCCTTAAGGGTGCACATACTGGTGAGATGATTGCATTGGAAAGGTTTAAGCCGGATTTTGAGCTATGCAGGTATAAGGAAATAAGTAAATTTTCATGGAACATGACATCGGATGAGCTTGAGGATATGAAAAAGACTGTTGAGAACTTGTTTCAATATGCTGTGAAAGAGGCAGAGAGCGGAAGAAGAGACTTAATCATACTGGACGAAATTATGGCCGCCATTACGTCTGGATTTATTGAAATCGAGGATGTAATCAGTTTTGTCATGAATAAGCCAGAGAAGCTTGAATTGGTCATGACCGGCAGAAATGCTCCATTTGAACTTGTACAGCTTTCGGATTATGTTTCGGAAATCTCCATGGTAAAACATCCTCTTTCCTCAGGAATACCAGCAAGAGAAGGTATTGAGTATTAAATGGAAGCAGTTCACTGTACTCCACCATTTTTTTGTTCCAAATTCCAGTAGGATGCTGATGGGTTGAAAATTTGAAGGAGGTGTGACATGGAAAAAATTAAAAATTCACATGGCCATAAAGTCGGTGAAGGGTTTTCAATTGATTTCTATGCTTATAGTTCAAAAATCAGACACTGGAATTCTACTTTCAAAGTATCTCTTTCTGTTTTGAACCTGATTCTTTGTATTGTACTGAACAACCCTTATGTATCTGTAGCAGTTATTGTTGCAATGGCTTATCTGACCATTGTAAAAGGAGAACTACCGGTACGGGAATACTTGTCAATACTGTCGATCCCAATCGGTTTTATCCTTCTTGGCACTTTTACTATTGCCATTGATTTTTCAAGTCAGCCGGTTGGACAATATAACCTGTATCTTGGTTTCTGCTATGTTTTCACTTCCCATGGAAAGCTTAAGGAAATGGTCTTTTTGATTCTGAAGGTTTTTGGAGCCATTAGCGCTCTGCAGATGATGACATTGTCGACTCCATCCTCCGAGATTATAAGCGTGCTTCGGAAGGCGCATGTACCAAAGCTTGTTGTAGAATTGATGAGTCTCATTTACCGCTACATTTTTATATTGATAGATACCTATACCAAGATGAAAAACTCCGCTAAATCCCGTCAGGGCTACTGTGATTTTAAAACTTCGCTCTATACAGTTGGGAGCATTGCAGGCAATATGCTGGTTATTTCATTAAAAAAGGCAAATGCCTGCTATGCTGCCATGGAGGCGAGATGCTACGATGGTGACCTTATATTTCTGGAAGAGGTTAAAAAGGTAAAAACAATTCAAATTATCACAGCAGCGGCGTTTACAATTTTTTTGATTCTGCTCTGGGGTTTTACATTATAGAATGGAGCGATTATGGAGAAACCGATCTTAAGGGTTGAAAATTTATACTACGCCTACGGAAATGGAAAGTCTGCGCTGGACGGAGTAAGTGCGGATATCTGTGAGGGGGAGAAAATCGCTGTCGTAGGTTCCAATGGATCAGGAAAATCTACATTCTTTCTGAACATAAACGGCGTATTTACACCGGAACAGGGAAAAATTATTTATCGCGGCATAACCGCTAACAAAAAGAATCTAAACGAGCTTCGAAAAAATATCGGAATCGTATTTCAGGATGCGGACAATCAAATCATCGCATCGACAGTCAGGGCGGAAGTGGCATTCGGGCCAATGAACTTAAAGCTTCCCAAAGAGGAGGTGCTGGAACGGGTTGACAGGGCATTGGCGTATATGGATCTTTCTGATTTCAAAGACCGTCCGCCGCACTATTTGAGCGGTGGTGAAAAGAAGCGCGTGAGCATTGCGGATATCATCGCCATGAAGCCGGAAATCATTATCTTTGATGAACCTATGGCGGCGCTCGACCCTGTAAATGCACTGATGCTGGAAGAAGTTCTGGACAAGCTTGGTTCAGAGGGGAAAACAATGCTGATTTCCACCCATGATGTGGATTTTGCATACAAATGGGCTGAGAGAGTCCTTGTATTCTGCCAGGGGAAAATTATCGCAGATGGAACACCATTGGAAATTTTTAAAAACACGGAAATTTTAAAACAGGCAAATCTAAAGCAGCCAACCTTGCTGGAGGTCTATGAATCGCTTGTAAAGAATCATTTGCTGGAAGACGCAAAAGCATATCCGAAAAGCATACAGGAATTCAAGGTAATACTTGAAAATAGATGTTTTTCCCAGGCTTTATTGCCTGGATTAATATAAAAAAACATGAGGAGGTAAGAAAATGAATCAAAGAGGAAAGAAAATGGTCGCATTTGCAGCAGTCTTTGCAGCAGCATTCGGGGTTGCTCCGGCTGCAAACGCAATGCACATCATGGAAGGATATCTTCCGCCGCAATACTGTATTATGTGGGGTGTTATCTGTCTTCCATTTTTAGTGGCAGGTTACTTGTCAATCAAGAAGA
>WSSedL1CaDRAFT_10000919_pt1 | contig 19027 bp, 16 predicted proteins | sample WetSurSL1Cattail_FD_9464 | JGI IMG/M metagenome (IMG submission 9464)
TTTCCAGAGCGGTAAGGTTTTCATTAATTTCAAGCCAAGCATCGTGTTTTATTTTTTCCAGGGGATTTAAAATTTCATCCATATCCAGATCAGGATACTGGTAACGGGCGATGATGTATGCGCCATCAATAAGATTGGTGGCCCCATCTTTAATCCAGTTTGATAAGTTCTTTTGAACAAAATTTAATTGGATTTTATGGATCAGATTTTCAAGTTTAAATTGGATTTCAGAATTTTCTGATACCTCCCATGCTTTTTCAAGGTCCGGAACTATGTCCACACCTTTATTCATAAGAGATTGATAGAGTGTTTCGTAAATCTCAGTATCCGGGTCTTCCAGAAGTGTGAGGATAGCCTGTAATTCTCGTTCGTTCATACCATCCTGCTTTTTATACAAATTAAGTAATAAAACCAATGTGCTGTCATCCAACTTTTATAAAAATATTAACAATTTGTTAAACCGTTATTATTATAAACATTAGAATTCATTACTTTGTTTACTTAAACGAAAAGGCGAATTATAAATATATCTTATTATGATACAACGTATTCAAACATTATACCTGTTAGGGGTTTTGGTTCTTTTAGCCCTAAGTGCTCATTTCCCGGTTACTGTTTTAACGGATGCCCAGGGTAAAGTTGCCGCACTATCGCTTATTGGCATAGTGCACAGTAGCGGTAACCTATTCTTAAATTTATTATTGTTAATCATTTTAGGAGTTTTGGTAATCCTTGATATCATTTGCATTTTTCTTTACAAGAAGCGGAAAATACAGATGAAACAGTGCATGATCAATATATTCCTATTGGTTTGTCTGAATTTATTATTATTCGTACAGCTTTTCATGCTTAAAATGTCAGGTATTAATGTATTGTATCGGTTGCCTTTTGTTTTTCCTATACTCTGTGCTGTTTTGACTTATCTCGCATATCGTGGTATTAAAAAAGATGATGAATTGGTAAAATCTTATGATCGGTTGAGGTAAGGGTGTTAAGTACCACCCCTGCCCCTCCTAGGAAATAGGAGGGGATTCAGATAACTTATAAAGCTTCAAATTGCCGAGAACTTTGTTTTTGAAGCAAACTCAATCTTCAAATTTTCATTTTGTTTAGCATTTCTACAAAATATGTTGTATAGGTTGAAAAGAAGAGCTATTTTTGTAAATATTAACCAAACGTTACACCCAATGGACGATGGCCCTGCGATAAAATTGATTATTAACCTGATATAGCAGGGTAGCCTTATTATACGCTTCCTTCTGTATCAAAAAACTAGAGGCGCGTATGACTTCTTTCAAAACTTTTTATTTGAGCCGCATACTAGGTAGAAATGTTTATGATACCAATGGTAAGTTTATTGGTGTTGTAAAAGATTTATTGATTGATACCGGTCCGGCTACTGCAAATCAGACACCTCCTTTTGGTCGCCCTGTTGTGGCAGGTATTAGGCTTAAAATCCGCAATGAGCTAAAGCTTTTTTCATTTCGATACTTTGAAATTACAAAAATCAACAGGAAAATTGACGTTACAGGTCATCAACTCGTTGAATTACCCATAGAAAATATACACAATGGTTTGTTTCTGGGCGAAGTCATCTTGGACAAACAGATTGTTGACCTTAACGGACGGAAACTTGTTCGGGTAAACGATGTCAGGCTTGTATCGCTGTCAGAAGGTACGTATGCCATTGCTGTAGATGTTGGGGTTGAAGGTTTATTGCGCAGAATAGGTATTTCTCATCCATTAAAAACCTTACTTTCATTTTTAAAAATCAGTATTCCGGCAAAATTTATTTTATGGGATGATGTTGAAGCCATTGATTTCTCAAACTATAACATTAAGCTTTCCAAACCTTATTCGAAACTTCATACATTGCATCCATCGGATTTGGCCGACATCATTGAGGAATTAGGTAAAAGCACAAGTACAAATGTATTTTCTGCTCTTGATGAAGAAAAGGCAGCCGATGTTTTGGAAGAACTTGAAAAGGATACACAGATCCATATCATTGAAAGTTTGCCTTTAGAAAAGGTTGCCGACGTGCTTGAAAAAATGCCTGCAGATGAAGTCGCTGACATTCTGGATGGCTTGGAAGATGAGAAAGCCGAATCCTTGTTGAATGAAATGGAAGCTGAATCATCACAGGAGGTTCGCGAAATCCTCGAATATCCCGACAGAACTGTTGGAAGTTTAATGAATACCGAAGTGTTAGCGTTTAATGAAAATAGGACTGTGGATGAAGTTATTTCTGAATTTCGCAGCTTGCGGCCTGAAGCAGACGAATTATACAACCTCTTTGTAATTGACGATAAGGAAGAACTGGTTGCAACATTTTCATTGCGCGACCTGGTTGTTTCTCAGCCCAACGTAATGCTTAAGCAAATAATGAAAACAAACCCTATCTATATTTATGATGATCAGGAGATTGATGATGTTGCTGAAATCATTTCAAAATACAATCTATTGGCTTTACCTGTTGTGAACCGAAACAACCAGTTAGAGGGAATGGTGATCATTGATGACGTTGTTGAGGACTTAATTGATAAACGTAGAACCAACAGGTAGGAGGGCGTGCGATGTTAAAAGGCAGAGGCAGATCAATATTTAAAAAGATTGCATTATTTCTGGCTATTTTGGGTCCGGGCATTATTACAGGGAGTGTAGATAACGATGCAGGGGGTATCACCACCTATTCTGTTGCTGGCGCTTTATATGGCTACAATTTAATTTGGACACTGATACCTTCTTTTATTGTGCTTGTGGTTATTCAGGAAATGAATGCCCGCATGGGTATTGTAACTGGTAAAGGTTTGGCCGATCTGATCAGAGAAAATGCCGGAGTAAAAGTTACCTTTTTCATATTTATCGGATTACTCATTGCTGATATTGGCAATACTACAACTGAATTTGCCGGTGTTGCCGGAAGTATGGAAATTTTCGGAATCAGTAAGTATATTTCAGTTCCCATTGTTTCATTTTTGATATGGCTATTGGTCGTCAAAGGAACTTATAAAATGGCAGAGCGCATTTTTCTGATATTCAGCGTATCCTTACTTACCTATGTAATTTCAGCGCTGATGGGCAAACCCCATTGGAGTGAAATAGGCTCATCTATTATTCATCCAAGATTCAAAGTGGATTCTCAAAGTATTGCCATGGTGATCGGCCTAGTAGGAACTACGATCGCTCCCTGGATGCAATTTTATATGCAGTCATCAGTGATTGAAAAGGGGTTAAAGATGAAGAACTTTAAATATACCCTGATTGATATTGTGGTGGGATGTATTGCTACCGTAGTGGTTGCATTTTTTATCATGGTGGCATGCGCCTCCACCCTGGGCGAACATGGTATTAAAATTGAAGAGGCTAAAGATGCTGCTTTAGCACTCAAACCATTGGCAGGTACGCTTGCCTCGGCAGTTTTTGCATTTGGTCTGTTTGTCGCTTCTATTTTTTCGGCAACCATTTTGCCATTGGCTACAGCTTTTTATGTTTGTGAAGCCTTTGGTTTTGAAGCAGGCATTGATAAAAAATGGGAGGAAGCCCCTGAATTTTACGTTCTTTATACATCCATACTTGTTATAGCTGCAGCAATCATTTTGATACCGAACGCACCTTTAATTTCTATTTCACTGTGGTCGCAGGTGATTAACGGTATTTTATTACCCGTCGTTTTGATCTGTATGATATTGCTGGTGAATAATAAACGTATTATGGGCAATTATACCAACAAACCCATCAATAACATGATCGGATGGACAGCAGTGATTGTACTGGTCGGATTATCAGCAATGCTATTGTTAATGCCGCTTTTTAATAGTTAAAGGGCATAAGGGTATTTTGAGGTCTGATGGAGATATTAATAGTACCCTGCATATAGGTGATGGCATGACCTGAAATGAGTACACGATCGCCATTTAATTTACATGACATTTCACCCGTACGTTCTGAAAGCTGCCGGACAGACAAGGTGTTCTTTTTTAATCGTTTGCCCCAATAAGGAGCTAATATAGATTGAACGGAACCTGTCACCGGATCTTCGTTGATGCCTGCGCCAGGAGCAAAAAAGCGTAAAACATAATCCGAATTTTCACCTGGAGCAGTAGCTATAATTCCTAAACATTCAAGCATTTTAAGTTTTTCGAAATCCGGCGCTAGTTCGAGGATATCTTTTTCGCAGTTAAAAACTACCATCAGGTCACGTGACTTATATACTTCCACAAAGTCTTTGCCTAACCCTTCCTTAAGAATTGCAGGAGGTACGAAAGAATTTGCCTGGAAAACAGGGAAGTCAAGTGTAATCTTTCCATCTTCATCGTGCTGAACGGGTAGTATTCCGCTTTTCGTACGGAATCGGAACCCTTTATGTGTAAATGTGTATATATTAAACAACACATGAGCTGCAGCCAGGGTTGCATGTCCACAAAGATCAACTTCTACTTTGGGGGTAAACCATTTTAGCTGAAACACATCTTTTTCATCTTTAACCACAAAAGCAGTTTCGGAAAGATTGTGTTCTGCTGCAATAGATTGTAAAACTTCATCGGGTAACCACGATTCCAATAAGCAAACAGCGGCTGTGTTACCCTTAAAAACATCTGAAGTAAAAGCATCAATGTAAAATAGTGAAATTTTCATATTCCCTCCTTAGACCTACAAATTAACAACAACTCTTAACATCAACTTACAATTTTTTTTCGAAGACCAGCTATTTTACTACTAATGTCATCCAATTGTTTGTAAGTATCTCCCATATTTTTTTCATTAATCTGAAATTTGGTAAAACTCGATTTCAGATCATCAAGCAAGGTCAAATATTCTTTAATAACCGCTTCATGATCAAATTTCTTTAATAATGAGATAAGATCGTTGAGCGAGAATTTTTGTTCAGCAATGCGTTCAATTAGTTCAATGTCTTTTGTTTTTTTGTTCGTCAAGTTCGTGGCTACAAACAATGCTTCTGTCCAACCACCAAAAATAACAAGCGCAGCGGCACTCTCGCGATCATTTTCCTTCAAATATTTTTCAGATGTGTTATAAAGTTCATTTGCTATTTTAATAAGCGAGTCTTTATTGCTTATGTTAGTTTCAATTCGTTTGATAGAAGTTAAGAAATTATCCTCTGGTATACCTAAATCAGTGGATAATTGATGCATTGTTTTAAGATATTTTCCTGCGTGTTCAATTTGATCAAAATATTTGCAATAGGTAAGGTCAACTGCATATACTCCAAGATTAACCGCTTTCTCTGTCGATAAGTTATAGTGTGTGTATTTATCCGGAGAATTAAGCATGTTTTGATTATAGGTGGCGCCAATGCTCTTGAAAAGACTTGACAATTCCACCGAAAGGTACATGTTATAAAAGATAGGAATACCGCCATCTTTATCAATAGTAATATTATGACTAGCTAATGGTTTGGCACTTGAGGCTGTATCGGAGGGTTCACTTTTTTTAGCATTGGAGACACATGATGAGAAAAAAACAAAACAAACGGATAAAAAGAATAAGGTCAATTTCATTTTCATCGATACGGTTGATTAAAACGGTTAAATACAAATGTAATAAAATCTGAAAAACAACTTAAGCATATGTAAACCTTTTTTATCTTGAAAGGTTTTCAGGGAAGTAACTTTACATTTTGTAAATTTGCTTGTCAAATTAAAGGGTATGATTAAAGGAAAAGACGCCAAGCCACATATTGGTATTTTTGGACGAAGAAACTATGGTAAGAGTTCTATCATTAATGCCTTATCCAGTCAAGACGTTGCAATTGTATCAGAGGTAGCTGGAACCACTACTGATCCGGTGAGAAAGTCGATAGAGATACCCGGCATAGGGCCTGTAGTTCTAATTGATACTGCTGGTATTGACGATTGCGGGGAGCTAGGTGAAAAACGGGTTGAAAAATCGTTACAGGCACTTAAAACCGTTGATGCTGCCATTCTTGTAATAACAAACAATCAATTCGGCGATGAAGAGAAAAAACTTATCAGTGAATTTACTGTTTTAGACATACCGTTCGTGGTTCTTCACAACAAATCGGATCGGGAACCTATATCGGCCACTTTCAAGCAACAGGTGGAGATTGAAACGAATGCACCAGTGCTTGATTTTAGTGCTATAAAACCTACACAACTTGAAGCCTTGGTGAAAATATTAAGAAAGATTGTTCCTGAAACAACTTACCAATCAAATTCACTTATCGGAGATCTGCTGAAACATGGCGATTCAGTATTGCTAATTACACCCATTGACATTGAGGCGCCTGAAGGACGACTGATTTTACCCCAAATTCAGGTAATTCGGGATATTCTCGATAATGACTGCGTTGCTGTTGTTGCTAAAGAAAGAGAAATAGATACTTTTATAAAAAGGCTTAGTCCCAGGCCTGCATTGGCAATAACAGACAGTCAGGTTTTTTTGAAAGCCGATGCGAGTATACCAAAGGATATTCCACTTACCAGTTTTAGCATCATTTTGGCAAGGTACAAAGGCGATTTTCAAAATTATCTGAAAGGTACTCCCCATTTAAGCAGACTGAAAGATGGCGATCGCATACTTGTATTAGAGTCCTGTACACATCATGTTTCATGTGACGATATCGGACGAATAAAAATTCCCCGCTGGGTTTCTAATTTTAGCGGCAAAAAACTCCAGTTCGATGTGGTATCTGGTTTGAATAAGTTGCCAATGGATATTCTTCAATATGCGATGGTGATTCAGTGTGGAGGATGCATGATAACCCGGCGACAAATTATCAACCGGCTGAAACCGGCAGTAGAAGCAGGTATTCCTGTTACCAACTATGGAATGGCTATTGCATGGGTTCATGGAATTTACGAAAGAGCGGTGGCACCATTTGTAAAAATGGCAGTAGGAGAGGAGTATCTGTAAGTTTTGATGCTATAAATATTTATTCGAGGTAATTACAAACTACGGCGAGCAGTGACATAAAACAAAAAGACTTTTAATGGACAATATACTTTCAAAAGAATTACTTGATAAAGAAGACCTCATTTCTTTGCTGGCTGCCAATGCAGAAGACACAAAGAAAATTTTTGCAAAATCGGCTGAGATTAAGGAAAAGTATGTTGGCAATAAAGTTTATTTTCGTGGGCTGATAGAGTTTTCCAATGTTTGTGGCAAGAATTGTTATTATTGTGGTATCAGGTCCGGAAATAAGAATGTGGAACGGTATAACCTGTCTGATGAAGAAATTCTTGATGCTGCAAAGTTTGCATATGAAAACCATTATGCATCAATAGTGCTTCAGTCCGGTGAAATTATTACCGAAGCGTTTGCTCAAAGAATGGAATACCTGCTCAAGGAGATCAAAAAGCTTGGCAATGATCAATTAGGAATTACTCTTTCCCTGGGCGAACAAACAGAGCATGTATATAAGCGTTGGTACGATGCCGGTGCACACCGATATTTACTTCGGATAGAATCGACTAATAAACAATTATTTAAAAGGATACATCCGGATAATGAAAATCATAGCTTTGAAACGCGTTTAAATTGTCTGTTTAATCTTCGGAAAGTTGGTTACCAGGTTGGTAGTGGCGTTATGATCGGGTTGCCATTTCAAAAGCTTGAAGATTTGGCTGATGACCTGTTGTTTATAAGGGAATTTGATATTGACATGGTAGGCATGGGACCATACATCGAACATCCGGATACACCCTTGTATGAATACAGAAACCAACTGCTGCCAAAGCAAGAAAGGCTTAATCTTGCCCTGAAGATGATTGCTGTTTTACGAATTATGATGAAAGACATTAACATTGCTGCAGCCACAGCCCTCCAGGCAATAGACCCTATGGGCCGTGAAAAGGCAGTTAAAATTGGGGCTAACATTATCATGCCCAATATTACACCTGGCAAATACCGCAACAGCTATAAATTATACGAAAACAAACCATGCACCGACGAAAATCCCGACGATTGCACCCAATGCCTTGATGCACGAATAAGCATGACAGGAAATGTTATAGGCTATGATGAATGGGGTGATTCAAAGCATTTTTTGAAAAGGGGTAAATAAATGCTAAAGTGCCTAGAGTACTTGGAGTTTGGAGTGCCTAAAGTGAATTGAAGTGCCTAGAGTATTTGGAGTGCCTAAAGTACTTATCTATAAATTGGAACATTTAAGATTCTACAAATTCTAAGTACTCCAAACTCCAGGCACTTCAAATTTTAAGTACTTATTTCAGGTAAATACCATTTTATTAACTTCAACGCCATCCAATCTCTTAAGGGCGTTTTCAAGCTTTTCCATTTCAGCAATCTCACCAGTCACTTCAAGCAAGATAAGGCCTGCATCATCCACATGGTAATCGTGGGAAATATTTATGCCTAAACGGGTTTTGATGCTACATCCAAACTTGGTAAATGTATCCTGAACCTTTAAACTATTTTGTTGCCGGTTCTTTACTAATATTCCGATAATACGGGTTTCTGTGGTCATAACTTTATAAGATATAAGAGCCAAGATACAAGAACCAAGATACTTTGCCTTGCATCTTGGTTCTTTGCTCTTGATTCGTGTCTATAAATGAAATATCATTTCCTGGATATTTAGTCCGCCAATGGTTTTTAATTCGTTTTCAAGGTTTGCCTGGTCTTGGGGATCGCCACATAATTCAAGTAAAATTAAGCCTGTACGGCTACAAACTGCATCGTTAAGTTCATGAAAGCCCAGGCGAGTCCGGATGCAATTGGCATATTTTGTAAGTGCCTTTTGGGTGAGGCCAGCTTCTTTCACCCGATCTAGCACTTGAATTCCTATAATTTTTAAATGATTCATAATTTTCAAGTTACTGGTTAAAAAAGTTACAAGTAGCAGATGCAATGGTTAAAATTACCTTATTCATTTGAAAAAAACAAAAGCATAAAAAGAGGCCGATTTTTCCGGCCTCTTAAAACTAACTACTACTACCTAACTACTACCTAAATCTAAAACTAACTTTACATCCTTATCCTTTTACTTTAATTTTATCCTTTTTTGTTAATCCTTTTAGAATTTCTATGTTTATCCCGTCTGAGAGACCTGTTTTTATATATCGTTTTTCAAATATCTGTGGAGCTTTTTCAATTTCCACAAAAGTCGAGTCTTTTTTAAATTCAAGTAAGCGTTCTTCAATGCATAAAACACTGTCGCGGCGATCAAGTACAATGTCGGCATTACCGCTATAACCTGAGCGTATAAATGATTTTTTGGTAATTTTGATTTTTGCTTTAATTTCAAACTGAATAGCTCCGTTTTCAGCAATGCCTTTTGGGGAAATGTACTCCAGTTCTGCGTCGAACTTTTCCGTTTCTATGGCACCTATGGTCAGGATGAGTTTCATTCCGGCTTTTAATTTTCCTACTTCAGTCTCGTCAACTTTTCCTTTAAATATCATTTCGCCCATATCGGCCACATAAGCAATGGTTGTTCCTGGGTTAAAGTTGTTGCTTTCAATAACCGAATTCCCTTCTTCAACCGGAACATTGAGAACCATTCCGTCGATGGTTGAACGGATAAGTGTGTTGGTTGTTTTTCCCATCTTTTTGTTTACACCATCCCGAATTAATTGCAGATTGCTTTCGGCAGTTTCCACCTCTTCTGCGGCATTGTCATAGGCCACTTTTACTTTTTGAAAATCGGCCAGGGGAATAACACCTTGTTCATATAATTTTTTCTGACGCTCATATACTGTTTTAGAGTCATCTAAGTTAATTTTAGCCTTGTTTACGCGTGATTCGGCACCATTAAGACTTACCATATCGGGAATTATTTTTACCCTTGCAATTAAATCGCCTTTTTTCACCATCTGACCTGGCTCAATAAATATTTTATCGATAATACCAGATATTTGAGGTTTAATTTCAATTTCCTTGCGGGGCACAATTGAACCTGTTGCTACAGTTTTCTTAATAATATTGGAAGTAAACGCAGTCTTTGTTTCAAAAATCACTGGTTTCTTCTTGTTTTTACTATACAAATAATAAAAAACGTAAATCATTCCTAAAGCGATGAGAGCTACAAACACAATTCTTGAAATCTTTTTCATTTGAAAAACTTTTAAATTATAATGTTATATCATATTATATCTCGGCCCTGAGAGCATCAATCGGTTTAATCTTAATAGCCCTTCTGGCAGGTATCAGGCCAGCAAGGGTGCCTGATACAATTAACAAGGCAAGTGACCAAATTGCAGCTTTCAGGTTTATTTCAGGATTAAGGAACATGGTGGATTCAGATGCCGTTTTCATCAGTGTAACATTAACTAATTCGATAATTAAAATTCCGACTACCATTCCCATTAAACCCGCCACAAATGTTAAAAATACTGATTCCATGATGATTTGAGTGATAATTTTGATGGGGGCGGCACCCAACGCTCGCTGAACGCCAATTTCTTTGGTACGTTCCCTAATGATAATCAGCATGATGTTGCTGATACCAACAACTCCCGCAATTAATGTTAAAGCTCCGACAAACCAAGTGAGAAAATTGATTCCAATAAAGAGGTTATTCATTTGGCTAAATTGTTTTTCAACGTTTTCACTACCAAAGGCTTCTTTATCATCTGGCGCTATTTTATGTCGATTAGCAAGTAGGGCTCTCATTTTATTTTCAACGAGTTCTGCAGAATACTGGGGTTTGGCAACCAATCCGTAGTAAAAGACAACATTCCCAAGGTTATATGTTTTTTGAAGGGTTGTAAATGGTATGATTACGGTTTCATTTTGATTTTTTCCCCATCCTTGACCATGTTTTGATTTATAAACACCAACAACTTGAAAATAAACACCTTGAATTTGGATATATTTACCCAATGCTTCTTCATTTTTTGGAAAGAGAACTTCATTAACCCTTTGTCCTATGACGGCAATTTTTCTTTGATCATTGATATCCATATTGTTAATAAATCGCCCTTTTATCATAGAAACAGGATCAATTCTGTTAAAATCAGGATAGTCACCATTTACCCTGTAAGCTTCGGTATTTTTTCCCCTCACAATATTTACACTCCCACTTGGAGGGTGAATGCGAGGTGCAAGTACATCCAATTCAGCTATGTTGTCACGTATTGCTTTGGTGTCTTCATTATTAAAATTCCAGCTTCGCCCTTTATTGAAACCTTGGTATGGCTTATTTGTATTTTGAGTCCAAATAAAGAGACTATTTGTAGCAAAATCACCCATTTCCTTGAATATGCCATTTCTTAAACCAACACCAGATCCAAGCATAATAACAAGCATAAATATGCCCCAGAACACTCCAAAAGCGGTAAGGATTGTCCTTATTTTGTTTTTGGACATTGCGCTAAAAATTTCCTGCCATCTGTCAATTTCGAACATATATGGTTAGATTAAGTTTATACCCAAAGTACATAATTTTAAGTTTTTAGCAATTAACATTAAACCGTGAAACTGAGCTAATTTTATTCATCTCTTAGTGCTTCTATGGGTTTTATTTGAGCGGCTTTTTTTGCTGGGAATAATCCTGCAAAAGTTCCGGCAATAATTAATATAAAAGTTGCTGCAATAGCCAGATTTATGTTTGCTGTGGGATTTCTGAAAAAATCAGTTGGGGGTATCTTGGCGTTGACTAATTCAAGTAGGCCAATGCCCAAAACTAATCCTATGTATCCTGCAAGTCCTGTGATAAATATTGATTCCTGTATAATAAGACCGATTATGGACCAGGGTTTAGCCCCCAGGGCCTTACGGACTCCTATTTCTTTCGTTCGCTCTTTCACAACAATCATCATAATATTGCTGATGCCAACAATTCCAGCTATAATAGTCATTATGCCAATAATCCAGATGAAAAGGTTAATTGAGTTTATAAGCCTGGAAATTTTTTGAAATTGTTCGAGGTTATTTCCAATGTATAAGGCCCGTTCGTCAGAAGGGTCAAAAGTATGGATTCGCGCAATATTTTTTCGGACTTCGGCTTCAGTTGTTTTACTTTGAATTATCGTTGCATTGTCATCCATGGTAATGGATAGCATTGAAATATTGCGGCTTCCATAAAGCTTTTGAGCAGTGGTTACAGGCAAGTAAATACATTTATTATTATCCCAATTGTCCTTATCTTCAAATACTCCCACAACCTGAACAGGAAATCCATTAGCCTGAATATATTCTCCAATAGGTTTTGTTTTTTTGAATAATGCCTGCACAACATCAGTACTAATTACTGCAACCTTTCTGGTTTCATTAATATCGATTGCATTGATAAATCTGCCTTCGACCAATTTGATATTTTCGATATCCTGATATTCCGGATAAACTGTTCGTATATCAAAGTTCGCAGATTCTTTCCTGTATACTAGCTTATTTTCGCCTGGAATATGATATCTGGAGGAAATTAGGTTTATTCCTTGTACCTGCGTTTTTACAATGTTGTAATCTTCATTAGTCATTTGTATTACACGTCCTGGCTTAAGACCTTTGTAATTTAAACTTGTTTGGTAACTAGAAACCCATAAACTATTAATTTTTGAACTTTCAAAGCTTTTAACAACTGCGTTTTGTAAACCTTTGCCTGCTCCCAATAAAATAATAAGCATAAATATACCCCAGGCAACACTAAATCCCGTTAATACTGAACGGAGTTTATTTTTTTTTAAGGTGGCAAAGATTTCCTGCCAAACATCCAAGTCGAACATAAATTTTACATTTAATTCAATTTGTAATAATCTTGCTCAATAAAACCATCTTTTAAATGGATAATACGCTTTGTTCGTTCTGCAATATCCCGCTCATGGGTGACTATTATAACTGTCATTCCCTGCTTGTTAACATCATCAAGAATATCCATAACTTCTTGAGAGGTTTTTGAGTCGAGTGCACCTGTGGGTTCATCAGCCAGAATGACCTTAGGATTTGCGATAAGTGCTCTTGCAATTGCGATACGTTGTTTTTGCCCACCGCTCATTTCAGAAGGCAAATGATTTGCCCATTCCAATAATCCCATTCGATCGAGGTATTCTAATGCAATTTTGTTTCGTTGCCGTCTGCCCACCTTTTGGTAATAAAGGGGCAGTGCTACATTTTCCATAGCATTTTTGAATGATATAAGATTAAAAGACTGAAATATAAAACCTATAAATCTATTGCGGTAATATGCCGCCTTTGTTTCTGTCAGATTGTGAATAAACGTTCCATTCAGGTGATATTCTCCGCTATCATAATCATCAAGTATTCCCAGAATATTGAGGAGGGTAGATTTCCCGGAACCTGAAGCCCCCATAATTGCTATCATTTCACCAGGATTAATATGAAGATCTATCCCCTTGAGAACGTGAAGCTTATTCTGCCCCATTTCGTAGGATTTATTGATATTGTTGACTGAAATTATTGATCCATTATCCATTAGAAAATTATATTTAAATAAATTGGACTCATGTCAATTCAATGTTAGTTGTCAATCATGAGTAATGCATATTGATTAAAAACACAATTATTGTATTTTATCAATATTCATGCCAATTACATGCATTGATTTGATTTATTATTATATATAGAATTTAAAAGTGATGAAAAGTGTTCGGAATCGAACCTTAAGTGTACAAAATCGGACAAAAAAAAAGCAGGTTCTTTCGAACATGCTTTTTTTAAATATTTTATGCAAAAAGAGTTATTTTTTCACCTGCATTCTAGCCTGAGGTTTTGGAGGTTCTGCAGCTGTAGGTTGTGCTGGTTTAGGTTCGCAACTCAACAATTCAACTTCCATAATTAATGGTAAATTGGGTTTAACTCCACCATTACCACGTTCACCAAAAGCTAATTCAGTAGGTATAAAAAGTTTCCATTTTGAGCCGACATTCATTTGTAAAAGCGCCTCTTGCCAACCAGGAATCCATCCTTTTACTGGGAATTTTGCTGGTTCCCGACCTTCGGATGTAGTAGTTTTTTCACCTTTGATATTCATAACTGTATAGTTTACTTTAACCATATCAGATGTGTCAGGTTTCGGACCAGTACCGGCTTTGATAATTTTGTATTGTAATCCGCTTGGTGTAACATGTACATCGCCATCTTTTTTATTTTTTTCAAGAAAGTCTTTTCCTTCTTTGAGGTTTGCAGCACTTTCTTTCATTTGTTTTTTCATGAAATAACTGCGTACTTTTTCTTGCATTACCATTTCGGATATTTTTATGGAATCGCCTGAAAATACCTGCTCATAAGCTGCCGAGATAATTTCGGGGCTTATTTTATCAAATTCTGCACTCGCAAGTCCACTTTTGAGTTTTTTTGCTTCCATCAAACCAATAAAGTAAGTAACAGAATCTTTGTCATTTGAAAGTTTAACCTTACCGCTTTTTCCACAAGATCCAAGAAACAATGATGATGTTATTGTTAATAAAATTAGTATGTTTTTCATAATTAATTTATTTTTAAATAGATATAATTTATTTATAATTTATTTTTGTGGTTGAAGATCAATTTGAGGTTGATCAGTTTGAGGTTGGTCGGCTGCCTTATCAATAGAAATCAATTCTACATCAAAAATCAATACCATATTAGCTTCAATAGGTCCACCAGACATGGGGTTTTCACCATAAGCAAGTTCAGATGGTACAACTAAATGCCACTTTGATCCGGTAGGCATTAATTGCAATGCTTCTTTCCATCCTTCAATTACTCCATTAACACTTAATTGGATGGGTTCCTTCCGGTCAACAGAACTGTCAAATACGTTACCATTAACAAGGGTGCCATGGTAATGAACGGTTACTTTGTCAGTAAGCAAAGGTTTTGGACCTGAACCTTCTTTAATTATTTTGTATTGCAAACCGCTAGGTAAAACAACTACGCCAGCTTCTTTTTTATTTTTTTCAAGAAATGCCTTTCCTTCCGCTAAATTTTTTTCGCCTTTAGATTTTTGTTGTTCAACAGCATACTTTCCAACGATTTCGTTAGCTTTAGTTTCATCAATTAAAGGTGTTTGCTTCGTAAGCATTTGTTCTGTTCCAACAGCCATTATTTTGCTGTCTACCTGAATAAATCCGTATTTTACCAGGTTACCACCATACAGAACTCCAAGGCAATAGCTTATGGTGTCCATACGAGTAGTGAGCTTTAAGGCTTTCGGTTCTTTATTCTTTTGTCCGGTTGCAGGTAATATCATTACTGCCATCAATAAAATTGCTAAGAATCGTACTTTCATTTTTAAGAAATTTAGTTAATTATTGGGTTTAGAAACTAAAGGTTGCATAGTTGAACGCAGCTATGTGTCAGAAGATCAATCCAGCAGTTTCGATAATTTTGGCGCTAATATACAATTTATTTCAAAGTATTGAGGATTTTTTTTTCAGGATTGTTTTATAGTTGAAACCAAACAAATGTAAGGTCAAGAATAAAGAAAACTGGGTGGATTACTATTCATAGACCTATTTTTTACTCTCAAGAGGATCGCCGTATAATGTTCCACGGCCATGTGTACCAATGTAAACACGACCGTACTTTTTCGGGTCGCCTGTAATGTGTAGCACCAATCCCCATTGATGTTGATCGTCATTAATCCGAACCCAGGTTTGAGCTGCATCGTCAGAACGGAAAATCCCGCGAAGACCGTTAATCACACCAACCAGATACAATGCGGCATAATTAGCTTCAGATGCTGATTTTCCAAAGCCAAAGGCATGAATTTCTTCAACGTCATTGAGTTTCATAAAATATTTACCTGTGTCAGCCGAATGATAAAGTCCGTCAAATGCGGCCAGCCAAACATCACCTTCTTTGTTGGGTGTTGCGTAAATCCGATCTTGTCCACCTCTTGAATCTCCCCTATTATCACCTTGTTTTGGCAAATTTCCGGGAAGGTTTAAAGTATGTTCAGCAAAGGTTGCTCCTTTATCATTGCTAACAAAAAGTTTTCCTTCAAATAAGGAAATGCCATAGAATTTATTTGGATTGAGGCGATCGGCGATAATTCTGGTATTTTCCGGAATTCCTTTAGATTGTGTCCATGTTGTTCCATGGTCGGATGTGAAATAGACAGGACTCTTATCGGGCGTCCAAAGCCATGTTGCTCCGTCGGACGAAACGGCAATGTGTCCAAGTTTTGAATTTGGAGTCGGCATAGATATAGCCGATTGCCATGTTTTACCAAAATCCATTGAGTAACCAATATTTGCACTACCTCTATTATGAGAAACAACTCCAACACGAACCACAATTTCAGGTTTATTTTCCGCACACGCCAAGCCATTCGTATTACTAAAATGTGGATTGTCAAAGCAACCTTTGGGCTCGGGTCGATCCAGGTCCCAGTGGACAAAACCACAATAATCGCCAATGGCAGTGATTACCTGTGCCCCCTTGGGAGGGCTTAATAATTCAAGCGATACTGTTTCCTCAATGCCGGTAGTCATAATGCTCCATTTGGTTGGTTTGCCGGCATCCATATCAGTTAAATTAAATGTTTCATGGCCTCCATACCCTGTAGTAAACATAGCGTGATTGGAGTCAAAAGGATCAATCTCAATATCAAACAACCAGTGAATACCAGAATATGTAATATATGGAGCCAGGGTAAAATCAAATGTTCCGCCGCCACCGCCACCAAATACAGTTTTCCAGTTCTGTCCTCCGTCGATGCTGCGGAATATATCTTCACCACCATTGGTGTATCTGTTATAAGAACTAACAATGATTACTTGGGGATTATGAGCATCTACAGAAACTGCAGCATATCCGAATGATTTATTTTTAGCAGGATCGGGTTTGTCAGGTGTAATTTCAGTCCATACTTCATTTCTGGTATTAAATTTCCAAACGCCACCGTTCTGCATGCGACCAGGGCCTGCATTGGTACCGTAGGTTAGATACATGTTGCCATCGGATGCCAAAATACAATGGTTGGGGCGATATTGAACAGGCTGACCGGGAACCGTTTGCCAGGTTTTGCCTCCGTCGGTACTTCGAAAGAAGTTATTTCGATCCATGAGAGAAACCCCAACATAAATGGTTGAGCTAGCTTTACTTTTTAGTTTTTGGGCAGGATCGAACACCACAAAGACAATGCCTGCACCCCGATTCCACCATGATTGTTGAGATGTTGAAGATACAGCTTCTCTTACTTCGGGGAAGCTATCGACTTTGTTCCAGGTAACACCCTTATCTATGGTTTTCCATAGACCAGCATTTCGTGTTCCTAAATAAATAATGTTGCCATTATTGGGATCTACTGCCATACGCTCGCCATTACCACGGCCGTTCTCATTGCCGCCCATCTTAAAAGGGACATTGGTACGCTGAAATGTTCTACCCCGATCGTTTGATCGCAAAATTGCGCCATCCGGAACTCGAGGACTGGTATAGGTTCCACATGCCAGGTAAACAAGGTTGGGGTCAGATGGATCAAGCGCTATGCTTTCAATACCCATGAGGTTAGTATCTTCGTAGGGTAGCCAATCCAGCATAGGCTCCCATCTTTTGGTATTATCGTTCCAGCGATATGCTCCACCCATATCAGTGCGGCAATAACATACTCCTTTTGCATTTGGATGAAAAATAATACCATCCACAAACCCGCCACCAACCATTTGAACACTCTTCCAGATGTATGGAACAGATGAAGGTTTTTGACTTTGAGCATGCTGATTTAATGTGATTAAAATTGCACTTGCTATGAAAACATTTAGCAGAGTTGATTTAAGATATTGAGTCATTGAAATGAATATTTAGATGTTTACCGGCACGCGTTGCAAACGCGCGCCAGCATGAGGTAAACGACGAGGTCTTCAAGGTCCTGAGTGCCTTGAATTTGGGAAACGATTTATAATTTTACTTCCAATTTTTTACCGTTATATTTTATGGTCTTATCTGGCTGTGAACACTCATTAACTCCATTTCCATGGTTGTCTTTTACAAGAACAATGTTTATTGATCTCTCGTTTAACATGCTGGGGAATTCTCCTTTGCGATCTGAAATGGTCAACATTTTTTGAGCGTCATTCCAGGTAAACTGAAAGGTAGCAAACTTTCCATTTTCGTAATTATAGTTGTCGTTTTCATCTTCGTATAGCATAAACTGACCGTCAGCACCGGAGTAAATACGTAATTCAATAGGATCGGCAGGTTTTTCGGTGGCATATTGGAGAAAAGGGCCCATGGGTACAATAGATCCTGCTCTGACGTAGAGAGGCATTATATCGATGGGAGCAGCAGCATCAATAGTTTGTCCTCCTTTGATGGATTTACCGGTCCAGAAATCATACCAAGTAGAAGATAATGGCAAATATACCTTGCGGGTTTTTGCTTTTTCAGTTCCTCCGGAATACAGTTGCTCTGTTACAGGATTGACAAGGAATGCAGGACCAAACATGTATTGGTCGGGTATGTCATTGATGGCAGCATCTGTTCTGAAATCAAAGGCAAGGGCACGCATGATGGTGTAACCTTCGTTGCTAACTTTCGATGAGAGCGAATAAATATAAGGCATGAGACGGTAACGCAAGTTGTCGAAATTCAATAAAACAGCTTTCATATTGGCATCCCAGTTGTTTGAGAACATAGCCCGTTCCCCTTTTCCATGAATTCTGAATATTGGGCTAAATGTTCCAAACTGGAACCAACGTGTAAATAACTCTTTGTTTGCAGGAGTAGTCCAATCAGGTGAAAACCATTCCAAATGATATCCGCCAATATCTGATGTCCAATAGGGAATACCGGAAGCACAAGCATTAATACCTTGTGGAACCTGATCCTTGTAGGAATGGAAAGTACAGGTAATATCCGATGACCATAAAGTAGCAGAATTTCGTTGTTGACCTGCAAAAGCCTGGCGTACCAGGAAAAATGCCCGTTTACCAGGAATGTCGTTTCTCCAGTTTTTATACAATCCTTCAGTATGCATTAAGGAATAGGTATTGAAATAATCAATGCCACGGCCAAGGGCAAAAGTTGTCTGGCGGCGTGCATCAAGGAGAGTTCCATTATCGGGTTCGCACTGATCTACCCACCATGCATCCCATCCATAACGCCCAATAATACTATCTTTGGCTTGTCTCCAATAAAT
>WSSedL1CaDRAFT_10000920_pt1 | contig 19018 bp, 16 predicted proteins | sample WetSurSL1Cattail_FD_9464 | JGI IMG/M metagenome (IMG submission 9464)
GGCAGTAGGCAGTAGGCAGTAGGCAGTAGGCAGAAAGCATGGTGATGTTATGAATGAGATTGAAAAATTATATACGGTTGATGATATCGCTCAGATGACAATGTTGACTTCAAGAACAATACGCAATTACTTGAAGGATGGAACTCTAACCGGAAGAAAGATTGGAGGGCAATGGAGATTTACCGCTAAGGATATCGAGAGTCTGTTTCATAACAGTAATGTGGAGGAAGAGATTAAGAATAACAGGAGGCAGGATATTATGGATTTTATGGATGGAACAAATACGGATATGGATGGAGAAATACAACTTTGTACAATTGCCGACTATTATTGTCCGGATAGAATTACCACGAAAGAGTTATCTCTGCAATTTAGTAAAATTATATCAACACAGTCGGTATCCACAAAGCTTAAGTTCAATTATGAGTACATCGACAAGGAACAAAAGGCCAGGTATACATTCTTTGGAACTCCTTCCTATATTATGGCAGCAGTTGATGTGCTGGATACTGAATGGAACAAATTGAATGAATCGCAGAATAAATTTACGGATAAAGCAGATAGCTATGAAAAATACAGACCATCTTTTCCGATTCAATTAGCCGCCTTTATTCATAACACACTAGGTAAGAAGGATAATGTCATTGCAGATATCGGATCGGGAACAGGCAGAATGACTGAGCTGCTTTTGTCCGGTAATAATAGCGTATATGCGATCGAACCTAATGCTGATATGCGTAAGATTGCGGAGACGAAGTTTAAGGGAAGGAAGAATTTTTATTCGATTAGCAGTACGGCGGATAATACAACTTTGAAAGCTGACAGCATAGATGCAATCGTTTGTGCGGAGGCCTATCATTGGTTTGATAACGAGAAGACGATACTTGAATTCAAACGTATATTAAAATCGCAGGGTTTTATATTCTTAACCTGGGACACACCGGAAAACAACCCCTATGATGGGGCTTTGTATGAATTACTACAAAGATACGGAAATCAGGAAGGAAAGGAGATAACCACAGTATCTAAGGAAGAAAGAGCGGTTCATTTATTCGGAAAAGATAACTTTCAGAAAATAGAATTCAAGCATGCGATTTTGGAGCCTTATGAAGGTCTGCTTGGAGGGTCCTTATCCTCAGCCTTTGCTCCGAAGAACGGCGACAAGAACTATGAAGCTTATGTAAATGGAATAAAGGATATCTTCAGTCAATACAACAGGGATGGTCTCATAGAGAGTAATTTTGTGGCTAAATGTTATTATGGGAGGATATGAGTAAGGGATATATTTATATTGGCTTTGGAAATTCAATTGACTTGCATAAAAAAGGGTGAAGCGGCATGCCGCTTCACCCTTTTTTATGCTATGTAAGTTTCTTCTACAACTATTAAAATAGGTTTCTATTATCTATATGATAAAAATAAATTTTAATTCGTTGAGATTATATTCTGGATACGTTGGCTGCCTGAGGACCCTTATCGCCCTGAACCACATCAAATTCAACCTTATCTCCCTCTTCAAGAACCTTAAAGCCATCCATCTTAAGTGCAGAAAAATGTACGAATACATCATTCCCAGCTTCATCTGATAAAAATCCAAAACCTTTTTTTGCATTAAACCATTTCACTGTTCCTGTCTTCATAAAATCCTCCTAAAGCATAATCAATATGCGTTACCACAATTAGTAACGTTAGTATAAATTTAACATAAATATATTAAATTGTCAAATTTCTTTTGTTATATTTTATAGTATTTATCGGGTTTATTGACATTTAAAATATGATATTAACATTAATATCATATAAATTATAGATGAACTCATGGAAAACAATTGGCAGGTATCAAATGACAAATTAATGTTTTTATGTTATTATGAATAAGCATATACCACAGAACAACATACTTATGAATAGAAAGAACCGCAGTGACTGAGTAGTCACGAATGCAGATAAAAGCGTCCGCTTTATAAAATGAGATGACAATGGAGGTTAGTGACATGAAATTTGAAATTCCTTCCTCATATGAATTTATATTTGAGGAGAAGCTTGAAGATGTCAATGGTATTGGTAAATTACTTCTTCACAAAAAAACAGGTGCAAGAGTTGCAATTGTAGCTAATGATGATAACAATAAGGTGTTTTCCATCGGATTTCGTACGCCTCCCGCAAACAGTACAGGAGTTGCGCATATTATTGAGCATTCGGTACTTTGCGGTTCTAAGAATTTTCCGGCAAAGGATCCGTTTATTGAATTGGCAAAGGGTTCCCTTAATACCTTTTTGAATGCGATGACATATCCGGATAAGACAGTTTATCCGGTAGCAAGTATAAATGATCAAGATTTTAAAAACTTAATGCATGTCTATATGGATGCAGTCTTTTATCCGAATATCTACCAGAGAAAAGAGATATTTAAGCAAGAGGGATGGCATTATGAGCTTGAAAATGCAAATAGTGACCTTAAGATTAATGGTGTTGTTTATAATGAAATGAAGGGTGCCTTCTCATCCCCGGAATCTATGTTATATCGCATGATACAAAATTCCCTATTCCCTGATACGGCTTATGGAGTGGAATCCGGCGGAGATCCGGATTATATACCGGAGCTTACGTATGAGGAATTTCTTGAGTTTCATAAAACCTATTATCATCCGTCGAACAGCTATATTTATCTGTATGGTGAAATGGATTTTACAGAGAGGCTCAAATGGTTAGATAAGGAGTATTTAAATCAGTATGACCGCCTCGCGGTTGACTCTCAGGTGAAGATGCAGAAGGGCTTTGAATCACTGAAGGAGGTTCAGAGTTTCTTTTCCCTAAGTGAGGAGGAAGAGGCTGCTGACAATACGTATCTCAGCCTGAATACTGTAGTGGGAAATTCGCTGGATAAGGAGCTGGGACTTACCTTCCAGATTCTTGATTATGTACTCTTACAGGCACCCGGTGCACCTATCAGGCAGGCACTGTTGGATGCAGAAATCGGACGGGATATCTTGGGTGGTTTTGAAGATGAAATCTTGCAACCGACCTTTACCATCATTGCGAAGAATTCAGAGGAAAATAAGAAAGAAAAGATGCTCGGAATCGTACGGGATGTTCTTTCCAAACTGGTGGCGGAAGGTTTGGAGGAAAAATCACTGAAGGCAGCCATTAATTTCTATGAATTTAAATATAGGGAAGCAGATTACGGACAGTTTCCGAAGGGTCTATTGTATGGGCTGCGTGCCATGGGAAGCTGGCTCCATGATGATAAAAAACCGTTCCTTCATCTCAAGGATTCGACAGGCTATGCATTTTTAAAGGAAAAGATCGGTACCGGTTATTATGAAAAAGTGATTAAGGAGTATTTACTCGAGAATAAGCATGCCTCAATGGTTATCTTAAAGCCGAAAGCAGGACTTGGTAATGAGAATGAGGAGGCACTTAAGAATAAGCTTTCTTCCTTTAAAGCCACCTTAACAAAAGAGGAAATCAATCTTATTGTTGAGGATACTAAAAAGCTTAAGGAGTATCAGGAAATACCTTCAACGAAGGAAGAAGTTGAAAGCATTCCCCTTTTGACCAGAGAGGATATTGATAAGAAGATTAGACCGCTCTATAATACAGTGCATATGGTTGACGGAATCAAGGTGCTCCAACACAATGTTTATACGAATAAGATTGCTTATTTGCGTTTGTTATTCAGTGTAAAGGAGGTGCCGAAGGAATTATTGCCATACGCTTCTTTGCTTTCCTTTGTACTTGGGTATGTGGATACTAAGAACTACTCCTACTTGAATTTATCAAATGAGATCAACATTCATACCGGAGGTATTTCGACAAATGTGATCAGCTATGCCGTGAAAAACAGTTCCGAGAATTATTATCCTGCATTTGAATTTAGTACCAAGGTACTGTACGATGAACTGAATGAGGCATTTCGCCTCATCCAGGAAATACTGTATCATACAAAGCTTGAGGATACAAAGCGGTTGAAGGAAATTGTAGATGAAATTAAATCCAAGCTACAGATGCATTTTAATTCCTCCGGGCATTCCGTCGCCGTGGACCGAGCAATGTCCTATTATTCGGAACATGGTTTATTCAAGGAGACAACAACCGGAATTGCATTTTATAAGTTTATTGAAGATCTGGCAGATGATTTTCCGCAAAAAGGGGTTAAGGCAATTGTTAAAATGAAGGAACTGATACAGATGATATTTACGAAGAACAATCTTTTCGTCAGTATCACTGCAGATGAGGAGGGGTACAGCCGTTTCGAGGAGAAACTGACCGATTTCATTTCTGAATTACCTGCTAAGGCCGAAAGCAGTATGTTCGAGGCATATGATACCTCAGCCTTGAAACCGGAGTGCCTAAATGAAGGCTTTAAGACAGCCATGCAGGTTCAATATGTAGCAAGGACAGGTAACTTTATGAAGGCAGGTTTCTCCTATACCGGAGCCCTTAAGGTATTAAAGACTATACTCAGCTTTGATTATCTGTGGAATAATGTCCGTGTCAAGGGTGGAGCTTACGGCTGTATGTGCGGGTTTTCGGGTGTGGACGGAGATGTTTATTTTACCTCCTATCGTGACCCCAACCTAAGGGAGACAAATCAAATCTACGAGAGAGTAACCGATTATATAAAGGATTTTTCAGCAGATGAAAGAGATATTACAAAATATATCATCGGAACCTTTAGTACTCTGGATGCACCGTTGACTCCACAGTCCATGGGTAAGCGTTCCCTAAGCATGTATCTGGCGGGAATAACGGAAGCGGATCTTCAAATCGAACGTGATGAGGTGCTTCATGTAACGATAGAAAAAATAAGAGGGCAACATAAGCTGATACAGGCGGTTCTTGATGCCGGCAACATCTGCGTTATCGGAAATGAAGCCAGAATCATGGAAAATAAGGATTTGTTCAAGGAAATCAAAAGCCTTATGAAATAGAACAAAGAGGTTACAGTTTAGCCGACAGGCTGAACTATAACACAGAAAGGTTTAGGATAAAGGATGAAGGATACGAAATATAAATCAGGGTTTGTGACATTGATTGGGAGAACGAATGTAGGGAAATCCACACTAATGAATCAGCTGATCGGGCAAAAGATAGCGATTACCTCCAACAAGCCGCAGACAACCCGTAACAGAATACAGACAGTTTACACCGATGAGCGTGGGCAGATTATATTCCTTGATACGCCCGGAATACACAAAGCAAAGAATAAGCTTGGTGAATATATGGTGAATATTGCGGAACGTACGATGAGTGAGGTGGATTTGGTACTCTGGCTTATTGAGCCGGCTACTTACATCGGCGAGGGAGATCGTCATATCGCTGAGCAGCTTAAGAAGGTCAAGACCCCTGTTATTCTCGTAATTAATAAAATTGATACAGTCAAAAAGGAAGAGATTCTTACCTTTATAGCAGCTTATAAGGATATTGTTGATTTTAAGGAAATAATTCCGGTATCGGCACTAAAAGGAGAAAACACGAAGCACCTTGTAGAAGTTATCTATCAATATATACCGGAGGGACCGCAGTATTATGATGAAGATACAGTGACCGACCAGCCGGAAAGACAGATTGTAGCCGAACTTATTAGGGAGAAGGCATTAAGACTGTTAGAAGATGAAATCCCCCACGGAATCGCTGTCAGTATCGATCTAATGAAGGAAAGACCGGCTAATCCTGCAAATAGTAACGGTTTGATCGACATTGAGGCAACCATTGTTTGCGAAAAAGATTCTCATAAGGGAATAATTATCGGTAAAGGCGGAAGTATGCTAAAGCAGATCGGAACGCTTGCGAGAAGAGAAATCGAAGGGCTGCTGGACTGCAAGGTTAATCTACAGCTTTGGGTTAAAATCAAGAAGGACTGGAGAGACAGCGACTTCCTCATGAAGAACTTCGGCTATCGTAAGGATGAATAATCAGATGCTGTGTATAACTAAAATTTTCAACTGGTATCTTCAACCAGTTTAACAAGACTCAAAATGGGAAACCTATTGATATAACAATTAACATACAACATAGGGGGCTCATTATCATGAAGAAAAAATTTGATTATTGGAAATGTTTTACCAGTACAGGAAGAATTGATGATTACTTACATTATATTGCGTGTACACGCGAAGAGGGTACGGACGAACCCGCAAAGGGTTCGGACAGAAGTAAAGAAGGTGGATTAATTGCCGGCATCGACTATAGTAACGGGGATGGTTCTGTCGGCCATGCCGGTTGGTGACTATGACAAGCGGTTAGTGATTTTGACGAAAGAAATCGGTAGAATATCAGCATTTGCCAAAGGCGCCAGAAGACCCAACAGCGCCTTATTGGCATGCAGCCAGCCTTTTGCCTTTGGTGAGTTTACCTTATATGCAGGAATATCTTCCTATACCATTATGGCAGCTGAGATTTCTAACTATTTCGGAGAACTCAGGGATGATTTTGATCAGCTGTGTTATGGTTTTTATTTCTCTGAATTTGCAGACTATATAACAAAAGAAAATAATGATGAAAAGGATATTCTAAAGCTTTTATATCAATCGCTCAAGGCAATCGGCAAAAATACGATCGATAAACAGTTGATACGGGCGGTATTTGAGCTGAAAATCATATCACTTAACGGTGAAGCTCCACAGGTTTTTGCTTGTGTGAAATGTAATAAAAATTCACGGGAGACGGCGCTTGAAGAGGGAAGGCTCCCGAGTGGAAGATATTATTTCAGTGCATCCTGTGGTGGAATACTTTGTGAGGCCTGCAGAGGTAACGATAGGAATGCAATCAGTGTCAATACATCAACCTTATATACGATGCAATACATAATATCAAAGGAAGTAGAGAAACTATATACCTTTAAAGTTACAGATGAGGTATTGGCGGAACTTAAGCTTTGTATTAAAAATTATTTGGCGTGCTATGTTGAACATGAATTTAAGTCACTGGAAATGCTTAATCCTGTTTATTAATAATTTGTGGTTGAAATTATCCAATATTAAGGTTAAAATGATATGGACTCAAATCTAATGGAGGGAATATTTTTATGAAAAAAACGGCTTTTTGTATTTTAGTCTTTCTTTTTTTACTTGGAATAGCCGCTTGTTCCGGAAAAGAAAAATCCATAGATATTAAGGATGTAAAGGTAAGTACACTGCTTGCAAGGTCAAATGGAGAGATACAGGTGGCTTCGGTGGAGGATTTTGATAAATCCTATTACAACCTGAAAGAGCTACAGGATTTTGTGGATCAGCAGGTTACTTCCTATAACAGTGAAGCCGGAGCCGGTATGGTTACGGTAGATGATGTGGAAATACGAAATAATAAAGCAATCTTGCTGTTAACGTATGCAGGGATGGATCAATATTGTGCTTTTAATAAGGTGACAGCCGCCTATTTTGTCGGAGGAGTCAAGAGTATTACACTTACTTTACCCACCACATTGATAACGGCGGGAAATGAAGAGCTTGCCAGTACCGAAGAGGTTATTGCGGATACCAATTACAGAATATTAATTTTAAATGAGCCTTATAACATCATGGTAGACGGTAAAGTAAGATATTATTCGGAGAATGCTACGCTGATTGATAAGAATGAGGCACAGAGTGCCGCTGAAGGTATGACAATCGTTGTATTCAAGCCATGAGAAAATCCTGCGCCAAAATATGTGCTTTTTAACATATTTTGTGTGCATCGGTTCGAAAGAACCACAGTGACTGAATAGTCACGATATGCCAAAAAATATATTAGAGTAATGTGAGGATGAATGTATGGAAAAGACAATGGACAAAATAGTAGCACTTGCGAAAGCGAGGGGGTTCGTATATCCCGGTTCTGAAATCTACGGGGGTCTTGCTAATACTTGGGATTACGGTAATCTTGGAGTAGAGCTTAAGAATAATGTAAAAAAGGCATGGTGGTTAAAATTCATTCAGGAGAATCCTAATAATGTCGGTGTAGACTGCGCAATCCTAATGAATCCGCAGACCTGGGTTGCTTCCGGACATTTGGGTGGTTTCTCTGATCCATTGATGGACTGTCGTGAATGTCACGAGCGTTTTCGTGCTGATAAATTAATTGATGATTATAACATGGAGAACGGTTTTGTGATCAGTGGCTCTGTTGATTCTTGGTCACATGACGATATGAAGAAATATATTGATGAACATAGTATTATCTGCCCTACTTGTGGCAAGCATAATTTTACCGATATCCGTCAGTTTAACCTGATGTTCAAAACATTTCAGGGTGTTACGGAGGATGCTAAGAATACCGTCTACTTAAGACCTGAGACTGCTCAGGGTATCTTTGTTAATTTTAAAAATGTACAGAGAACTTCACGTAAAAAGATTCCTTTCGGTATTGGTCAGATCGGCAAGTCTTTCCGTAATGAGATTACACCGGGTAATTTTACCTTCCGTACCAGAGAGTTCGAGCAGATGGAATTAGAATTCTTCTGTGAGCCCGATACCGATCTTGAATGGTTTTCCTATTGGAGACAGTTCTGTATTGATTGGTTAAAGACACTTGGTATGAAGAATGATGAGATGAGAGTGAGAGATCATGATGCCGCTGAACTATCATTTTATAGTAAAGCTACAGCCGATATCGAATTTTTATTCCCATTTGGTTGGGGTGAATTATGGGGTATTGCAGACCGCACCAACTATGATTTAACACAACATCAGAATGTGTCAAAGGAAGATCTGACTTACTTTGATGATGAAAAGAAGGAAAGATATATTCCTTATGTTATCGAGCCGTCTCTAGGTGCGGACCGTGTGGTTCTGGCATTCCTTTGTGCAGCTTATGATGAAGAAGAGATTGCTGAGGGCGATGTACGTACCGTGCTTCACTTCCATCCGGCGCTTGCACCGGTAAAAATCGGAGTATTACCTCTATCAAAGAAGCTGGCAGAGCCTGCAGAAAAGATCTATAGCGAATTATGCAAGACTTATAACTGCGAATTTGATGATAGAGGAAATATCGGTAAGCGTTACCGCAGACAGGATGAGATCGGAACACCGTTTTGCATTACCTATGATTTTGAATCTGAGACCGACGGAGCCGTAACTGTTCGTGACAGAGATACAATGGCTCAGGATAGAATTAAAATCGAAGACTTAAAGGCATATTTTGAGAGTAAGTTCAAATTTTAGAAAAAAACTCTTTTCTAATATGGACAATTTATGGTATAATGCATGTTGGCGAATAGAAATGCCAAAGAAGAATTATAATCTGAGGGATTGCTTATTCATGGCATCATTGAGTGATAAAAGTATTATGCAAACGTAATGAACAGCATCATTGCGCTTGCCTAGTACTTTTGGCGCTCACAGATACATGTACAGTTGATTGATCAGATTGTAAATATAAAAAATTTAGGAGGGCACTTATAAAATGGCAAAATGGGTATATTTGTTTAAAGAAGGCAAAGCAGATATGAAAAACCTTCTTGGCGGTAAAGGCGCTAACTTGGCAGAAATGACCAACTTAGGACTTCCGATTCCTCGAGGTTTTATTGTGACGACAGAAGCTTGTACCGATTATTACAATAGTGGTAAGAAAATCACTGATGAGATTAAGAATCAAATTTTTGCATCTTTAAAGATTCTTGAAGATGAGCAGGGTAAGAAATTCGGAGATACAACGAATCCTTTACTCGTTTCTGTACGTTCCGGCGCTAGAGCATCCATGCCTGGTATGATGGATACAATCCTTAACTTAGGTTTAACTGATGCAGCTGTTGAAGGCTTTGCAAAGAAGACCGGTAACGCTAGATTCGCTTATGACTCATATAGAAGATTTATCCAGATGTTCTCAGATGTAGTTATGGAAATTGCTAAATCTAAATTTGAGAGAGTATTGGATGAAATCAAGGAAAAGAAAGGTGTTAAATATGACACCGAATTATCTGCAGAGGATTTAAAAGATGTAATTGCTCAATATAAAGTATTATATAAGGCTGAAAAAGGAACTGATTTCCCTCAGAATCCTGCAGATCAGTTAATTGAAGCTGTAACCGCTGTATTCCGTTCATGGGATAATCCCCGTGCTATATACTACAGAAGAATGAACGATATCCCCGGTGATTGGGGTACTGCAGTAAATATTCAAGCCATGGTATTTGGTAACATGGGCGACACATCAGGTACCGGCGTTGCATTTACACGTAACCCTTCTACCGGTGAAGCTTTAATCTACGGCGAATATTTAATCAATGCTCAGGGTGAAGATGTTGTTGCAGGTATCAGAACACCGTTGCCGATTACAAGACTCGAGCAGGACATGCCGGAAGCTTATAAAGAATTCATGAGAATTGCTACCTTACTTGAGAATCACTATAAGGATATGCAGGACATGGAGTTCACAATCGAAGATAAGACTCTTTACTTCTTACAGACACGTAACGGTAAGAGAACAGCTCCGGCTGCTCTTCAGATTGCATGTGATTTAGTAGATGAAGGAAAGATTACAAAGGAAGAAGCAATCAAGAGAATTGAAGCAAAATCCTTAGATCAGTTATTACATCCCGGCTTTGATGTAAAGGCTCTTAAAGCAGCTAACCCTGTAGGAAAGGCTCTTCCGGCTTCTCCCGGTGCAGCAGCAGGTAAGGTATACTTTACAGCAGAAGACGCAAAAGTTAATCATGAAAAAGGCGAAAGAGTAATCCTTGTTCGTCTTGAGACCTCTCCCGAAGATATCGAAGGTATGCATGCAGCTCAAGGTATCTTAACGGTACGTGGCGGTATGACTTCCCATGCAGCAGTAGTTGCTCGTGGTATGGGAACTGCTTGTGTATCCGGTTGTGGTGAAATTGTAATTAATGAAGAAGCTAAGAAATTTACTATCGCAGGTAATACCGTGAAAGAAGGAGATTACATCTCCTTAGACGGTTCCACAGGTAACATCTACATCGGAGATATCCCGACCGTAGAAGCAGCTATCAGCGGTAACTTTAATAGAATTATGACATGGGCTGATGAAATCAGAACCTTAAAGGTAAGAACCAATGCAGATACACCTGCTGATGCAGCTAACGCTGTTAAGTTCGGTGCAGAAGGCATCGGCCTTTGCCGTACAGAGCATATGTTCTTTGAAGGCGAAAGAATTCACAAGATTAGAAAGATGATTCTTTCTAATACTGTTGAGGCCAGAGAAGAAGCATTAAATGAGTTGATTCCTTTCCAAAAGGGTGACTTCAAGGGCCTTTACGAAGTAATGGAAGAAAGACCGGTTACGATTCGTTTCCTCGATCCTCCGCTTCATGAGTTCGTTCCTACTGAAGAAGATGATATTGCAGCATTAGCTTTAGATATGGGTCTTACGGTTGCAGAAGTTAAAGCAGTTTGTGATTCCTTACATGAGTTCAACCCTATGATGGGTCACAGAGGCTGCCGTCTTGCCGTAACCTATCCTGAGATTGCTAAAATGCAGACCAGAGCAGTTATGGAAGCAGCTATCGAAGTGAAGAAGGAAAAAGGCTTTAATATCATTCCTGAAATCATGATTCCTCTTGTTGGTGAGAAGAGAGAGCTAAAGTTCGTTAAAGATATCGTAGTTGAGACAGCAGAAGCAGTGAAGAAGGAATTGAATTCTGATATCGTTTACCATATCGGTACCATGATTGAAATCCCTCGTGCAGCATTACTTGCTGACGAAATTGCTGAAGAAGCTGAATTCTTCTCCTTCGGTACAAACGATTTAACACAGATGACCTTCGGTTTCTCTCGTGATGATGCCGGTAAATTCCTTGATTCTTACTACAAAGGTAAGATTTATGAGTCAGATCCATTTGCAAGGCTTGATCAAGAAGGTGTTGGCCAGTTAGTTAAGATGGCTTGTGAAAAAGGCCGTGCTACAAGGCCTAACATCAAGCTTGGTATCTGCGGCGAGCATGGTGGAGATCCTTCCACAGTTGAATTCTGCCACAAGATTGGTCTGAACTATGTATCCTGTTCACCTTTCCGTGTGCCGATCGCAAGACTTGCAGCAGCACAGGCAGCGCTCAACAATCCTAGGGGTTAAGACTGAAACAGCTGAAAAGCCTTTAAAACTGGGCACTTTCGTGATTCGGAAAGACTACTTATCAGAGTATAGGAAGTACCATCCGGAGACCAAAAAAGTGAATGGTTGGAAAGATATAGTCTTAATTATTACTTTTTAGTAATAGAATGTTCAATCGGGAAGCGAAGCTAATTCGCTTCCCGATTTTTTTATCGGTTGGCTGCCACAGGCAGACAATCCGGCAACTTCAACAATACAATTTCAGAAGACCAACCAGTAAAACTTTTAGTTAGATTTTTATAAGCTAAAGAATTACTGGTTGGTCTTTTTTTGTTGACGAATTAAATTGTTATTAAGCTCTTTAGGTAAATGAAACATGGTTAAAAAGGTTATTTGAATAATTCTATGATGTGAAATTATTAGGAGGAATGAAAAATGAAAGTGTGTAGTAATCGCTGCGAAGTAATTGTAAATGTATCTAAGGGCTATGTGTTTTGTAGTATGTGTCAGCAAAGAGTGTTGGTTATTGAAACAGCAGAATTTGAAGAAATCAGGAATGAGGTGGAAAAGTATGTGTAAGGTGATTGCTATAGCAAACCAAAAAGGCGGAGTTGGTAAAACTACAACTTGCGCAAACTTAGGCATAGGACTTGCTGATAAAGGAGCCAAAGTCTTGCTTATTGATGCGGATCCACAAGGTAGTTTAACAGCAAGTTTAGGATATGACAGACCAGATGATATAAAAATTACAATTTCTACAATTATGGGTAATGTAATCAATGATATCGAGATTACACCGTTAGATGGGATTTTACATTATAAAGACAATGTTGACCTTCTTCCGGCGAATATAGAGTTGGCTGGTATGGAAATATCAATTATAAATGTAATGAGACGTGAAATGATTTTGAAGGAATATATAAATATTGTAATTAGCCTTTATGATTTCATAATCATTGATTGCATGCCTGCCTTAGGCATGATTACTATAAATGCATTAGCATGTGCTGATAGCGTACTAATTCCCGTCCAAGCTGCATATTTGCCAATAAAAGGACTTCAACAGTTAATTCTCACCATTGGAAGGATAAAGAAACAAATTAATCCTAAATTAACAATAGAAGGTATTTTGGTAACAATGATAGATTCAAGAACTAATTTTGCAAAAGACATTGTAGCTCTTCTGAAAGAGGGTTATGGAGAAAAAGTAACAATCTTTAGTGAAAGTATTCCGCTCTCTGTGAGAGTGGCTGAATCTAGTGCAGAGGGCAAGAGTATATACGCTCATGATCCAATGGGAAAAGCTTCACATGCTTATTTAAGACTTGTTGAGGAGGTTTTGAAAAATGAGTAATCATAGTGCTGATAAAATCAAAATTGCTGGATATAATGATCTGTTTGGCGTTAGCATGGAGCAAGATGAGAAAATTATTGAGGTATCCGTAATTGATTTATATTCATTCAAAAATCATCCATATAAAGTAATAAATGATTCTGAGATGTTACAGATGATTGAAAGTATTAAAGAATGCGGAGTTCTTGTTCCTGGACTTGTAAGGGTGAGGAGTGAAGGAGGTTACGAAATAGTATCAGGGCATAGAAGAAAGTATGCATGCGAACTGATTGGCAAAGACAAAATGCCGGTTATTGTCAAAAATCTAACTGATGATGAAGCAACAATCGCTATGGTTGACGCAAATATACAAAGAGAAAAACTATTGTTTAGTGAGAAAGCCTTTGCGTATAAGTTAAAGTTCGATGCAATGAAACATCAAGGATGTAAAGGTGATCAAATGACCACTGAAAAAATTGGAAATGATAGCAGAATAAGTGGAAGGCAAATACAAAGATATATACGACTAACATATCTTCAACCTGAATTATTACAGATGGTTGATAATAAGAAAATTCCTTTCACTTCGGCTGTAACTATATCATACTTAGGTGAAGAGCAGCAAAACTGGCTAATAAATGCAATTATTACGACACGCCAGTATCCTTCCAATAAGCAGTCGTTAGAAATAAAGAAATATTTTGATGTAGGAAAACTAAGTCAGAAAATGTTAATTTCAATTTTAAATGAAAAGAAGGAAGAGGATTTAAAAGTGAGCATTTCCTATGAGAACATTGCAAGATTTTTCAATAATAATTATACAAATGTAGAAATTGAAGAAATTATTATAGGATTATTAGAAAAATGGAAAGAGAACAATCTACCTTTATAAGTCACCGAAGTTTTATTATTTTTAATAAACTGCTAAATATCCACTAATACTAAAATTCTATATAGTGTTTTACTTAGCGGAATGTCCTATTTAATTAAAATTTATTAGATAGATAAAACCAATCGGGTTTTATATCAATTCAATTTTGTACGTTTTTAATGTCACTTCAAAAGAAAATAATTATAAGTCATCGAAAGTTGATAATGATATGAGCTCTTTTGATTAACAGAAGGTGTTTATAAACGAGCATGATTAAGAAAACTTCTGGACAACTTGTCCTTAAGTGGGAGGTGTCATTCATAGAGACAGAACAAGATTTCGAGAAGAACCGCAGAAAGCAGTTCATAGCAAGAATTGCTACCATTGATTATGATTGTATCATAATGTCCCATTCAAAGTTTGAGAAAATATCCATTTCAACAGAGCATAGGGAGAGGATGATCAATGAGCAGATAGAAGAAATCAGTTGTGCCATTGACGATGCCAAACACCAGAATGGAGAACGATGGGCAATCAAGAAGATGGAATCACAAAGAAGAAGCTGGAGGAGCAGATTAATATTATTCGTGGTTTCGATCAACTAGAACTTTATACAAAGGCTATCCTTATATAATGTGAGTAATTTTGTTAATTGCATTATTTCCAAATATAGCTTGTTATGCTGACGAAATATGGTAAAATATATCTGTTAGAGTGACAACATCTTTCTTACTTGAACACAAGACAAGGTTAGAAGAATTTCTAAGAACTATATAAGATTTGTGCTTTTTTGAAGGGAGAATAATCACATGTATTTGTATTTAGATGAATGTTATAACACAGGAAATAACTGGTTGGATAAAAATCAATTGTTTTTCACTTATGGAGGATGGTTAATTTCAGAGGACAATTTACCGAAAGCAGAATTGATAATACAAGATTTTAGTCAGCATCACCAAGGTGAACTTAAATCAAAAAGTTTTACTTCACATAAGGGCATACGTGAGGTTATTAACTTATCTAATAGGTTGATTTCTGACTGTAATGCTAAACCATACTTCATGTGTTTTGAAAAACATTTCATGATAGCTTGTAAAGTTGTTGAGTTCTTTTTTGATCATAAAATAAATAAACGAGTAAATGGATTTCTCACATTTCCAAATGAATATGAATATTATAGGATTACATGTCTCACAGAAAAAATGGACATAAGTTATGACCTGGCTAAAATGTTTTTGCCACCTATAAATATTACAAAAAGAGGTTTGGCGGAAGTAATTAAACGGGATGAAAGTTTTTGTACATACATTGGAGAAATTATAAATGGTAAATACATAGATGAAAGTTGCATAATAAATATTATTCATAGTCTGAAATCAATATTCAGCCAAGCTGGTTTTGAGAATATAGCTTATATTTTTGAAGAAAGTAATTTTAAACTTGGCGATATTTGCGATGAGCTACAAAGTGACACTATTACTAGCAATGGTAAACTTATTAGCAAATCAATTTTAGTCCAGCCCTCTATATACGAAATGATATATGGTATAAAAGATGAACATAAAAATCTAAAGATCATAGTAGACACCTTAGGAGATCAAAATTGCCAATTTTCTGAAATAAGTAATTTATTGAATATCCCGATAGATATAAGGGACGATTCAAAATCTGATATGATGATTATGGCATCTGATTTGCTGATTGGACAATTTGCAAGGTTAATAAAAGATATAAGCACTGGCTCAAATGATATTTCAGAGTATGACATAGAGTTGATTAAATATAGTTTTACTCCAAAGAAAAGTACTTTTCAAGAGGATTTGTCATATTGGTTTGGTAAATTTTCATATGATACATGGATGAAATTAAGCATTTCTTTGGGGATCAAAATAGATGCTATAGATTATATCGGTGTGTTGAAAAATGAATTTCAACAATTTGTTAAGTAATAATTTGTTAAAAAACTTTTAGTGTGTACCCTTAGAATAAACTACGCGGTATGTTTATATTGGTGAATCATAATGAGTATAATTATAAAATCTTATAAGGAATAATTACGCGGTTGAAATTGTTTAATTAGGTAAAGGAGTTATTTAGATGCATAATATTGATAGCATATTGAAACTTAGTTATTCACCATTAACATTGTTTGAATTTGAAAATTCTAAAGAAGATAAAGATATAAATGAGTATCTAACCACATCTACTATTTATGTAATTGCTAAAAGAGCATTACCAATCATGAAGCTTATGCATGCTGATTCAAGCGGGTTGCATATATCAGTTAGCATGGAAAATGAACCTCAAGTCGTTGAAATAATTATGAGGACGAAGGATAATGTAAAATTTTTCAAGAATGGATTATCTGCTATTCGTACGGGTAGTAATATCTTAAGTGTTTCGGATGCGTTTCATTCCATTTCTCTATTCAGAGATAATGGTGGTGAAGATGAATTTGTGCTCAGTGCCAATTTTGATCGTTTAATACATCTTGCGAGTAATAATGTAATTAAAATAAATATTAAAGGGGATATTACACCATTTGTTTCTTATGAAGTATTATATGTTGGGCATTGTGTAGAAGAACATATATTTCATAGATTTAAAGCCCATCATGCTCTTCAGGATATTTTAATAAGAGAAAATATTATACCTCAAAACTATGATAAAGTTAATGATCTTTTGATTTTACCATTTTATGTTGAAAGTGATGTTGTATCTGTTATAACAGGTGAAGCGAAAGAAAATGAATTTATCGAGGCAATGACAGGAAATTATTCTTTTGGACTTAAAGAAATTTCGCTGGATTGTGAAAAAGCATTAATTCGGGCAATGACTCCGAGGTACAATAAAACAAGATTTAAACAATATCCGAAATCTTCAGATGGTTTGTTTAATCATGGTTTGGATTCATATTTATATAGAATTATAGAGAATTTAGTTTTGTGCTATGATTCTGATAATAAAATATTTGGAGATGTAAATGAGAAAGATGCATCTCTTATATCAGTTATTGATGATAAGGAATTTAGCATCTTTAATTAACTAATAGGATACTCTTTTTATACTATAGTTGATAGATTATCCAACTTTCAATTATGTTAAAAATAGAAGTTAGGCTAGTGGCAATTCAAAAAGAAATAATGGAAATTCGAGAATTAAGATCGTTTGGAAAAATGCATATTCAGAATTAGTTAATAACAGCATATTTCAAACTAGCGCAATGTTTCGAGAGAAACATCTGCATATGGTATAGTATGTACAAAATTATTTACAAGAAATAAATGAGAGAATGAAAATAATGAAAACTAAAATCTATGGGGGAGAACAAAGTGCCTAATACATTATCTTTTGAAAGCCTTAAATATCAAGATATTCTTGAACCTGAATTTCAAAATCTATCCTTAACAGGACATAATTGTATTGAATTTAAAATGAACGGGCAATGCGGAATGGCTGTAGTTTATGCGCCTAATGGAACTGGGAAAACAACCCTTTCAAATTTGTTAGGAATGGAATCTTCTAGCGGATCAATTGACTTTTCAGCAGTATATAACTTAATCCCTATAACACCAGCAGATAAAAAATTTCATATTATCGGAGACCAAAGTACCCGAAATATAATTCGAGGAAATACTTCTGATTACTTGATTGGCGAAGACATCCGAAGAGAGTATGAATTGCGTCACAATATTGAGGATATTTTTAATAACTGTTTTGCTCAATTTTCTAAGACTTTAAAAGATCAATTCGGAATAACAAAGAGAGATGATTTTTTCTTGACAAGGATAAGCAACCAAAGAATCACTGATTTTATTCGAGATATAATTCCGACTAGAAATCGCCGAAGTGAAATTGATAGGATTGATTTCGTTCATTTTATAAGAAGTACTAGAGTAGAATCATTGCCTGAAGATCTAGAACAGTCCAAACTCACATTTATTGTAAGGAATCTGTCCTTAGTACAGGATACCTTGGCGATAACTGCTGAAATAGGTCATAATATCGAGATACAAGAAATAGAGAAAAACGATGATGCCATTTATATACTTAATAAATATCACGGACAAACTGCGTGTGTAGTATGTGATGCTAATAATATTTCAATCCATGACCTTACTATTCGAAAGAAAATTAATCGAGACCGAATTTATGACAATTTGTCTGCCAATATAAAAGCTGTGTTGGATAAAATAGTAAACAATCATGCTTTGCAGCCAGGAGATCCTTTTTCAATACATAATAGAATACTAGATTTTATTAGATCTGGTGAGTATTTAATCTTACAAGCCCTTCAAACTGAATTATTGGGATATGTCGATATCATTTCTAAGACTGTAGCTAATATTTTTCTCCAAATCTTTGAGGATACCAACTTGGATATATATTTTAACGAATATGAGCATTTGTTAGATAGGCAACCTTCTCTTGATAACGAGGAACTAATGTTAATCAATCAAGTAGTAAATGAAAATATAGGTCCAGAGATTACAATTGTAAGAGATGCACAAAACGGCCGGAATTTCAGATTGCTTCTTGACGGAAAGGCTTTTCTAGGTGATGATGTTGGTGAAAAGAACCAGAAACCGTTAAAGTTAAGTACAGGAGAACGAAATTTTATCTCGCTTGCTTTTGAACTACTACTTGCCCGACACGCAAACAAAGAGTTGATAGTATTAGACGATCCTATATCGAGTTTTGATTCGGTTTATAAGAATAAGATAGCATACTGTATTATTATCTAAATTGCCAAAGTAACTTCCAGTCTTAACTGCTCAAAGGCTGACGTTACTTTGGCAAACTCTTTTCCGGAAATTAATTCG
>WSSedL1CaDRAFT_10000921_pt1 | contig 18995 bp, 13 predicted proteins | sample WetSurSL1Cattail_FD_9464 | JGI IMG/M metagenome (IMG submission 9464)
GGGTATCTCTTTGGACGCAAGCTTTATGCAAAATATATGGCAGCACTCAAAGAGTCTCCTAATGTTAAAGATGCCACTCAAACACGCATTTCCATGGAGCGATTGGCACGCGAAGAGGAAGATAAGCGGTATCAAGAGTGTATGCAAACGATTCATAACAAAATCTATCTTTCTCATATGCGAAAGTTTCAAGAGATTGATGATGGCGATCGTATGGATTTGGACAATAACTAAAGAGAGAGCAAAGAAGGAGATAGGATGATTGAAGTGTGCAAACTCACCAAGCGCCATATGGATGATGCTTCTAAAAATATGGCAAGAGAGCTCGAACAGGTCAAAATCTTTTCGCTTAGCGTTGGTCATGGTATTGGTACGGTTGANTTTGTAGAGTCTATTGGAACGATAGACGATGAAGCGTACGCCCAAATGCTTCAAGCATGTGGCGCTTATGCACAGTTTAAATTGGGAAATTTGAACCAATATTTTGAAGTGGAAATTTTCCCTGAACATGCAACCAAATTGCATCGAGAAATGCCAGAGTGTAAGCTCAAAGAGTACTTTGAAACACTGCATGAAGGTTACATCGTGCTGAGGAAAAGTCTATGAAAAAAGCGCTTCTAACCATCGGTAACACGTTGCGTGGGGATGATGGTGTGACGACGTATCTTGGGCATTTGGTTGAGAAAGAAACGATGGGGTGGGCTGTCTTTTATGGAGACGATACCCCTGAGAGTGAATTTCATGCATTACGCGCGTTTGCACCGGATCTTATTGTGGTTGCAGATGCAACGACAGGAATGAACATAGGCAGTGTTGAGGTTTTCGACATCAGCGATGATCGCGATTACATGTACTCAACGCACAATTTACCGATGCCTATTTTGTTAAGTTATTTAAGGGGATTTTGTAATGTTGTCCTTTTTTTAGGACTTAATGTAGATATTGAAAAGGTACTCGATATAGACCCAACTCTTTCCGAAGAGGCGCAAGCAACCGCCAAAAAGGCTTTAGAAAAAATGCTTGAGATTGATGCCATTTTTGATACAGAAAAGATTCGCTAAAGGAGATTTCATGTTATCACCAGCAGAAACCGCACAGTCCCTCTCTGGAGGACTCAGACATAAGGCATTAATGCCTATCGTAAGCATTGCTTTTTTATCCATTATGGCAGGAAGTTCGATTGCATTAGGTGACGTTTTTTGGGCGCATTCAACCGTGGGTGTGGCCAAAGCCGCAGGGGCTGGTATTGCCAATTTTATTGGTGGTATTGCCTTTTCTGTCGGTTTGATGATGGTTGTCTTTTTTGGAGGACATCTGTTTACCAGCTCCGTTATGTCTGGCGTTTCGACCTATGATAAAAAACTACCCCTTGGCAAAATGGCGGCGTATTGGGTATGGGTATGGGTGTTTAACTTTGTGGGTGCGCTTTTGACGGCTTACATGTACTACGAATCGCGTTTACCCCTCAATTATGATGGCGAGATTTTAAAACACTTTGTTGCTCTTGGTGCTGGGAAAATGACACTTAGTTTTGAAGCGGCGTTTATTCGAGGCATCTTTTGTAATGTGTTTGTCTGTATGGCGGTTTGGGCAGCAACGGCAGCGGAAGATACGGCTGGAAAAGTACTCGCAATCTGCTTTATCGTGGGTGCTTTTGTCGCTTCTGGGTATGAGCACTGCGTTGCCAATATGTTCATCGTCTCTGAAGCACTTTTTGCCAAAGCACATTACCTGCTTGAAGTTGGTGGTGATATGGAAGCGCTTTCGCACCTAACCCATACCTCGGTGCCTAATTTAGAAGCTTTAAATGTGACAAACTTTTTTGTGAAAAATTTATTCCCTGTCACCTTAGGCAATATTTGTGGCGGTCTGTTCTTTGTTGGGCTTATCGGTTTCATGTCTCATAAACAAGACATGAAATAAATCTAAAAGCCTTTACATGTAAATTCTATAAGTGAGAAACAATGATGTTAGAACATGAATGTAATGTCAAAGAGAGAGAAAGCGTTCACTACCATCTGATGCAAAAGACTCTTTTTATCTCTATTTTAGCGATACATCCGATGATTGAGGAGGAGGACGTTCAAACGCTCTTTTCTCATCCTGTAAAGATAGGTTCATTGCATCAGGTCTATCACTATGGTGTAGATACGACCAAACGCCAAAAAATAGAGATGTTCAATAGAAAAAATATGCTGAATACTCGCTTTTAAATCTTTACATGTAAAGGTTTAAAAGCAGATTGAGCATAGAGGTAAAAGGAGTTGAATAGCAGAGGAACACAAAGCATTAGATGAAGGGAAGGTCAACGTAGCTAGGAGNGTCTATCAACGTGAACCTTACATAACGTCGTTTCTGGGTCGTAGTTTTTTTAAACACTATTAGGAGTTAGTATAACTCTCAACATAATAATAAAGGAAAAAAAATGAGTAAATCACGTGTTATATGCCCTTACTGTGGGACAGGATGTAATGTTGATTTGCATGTGGTAAACAACAAAATTATCAAAGCGGAGGGTGCGAAAGATCATCCTGTTAATGACTCTCAATTGTGTCTTAAAGGATTGTATGGATGGGATTATGTGGGAGCAAATGACCGTTTGACCATGCCGTTAATACGCAAAAAAGATGGCAAATTTTCCAAAGAAGGTGAATTTGTTGAAGCATCTTGGGATGAGGCGCTGGATTTAGTTGTTTCCAAATTTAAAGAAGCGAAAGAGAAGTATGGCCCTGATTCCATTGCAGGAAATTTTTCAGCACGATGTACATTGGAAGAGAATTATGTCTCTCAAAAATTTATGAGAGTTGCTATTGGGAGTAATAACGTAGACCACTGTGCGCGTGTCTGTCATGGNCCAACCGTTGCAGCACTTGCTAGAACCATTGGNAATGGGGCTTCTACGAACAGCTTTACTGAGATTGGTATCTACAGTAACTGTATTATGATGATCGGCTCTAATCCTGCCAGTGGGCATCCCATTGCTGCGATGCATATTCAAAGAGCACTTGATCGTGGCGCTAAATTGATTGTTATTGATCCTATTAAAACAGAATTTGCCCAAAGAGCAGATGTGCATATTCAATTGCCACCTGAGCATAACATTCCCATTATGAATGCCATGCTCAATTATATTATTGCGCATAATTTATGCGATGACGAATTTATCGCTAATTATACCGTGGGCTTTGATTACGTCAAAGAAGCTGTGAAAGAGTATACCCCTGAGTATGTTGCTCAGCTAACGGGTGTGGAAAAAGGGCTCATCGAAAAAGCGGCGCATATGTATGCGACGATCAAACCAGCCGCTATTTCCCATGGTATGGGTGTCACGCACTTTAACCATGGTGTGGGGAATGTCTTTGACGTGTCTAACCTGTTTTTATGCACAGGCAATATCGGTTATTTAGGCGCAGGAGATCATCCACTGCGCGGTCAACAAAATGTTCAAGGTGCTTGTGATATGGGCGTTTTACCCAATGTATTCCCCAATCTAAAACCTGTAACCGATCCTACCGTTCGCGCTTTTTATGAGAAATTATGGGATTGCAAATTGGACGGTAAAATTGGTATTCATAAAACACAAATTCCTGATGGCATCATGAGCGGTAAGATCAAAGTGTTTTACACCATCGGTGAAAATCCTGTTATTTCAGAACCCAATACGAACCATTTTCTAAAAGGCTTAGCGCATCTTGATTTTTATGTTGTGCAAGACCTCTTTTTAACCGAAACGGCTCTTAAAGCAGACGTTGTCCTCCCCGCTGTCTCTGTTGCTGAAAAAGAGGGCTGTTATGCCAATGCAGAGCGTCGCATTCAACGCAGTCATAAAGCGGTCAACCCTGTTGGCAATGTGAAACAAGATTGGCAAATTATTGGCGAAATTGCACGACGACTGGGCGCAAAAGGATTTGACTACACNACNCCAGAAGAGATTTGGGATGAAGTCAGAATCTCTGATCCTGCCCGTTTTGGTGGCATGAGTTATGATCGTTTGGAAAAAGAAAATGGCTTGCATTGGCCGTGTCCTACACTCGAACACCCAGGGACGCCTTTGATGTATATGGACAAAAAATTCTATACACCCGATCAAAAAGCGCGTTTTGCCCCTGTCACCTTTGTGGGAGATAAAAGTGAAATCCCTGCTGCGCAAAAGGCATTGGCAGCAAAATTGAATCTACCTGAGGGCTATCCTCATATGGTAGGTTCTGTAGATGAAAAAACCAACGATGAGTATCCCATTAAATTACTTACCATGCGAAAAGTGTATCACTACACCGTAGGTACGATGACGCGCCGATCGCCTGCCTTAGAGTGTGGGGCAGATGCTTTGGGACCTACGGCTGAAATGAACCCTGAAACCGCTAGCGAGTATGGGTTGGAAGAGGGTGATTTTATTGCTGTAGAGAGCAGGTATGGCTCGATTGCGATTAAAACGGAAGTGACGGATATTGTCCCTAAAGGCATTATGCAGATGGCATTTCATTATTGGGAAGCACACTCCAATGAGCTTACCAGCAATGGTTTGGACGCCATCTCCTTTACACCAACGTATAAAGCAGCAGTGAAAATGCACAAAATTACGCCTGAAGAGTATTTTGTGACGCTCAAAGAGAAAAAAGAGAAGTTCTATTCTCAAAAGATTATTTACGAAGACCATCATCATTAATGATGTGTTGCATGGGGTACAAAGTGTACCTCATGTTATCACGGTAGATGAGCTGAATCAAGAGGCTCATCTATCGTGATAACATCAAATATGCCAATTTTGCATAGCCATTAGGAGGAGTATATGTAATGAAAACCGAACAAAAACGTAATAAAAATAAATTGTATGAAAGGAATTTAAAATGAGTACATCACGTGTTATATGTCCTTATTGTGGAACTGGGTGTAATGTTGATTTACATGTAGAAAACAATAAGATTATGAAAGCAAATGGTACCAAAGATCACCCTGTCAATGACTCACAATTATGTCTTAAAGGGCTCTATGGTTGGGATTATGTAGGAGCAAATGATCGATTGCATCAACCGCTTATTCGTAAAAAAGATGGCAAGTTTTCAAGAGAAGGAGAATTTGTCGAAGCATCATGGGATGAGGCGCTTGATTTAGTGGTCTCAAAATTTAAAGAATCCATTGAAAAATATGGCAAACGCTCCATTGCAGGTAATTTTTCAGCCCGTTGTACGCTTGAAGAGAATTATGTCTCCCAAAAGTTGATGCGCGTTGCCATAGGAAATAATAACGTAGACCACTGCGCTCGCGTTTGACATGCACCTACAGTAGCCGGTTTGGCTAAAACAATAGGTAACGGTGCAGCAACCAACAGCTTTACAGAAATTGGCCTTTATAGTAATTGTGTTTTAATGATAGGCTCTAACCCAGAAAATGGTCACCCGATTGCGGCGATGCACATTCAAAGAGCATTAGACCGTGGGGCAAAACTCATTGTAATTGACCCGATCAAAACAGAAATGGCGCAAAAAGCGGATGTTCATATCCAATTGCCGCCAGAGCATAATATTCCGATTATGAATGCGATGCTAAATTATATCATCACCAATAATCTGTGCGATAATGAGTTTATCACAAACTATACCACAGGCTTTGAGTACGTCAAAGAGACTGTAAAAGCGTACACCCCTGAATATGTCTCCAAAATGACCAATGTCCCACAAGAGCTGATTGAAAAAGCAGCACATCTGTATGCGACCATTAAACCAGCGGCGATTACGCATGGTATGGGCGTGACACACTTCAACCATGGTGTGGGCAATGTGTTTGATGTCTCAAACTTGTTTTTATGTACGGGCAATATTGGCTCTTTAGGTTCAGGCGATTATCCACTCCGAGGTCAACAAAATGTTCAAGGTGCGTGTGATATGGCGGTTTTGCCCAATATCTTTCCCAATCTCAAACCTGTCACTGACCCAGACGCACGTGCTTTCTTTGAAAAAATGTGGGATTGTAAACTCGATGATAAAATCGGTGTGCACAAAACCCAAGTGCCCGATGCCATTATGAGTGGAGAAGTCAAAGTGTTCTATACCATTGGTGAAAATCCCGTCATTTCAGAGCCCAATACCAACCACTTCTTAAAAGGGCTAGCGCATCTTGATTTTTACGTGGTGCAAGACATCTTTTTAACCGAAACGGCACTTAAAGCAGACGTTGTTTTACCTGCAGTGTGTGGGCCTGAAAAAGATGGCTGTTATGCCAATGCAGAACGTCGTGTCCAACGCAATCACAAAGCCGTTGATGCGGTGGGCAATGTCAAACAAGACTGGCAGATTATTTGTGAAATTGCCAAACGTTTGGGTGCGAAAGGGTTTGACTACACCTCTCCAGAAGAGATTTGGGAAGAGGTAAGAATCGCTGATCCTAAGCGATACGGTGGTATGAGTTATGATCGTTTGGAAAAAGAGCATGGTTTGCATTGGCCATGTCCAACGCTCGTTCATCCAGGAACGCCTTCGTTGTATATGGATAAACTTTTCTGGACATCCGATAAAAAAGCACGTTTCGCGCCTGTTGTCTTTGTGCAAGATAAAAGTGAGATACCGGCTGCTCAAAAAGCGTTGGCAACAAAACTCAATCTTCCAGAAGGGTACCCTCATATGGCAGGGTCCGTCGATGAAAAAACCGATAACACCTACCCCATCGAGCTTTTAACCACGCGTAAAGTCTACCAATACACCGTTGGCACGATGACGCGAAGGTCTCCTGCCCTTGAGTGCGGAGCGGATCTTCACGGACCTGCTGCGGAGATCAATCCTATTACAGCGGCAGAGTATGATGTGGAAGAGGGCGATTTTGTAGCGATTGAGAGCAGGTATGGATCCATCGCGATTAAAGTTGAAGTAACGGAAGTTGTGCCTAAAAATGTGATGCAGATGGCATTTCACTACTGGGAAGGACACTCCAATGAGCTCACCAGCAATGGGGTAGATCCTATCTCCTTAACCCCCACCTACAAAGCGGCGGTGCGTATGCGAAAGATAACCTCTGAGGAGTACTTTACAACTTTGAAAGAGAAAAGAGAGAAGTTTTATTCTCAAAAAATTATCTATTTCGACGCCCACGCGCATTAATTTTCCATACAGTGAGATAGCGTGTGTATCTCACTGGTTATTTTGTGGATTTAGATTGTAAGAAAATATTATTATTGGAAGATACTGCGTATGTATGAAGAAGAAAAAACACTCAGAATGGGGGCAATCTGAGTGTTGAAATTTAACTTTGGAAGATCATTACAAAACAAATTGGCGTTTTTGTTTTGTAATGAAAGTATAAAAGAGAAGCTTTAACGGTTTGCTAATCTAGTGTGAACCGAATGTTAATCATTCATACCTTTTCTGATGCGTTTACATGTAAAAATTACAGAAGCGAAGAATCGGTTGGTTTACTAAAAAAGTAGCCTTGAAAAGAGTGACACCCCATGTCTCGAAGTATCCTATATTGCTCTTCTGTTTCAACGCCTTCGGCCACAACATCCAAACCAAATTGTTTCCCAATGCCTAAAATCGTCTGTACCAAAATTACATCGGCTTGATCGGATGCTAAGTCATGTATAAAGGATTTGTCTATTTTTAATTCATGAATAGGCAACCTTTTTAAGTAGGACAAGGAAGAGTATCCTGTCCCAAAATCATCAATGGAGAGTGAGATACCCAGTTTTGTAAGCGCGTGAATTTTTAACAGTGAATTTTTTAAATCATTGATTAAAAGGCTCTCCGTAAGCTCAAAGCGAATCTTAGTCGCGTCACAGTGTAACGTATCAAGAAGTTCTTGAACCATCGGTACAAAATCTTCTGTCTCGAATTGTTTAATACTAATGTTAATAGAGAGTTGCCAATGGCGCTTTTTAGGGTCATCTTGCCACGATTTTAATTGCATAAACGCCTCTTTGAGGATCCATGTTCCCAAAGGGATAATAGAGCCACTCTTTTCGGCTAAAGGAATGAATTTATCGGGAGTAATGATGCCATGCACTGGATCAATCCAGCGAATAAGCGCTTCCGCTCCTATCTCATAGACTTCGTCGCTGAGCGGATTGTATGCCCACTGCTTTTGGTAAAAAAGGGACATGTGATGATGGTGAATTGCATAGTGTAAACGCTCCAGCATCACCGCTTGTTCTTCTATTTTTTGTTGCAATAATGGGTTGAAAAAATGAACCGTATTTCGTCCCGATTTTTTTGCTTCGTATAACGCACTGTCCACATATTGAAGCATTTTATCGTGGGTGTATTCTTTGCCCAAAAAGACCACAACACCGATACTTGCNGTAAGCCTAAAGGAGTGGTGATCAATAAAAATAGGCTCTTGAATAGCATCCAGTATAGTATGCGATAAGGCATTTATAGTTCCTTCTGCTTCTGCATACGTTGAGAGGGTTGTACTCAAAATAATGGCAAATTCATCCCCTTGCAAGTACTCTACATGTAAAGGGTTAATAATGGTTGCGATGCGCTTATAAATTTCGCATAAAACTTGATTGCCAACGGCATGACCTTTGGAGTGATTGACTGTTTTAAACTGATCAATGTCGAGTAAAAGCAGTGCGCTGTAGAGAGATGTTTTGTGACTTTTTTGTATCGTTTGGCATAGTTTTGCGGATAAGCGTGACAGACGATTTGAGAATTGATGGGCAAAGTCATGCGTCAGAGGCAATGGCGTTTCGCTCATTTTTTGAATCATCAATACAAAGATAACTTTTTGATGAATTTTAGTTACTTTTGGGTGGATCATGACAGGAATCAGTATGTCAGCTTTTGACTTAATCGCCGTGCTAAAAGGCTCATTTCCTCGTTTGAAAAGTGAAGCTTCTTTTTCTTGAATAAGCTTTATAGGATTGATATCGATTAACTCTTTTTGGCTATATCCGGTGAGATAACAGAGCTCTTCATTGACCTTACTGCGTTGATTCGACCTATCGTATACGATAAGCCCATGATCAAAACATTCGGACAAAGAGTTACAAAGAGCGCTCATAAAATCAATCGTATTATGTTGGGATGTATGTAAAAAAAACATGCTATTTACCTTCGTCCTAGTCTCAATAATATTACGTTTAAAATAACGCAACCGTGGACTTCTTAGTGAATCTCCACGCTTACATGTAAAACCTATTTTAAACTGTTTTAAAAACGGAAAGCGTCGCACTCAGCCCTTCAGAAAGTTTAGCGAGATGTTCGGCAGCAGAAGCAACTTCTTCAACACTACGTGCATTCGTATTGGAAAGTTGACTCATATTTTGAATGCGCTCAATCACTTCAGAGGTTTTGACCCTGCCATCTTTTGTATCTTGAACTGTTTGGGATGCCATCTCTTTGGCACGGTTCATATTGCTGACCGTGGTACGCATAAGGTTCTGTGTCACTTGTGCACGTTCACCCAGCCCTTGAATTTGGTGCGCACTCTCTTTCATCATCTCCGCTGTGGTATTGACCGATTGGACAATCACGGCAACGGTGGCATTACTCTCGATGAGGCTTTTTTGGGTTCGCTCTGCAAGTTTGCGTACCTCATCTGCCACAACGGCAAAGCCACGTCCATGCTCACCGGCTCTAGCAGCTTCAATCGCTGCATTGAGCGCTAAGAGATTGGTTTGCTCTGCAATATCTGCAATCACTGATAATATCTGTTTGACCTGTTCAACATCTTGATCCAACTGTACAAGTCTTGTTGATAAATCTGTCTGTGTCGTCACAACCTCTTGCAGTTGGGATGAAACCGCCAAAACCTCTTCGGCTGCGCCATCCAATTCAGCGGAAACTTTGGTAATCAGAAGGCCTGATTGATTCGAACTCTCTTCACTTTTATGTAAAATTTCAGCCACTCGTTCGGTTGCTTGTGTTGTCTCTTCAACCTCTTTTGCAGCATTTTCAATACGAATACCAATTTGCATAGAGGTACTTGAGAGCTCTTCTGAAACAGCGGCATTTTCGATTGCCGTTTTTTTAGCATCATCAAGAGCATTGGCCAATTGTGCAAGCAGTTCATTCATCACATTGGTGATTTGGGCTATTTCATCCTTGCTTCCTGTTTGAATCACATAATGGAGATCTTTATGCTCAGAGATATATTGGCATCCAATGATTGCTTTATCAATGGCACTGCGAATCGACTGTGTAATAAAAACGAAAATCGTAATGGCCATAATGGCAATAACCGTTGCAAGGAGTAATCCCGTCATTTTTGCTTTTTCAAGCATAGCAAATTCATGCGATTCAAGTGTCTCGGTAAGGGTATTGACAAGCTCTTCAATTTGAAAATAATTTTTTGTAGCTTTTTCATTTAAGACTGCTAATTTTTGACCATCGCTCGACTCTTTAAATTCGGACGCAACAATAGCCGATTTATAGCGTTTGAGTATCTCAAAACGTGCTTCACTTGCGATATTATATGCTTCGATTTCATTGACAGCTTGATCCAATAAGGCTTTACTCTCTTCTGATTTCAATTCGGGTCGAAGTTCTTTACTGAGCTTAGATATGGTTTTATACGTTGTAAAATAACTCTCCAAAATGTGTTGATCAAAGAAAAGTTGATAGCCTCTTGTGTGTACGCCCAGTTGCGAGCTTAACGAACGAATATAACCAGCATTTTTAATCTGATTAGCTGCATTTTTAGCATCATTGGTATTAGCGGTTAGTAAATATCCAAGCCCAATAATAGCCAACAAAAAGACAAGGAGTAAAAAGAGTAATTTTGCGCGAATGGTTTGTAGCATGTGAGTCCTTTATCAAAAGTATAAATCTGTACCATTTTCTGAACCGAAAAGCTAGAATAAAGCTGTTATCAACGTAGTTGTATTAAAGAAACTTATGATGAAGATTTTACATGTAAAGATGGATTTTAGAGGTCATATTTTTGAGCATACAACATGACTTTAACATGACTTTAACATGTTATAATTTAATTATTTGCTCCTAGCAATGCCCCTCTAATTTCGCCTTTAAGGACTTCAATTGAATAGTAATAGCCTTTTGGTTTTAAAAAGTAAGCGCATCTTATTTGTTGAAGATGATGCTATAACAAGAACACAGATTTCCAATACACTTAAGATGTTGTTTAAAGAAGTTTATTGTGCTAAAGATGGAGAAGAAGCTTTTAATCTATACGAAGATGAGCGCCCTGATATCATTCTGACCGATATATGGATGCCTAAAAAAGATGGTATTAAATTAGCGCGTCAAATTAGACAAATGGATTATCATATTCCGATTATCATCTTGAGCAGTTTTGATGATAAAAATTTGCTGCTTAATGCGGTCAATTTAGCAATCGATGGGTACCTTCTCAAACCTATTGAGTTCACTGCTTTGATTAAGGCGCTCTCTAAAGCCATTAAACGAACACACACAACACCCAATGTGGTTATGTTCAATAACTCTTTAGTGTTTAATTGTGATACCAAAGAGTTCTATAATGGTAGTCAAATTACAACATTAGGGAGTAAAGAATTAGAATTAATTGAATTACTTTTAGAAAATTATCATAAAACGCTCTCTAAAGAGGTGATTGAATCAAAGTTATGGAATTATGAAATTCAGTGTAATTCAGCGGTTAAAAATTTGGTGTTACGCATACGTAAAAAATTGGGGTATAACATCATTTCATCTATTAGAGGGATTGGGTATCGTTTGAATATTGATGATGGTTTTATTAAAAAATATACAGGAGGTCGGGACATACCACTACAATTAAGTTTGGAATGACACACAATGAGATGTTTTATTTTCCTCTTTTTCTTCGTAAGTTACACCTATGCTGTTGAATCTTTGCACCTATTATCTCCCGATGGTTCATTCTTTGTAGTTGATCAGGTTAAAATATTGAAAGAGACGCACACTCTTACGCATGATGAAGCGTATGCATTATTGCAAAAAGATTACTTTGAACCGCTTTCTTCCAATACCAAAAGTTTAGGGCTGCATCATGAACCATATTGGATTGCACTTAAAGTAAAAAATGGCGAACATGACAAATTTTTTTTAGAATTCAAATACGGTCAACTTGCCTATGTCGATTGTTTTGTTTTCAAAGAAAATCAACAGATACATGTAGCACATAATGGAAACAGTATTCGCTTTAATGACCGAGAGATCAAACATTTTTATGTTCGTTTTGCACTTTTAAAATCAGATACGCCTTTAACGTACCTTTTTAAAGTTACTTCAGATAGACCAATGATTATAGCACTAAATCTAGGGACAAAATCAGAACTTGATTATAATAATTTGGTAGAAATTGTATGTATTATGCTCTTTTCAGGGTGTTTGTTCCTTTTGGTTATTTTTTATTTTATACTTTATATGCTCTTTAAAAGCAAAGAATATTTTTATTATATTCTGTATCTAATTAGTTTTTTTATTTTTGTTATGTATACCAATAATTACATCTCTTTTCTAACACAAGAATATTTATGGATAAATACCTTTATTAAAGTGATAAGCGCACAAGGATTTCATAGTGCTCTTTTGCTGTTCACACTCTATTTTTTGGATATCCACCGTTTTTCAATTTTTTTGGTCAAGCTTACCTATAGCATCGCGGCTTTTTGCTTTATATCTTTCTTGTTTTTGAGTATTCCGGGTGTTTATCAAACCATTGCTATCTTAGCAGGGATTGTAATCCCTTTTTATTGTATTTGTCTAGCTTTGTACGCATGCTGGAAGAAAATTAAATTTGCAACATTATATGGGATAGGTTTAGGTGGCTTTTACATAGGCATGCTTTTATTTTGGCTGATGCAAATTGGTTTTATAGAGATGCTTGGCATAGGTAAAAATGTTCTTCTAGTGGGCGGTCTGTGGGAAATGATTATTTTTGCCACAATCTTACTGTTAAAAATAAAATACATTAAAGAAGAGTGTATTCTTATGAAGTTTAACATTCATGAGAGTGAAAAAGAACGATTGTTCCAATCAAAGTATATCTCTATAGGAAAAAGTATAGGAAATGTCGCGCATCAGTGGAAGCAACCTCTTAATGCTTTAGGTGCCATTTTAACCAATATGAAAGGTACACTTCTTTTAGAGCAGAAAATTCGAAAAAATAGTTTAATACACTCTTTAGATATGAGTTTTAATATTTTAAAACACCTCTCCGAAACCATTGATACGTTTTATAGTTTTTTGCTAAAACCGTATAGTCAAAAAAGCCAGTTTTCTATTTCAGATGAGTTAGAATCAATCAAAAAAATTTTAGATTTTTCCTTTAGAAATTCGGGGATACATCTGCGTTTTCATTGTAATCCCAAGCTTTATATTATTGGTAATCCAAATGAGTTTATACAGGTTATTATCAATATTTTGCTCAATGCGCAAGATCAGTTCAATAGCATGGTGCAAGCAGATGCTTTTATTGACATTCAGGTGTGTGAAGAGAACAAAATCTGTAAAATAGTGATTCAAGACAATGCGGGAGGTATCAATATTAACCCAATTGAACGAATATTTGAGTTTAATGTGAGCTCGAAGGTGAATAGTGCAGGTGTAGGATTGTGTATTTGTAAGAGCATTATTGAAAACCATTTTCATGGAACCATTGAGGTAATGAATAAAGATCAAGGTGCTTGTTTTATCATTTTGATTTCTTTAGAAGCATCTCTAACAATGTAGACATCCGATGGAATAACGCGTTAAGCCTTTTTTTGTGTTGAAAAAAATACTGAAATTATTGAACTAAATCCTCATTAAATATGCATATAGATCACTATTTAATCAAAATAATCAAGTTTATTACAAGATAATTACAGAGATGACTTTAATGACTCTAGTCCCTATATATGGTGCTTTCATAAAATTTATAGTGTGCTGAAAATTTTTGAGACTTATAATCCTAATTTTCTATTGCGCTTGGAAAAATAATATGATACAATTTCCAAATAAGGTCAGGTATATTCTCGTATCACTTTAAGATCCAAAAAAGGAGGAGATCATGAATCTCACAAAAATAGTCTCTTTGGTTGCCGTTTGTTTTCCAGTGTTCGCTTTTTCTTTAACATTAGAAGAAGGCGCAAAATCCATACTCTCTTCCAATCCTACGTTTAAAGAGAGCGTTGAAATTTATAATGGTGTACTTAAGGAGTACGATATCGCGGAAAATGGTTATCTTCCGACATTGGATTTGGTGGGATCATACGGGTATCAAAATGTTAAGACTCCATCAACAAACCAAGACAGAGTCGATGGTGCTATGAATGAGACTTCTTTGGTTTTGACGGAGAATATTTTCAACGGGTTTTTAACTGAAAATACCATCAAACAACAAAAAAATAGACTCGATGCGGCTGCATTTGGTGTCGCAGAAAGAGCAGATAGAACCCTTTTAAAATACGTCAATGCGTATATCATGCTTCTGAAACAAAAAGAACTTCTCGTACTATCTCAAGAAAATGTCAAAACACATGAAGCCATTTTTAAACAGATTAAAGAGCGTTCAGATTCAGGGTTCGGTAGACTGTCTGAAACGCAACAAGCGGGAAGTAGGTACACCCTAGCTCAATCAAATATGATTGCACAAGAAAACGACTATAAAGATGCGGTTTCAACGTTTGAAAAGCTATACGGTCAAAAACTGGATGCTGATGATTTAGCGAAACCTCTGTTTACATCAACACTTCCTGTTAACTTTGATAAAATCAAAGACAAGAGCCTTTCATGTAATCCATCCGTCAGAGTTCAACAAGCCAATGTGCTCTTAGCCGATGCGCTGTATGAAGGTAGTAAAGCCGCTTTTTACCCAAAAATCGATGCTGAACTTGCCGCTACAAGGGGAAATGATCTTGATGGCATTGATGGAAGAACAGAAAAATATACGGCACTTATAAAACTTCGCTATAATCTTTACAACAAAGGGTCTGACCTTTTGACCAAAGAGAAATACAGTGTTTTAAAACTTAAAGAGAATGAGACACTGGGAAATATCGAGCGTGAATTGAACGAGAGTATAAAATTCTCTTGGGAGAATTACCAATCAACCCAACAACGTATCAAGCTTTTAAAAGAGCATACGGATTACAGTAAAAAAACATTGGATTCATACCAACAAGAGTTTTCTATTGGTAAACGTGATTTGATTAACTTGCTCGATGCTGAGGGTGAATATTACTCTGCACGACAAGCGTTAGCAACAGCAGAAGCAACGTTACTGTATGCAAAATATCGCCTTTTGGATAACATGGGTGTCTTGACAGACTCTTTTGATCCTGATTTTGCGCAAAATTACCATGTTCAAACATGTTCAAGTAAAAGTGTTGAATTTTAGTTAGTTACTTTAACGTCATGAGGGATTGAGCTGAGAAGGATGCGTAAAAAAATAGTTATTTTCATAACGCTAATAGCTCTAGCTCTTTATGCTGGGCAAGAGTTTTTTACGCAGGAAATACTCAAAAAAGTTGAAACAAAGTATGGAGGAGCTGCGAAGCGAAGAGTTGAGGTATTAAATACGCTGATGCTCTCGCTTCAAACCTCTGGGGAATCTGAAAAGCTTGAAAAAGTGAATGCCTTTTTTAATCAGATGCGATTTGCCTCCGATGAAGAGATTTGGCACCAAAAAGATTATTGGGCAACGCGTATGGAGTTCATTGGTATGGGTGCTGGAGATTGTGAAGATTTTGTCATTGCAAAATATTTTACCTTGAAGCAACTGGGCATTTCCACTGACAAGCTTTTTTTTACTTATGTTAAAGCAATTAAGTATCAACAAGCGCATATGGTCTTGACCTATTTTGAGACACCCACTTCTGTTCCTCTTGTTTTAGATAATATCAATTTTAAAATTTTACCAGCAACACAAAGAAACGATCTTGTGCCTGTCTACAGCTTTAATGGTGATGCATTGTACCTTGCCAAACAGCAAGGATTGGGGCAAGTTGTCCCCTCGGGCATGCAAAAAAATAAAAAATGGTTTGATCTGATAGATAAAATTAGGAGAGAAGAGCAATGACGCTTTTTAAACAGATAATTATTGTTTTGTCCATTTTTCAGACAGTGATTTTTGGTGCTGTTATGTGGTTCAATTTTAACAGCTCGAATGAATATGTCAAGCAACAAGCCTACACAGATGCCCTTCACACTGCAAATTCACTGGGGTTGTCTATTAGTTCTGTCGCAACGGAAGATGACACTTCAATGGCTGAAACAATGATTAATTCTGTTTTTGACAGTGGGTATTATGAAAAAATCACGCTCGAAGACATGCACAAAGAGATGCTTGTTGAAAAAGTACAAGAAGTTGTTGTAGCAGATGTTCCTGCATGGTTTGTTAAAAATATCAAAGTCGAAACGCCAGTTGCCAGTTCGCAAATTATGCTAGGCTGGACACCGTATGGTGTTATCTCTGTACAGCTCAACAGCGGACATGCGTACCGCCAATTGTGGACGATTTTTAAAGAGGTGTTATCTGTTTTTATTGTCGCATCTTTTATTGGTTTCTTCTGTCTGCAACTTATTCTAAGTGTCATTTTACAACCCCTCAAACGGGTTAAAGAGCAAGCGGAAGCCATTTTGGAGAGTGATTTTATCATTCAGCATGACATTCCTTTTACGAAAGAGCTCAAAAACGTTGTTTTTGCGATGAACAGTATGGTGAAAAAAGTTAAAGAAATTTTTGAAAAAGAGGCGGATGCGGTTCGTCGTTACCATGAAATTCTTTACCAAGACACGGTCACGAAGATGTATAACCGTCGCTATTTTAACATCAAACTCCAAGAGTACCTCTCTAGCGAAGCGAAAAATGCGCAAGGGGCATTGATTTTGGTCTCTTTGAATGATTTTGAACGTCTGAAAGGAAAATTGGGCTATCAAAAAAGTGAAGCGTTTATCAAAGAGATTGCTTCGTGCATCACAACCGCCATTGATAACCAAAAAGAGTATGTCAGCGCAAAACTGAGTGATACGGACTTTGCGATTCTAGCACCCTCCACATCGCAACGCTCTTTTGAGCTTTTATGCGAAGAGATCAATGCGATGGTCAAAAGCCTAACAAAAAATTATGACCTTAATGAAAAAGAGCATTTTATTAACATCGGTTATGCCAAATATTTTGCCAAATCTGACTCCAAAGAGCTCTTCTCCAAAGCCGATTTTGCGCTTACCTCTTCCAAGGCAAAAGGTGCGTTTAGCATCAACAGCTTTGTCGAGCAAACGGGCGATTCTCAGCTTGTTCTTGGTAAAGAGGCNTGGACGCAAGAGCTTAAAAACGCCATGGAGCAAAAACGCTTCAAACTTGCGTACCAAAATGTGGTTTCCATTGATGCCATCACCTCTGAGTTTCACAGCGAACTGTTCTTGCGTTTGGAAGATTACAATGGGCATCTGCACAATGCAGGCTATTTTATGCCAATGGTCATGGAGCTTAAACTNGGTGCCCAGTTGGATCATTATGTTATCCAGCGCATCATTGAAATTTTGGGTGAAAAACACTTTACATGTAAAGCGGTTTGTATCAATCTTGGAAAAGATATTTTTATGCAAAGTAACGACTGGGCGTGGTTGGAAGACAGTGTTGAAAGCTTTAAAAAACTGGGTATTGAAGGGCTTTATTTCGAGATGCCAAGCTCACTTGACATGCCGATTGAAATTCTGATCAAATTTTCTAAGTATTTGAGAAGTTTTGGATACGGCTTTGGTATTGATAATTTTGCGATTAACAGCGAAAGCTTAGCTGCCATTCAGCAGATCAATCCTGATTACATTAAAATTCAAGCTTCCTATATGATCGATCTTTTTGGCGACAATGGGCTGGATGCTCCAAACCGAAGCCTTGGAATTATCACCGATAGTATGGAGATCAAGATGATTGCAACCAATGTTGAAAATGGCGCGCAAAAAGAGAAGTTAGAGAAAATGGGCATTAAATACATCCAAGGCAGTTTCATCGCCGAACCTAAGATTATAGGATAATTATGCAAACAGATACGATTCATCGCTTATCGGAAGATCCACTCTTATCATGTTTGGTTCTTTTCACAAAGCTTTATAATATTCCTTACAGTGCCGAAGCCCTTGTAGCAGGACTTCCGATTGAAAAGGGAGTGGGTTCGGTCGAGCTCTTCTCCTTGAANGGCGGATCAAAATCGCTCTTCTCACGTGCTGCGAAACGGGCTGGATTTATTACCAAACTTTCGCACAAGTCTTTGAGTGAGCTTTCTCCTTTAGTCTTGCCATGTATTATTATCCTTAAAGATCGTTCGGCGTGTATTTTGGAGAGTTTTGTGGATGATCGCAGAAAAGAGGTCAAGATCATTCATCCTGACATTCCTGATGGTGAACATATTATCGCGTTAGAAGAGCTTGAAAAAGAGTACATCGGTTACTGTTTTTTACTCAAAAAAGAGTTTATTGCCGATACCAATCGAAATCAAATACTTGAAAACAGTGGTTCGAGCTGGTTTTGGGGAACAGTGAAACGCTCAAAGCAGATCTATATCGATGTTATTCTTGCCTCATTGGTTGTCAATCTTTTTGTACTGGCAAGTCCACTGTTTACGATGAATGTCTACGATCGCGTTATCCCCAATAATGCCGTTGAGACCTTATGGGTTTTAGCCCTAGGTCTTTTTGTCGTCTATGTGTTAGACATTGTGTTGAAATTTTTACGCTCCTATTTTCTTGAAATTGCAGGTAAAAAGAGTGATGTCATTATGTCATCGATCATTTTTGAAAAAGTGATGGATCTCAAAATGGCAGTACGCCCCAAATCTGTTGGCTCTTTTGCCAGCAATTTACGCGATTTTGACGCTATTCGTAATTTTTTAACTTCCTCAACATTAGCCGCACTGATTGATTTACCATTTGCTATTATCTTCTTAATCACAATACATTTTATTGCGGGGTACATGGTTTTAGTCCCTTTTGTCTTAATGCTTGCCATTTTAGCGTATACATTAAGCATTAAAAAGTCGTTGCAAGAGAGCATTGAAAGCACGTATCAAGCCTCTGCGATTAAAAATGGTATTTTGATCGAAAGCCTTAATGCTTTAG
>WSSedL1CaDRAFT_10000922_pt1 | contig 18988 bp, 20 predicted proteins | sample WetSurSL1Cattail_FD_9464 | JGI IMG/M metagenome (IMG submission 9464)
AAAGCCAATGGCCGTGCAGTATGCAAGCTATATCTCAAACCTTCTGAAGGGCAATGCGGGCTACAGCATTTATTATAATGACAGTGTTATCAATGTTATCGGCAAAAGAATGCTGTGGACGGTATCCATTGTTATCGGGGCTATATTGATAAGCGGCCTGATCGGTACGGCACTTGGCAGTGTGTCCGCATGGCACCGGAATGGATTGCCTGACAAGGGACTGTACTCCTTTATGATTGTAATATCTGAAATACCGGCATTTTTAGTTGGAATCATATTTTTGTTCATACTTGCGGCAAAACTGGGATTGTTTCCGTTGTCCGGAGGCATGAAAACCTTTGCAAGCTACGGAAGCTTTGCAGGGCAGCTGGCAGACATACTGCACCATGCCTTTTTGCCGGTTCTGACCTTATCCACAGTCAGGCTGGGAGAGTTTTACCTTCTTTCACGAAACAGCATGATATCAGTGCTCACAAAGGAGTATATGACAACGGCGAGGGCGAAGGGGCTGTGTAAAAAGCGGATCGTATTCAGACATGCGCTTAAAAATGCCATGCTGCCAATTGTAACAAGGGTGTTTTTATCCCTTGGGGCTGTATTCGGCGGTGCGATACTGGTGGAAAATGTGTTTAACTATCCGGGAATAGGGCTGTTGATGAGGGAAGCTGTCATGGTGAGGGACTATGTGCTGATTCAGGGGATTTTTTTATTCGTGGCGGGTATGGTCCTGACCATGAATCTTCTCGCAGATATCATTTACGGGAGATTGGATCCGAGGGTGAGTTCATGATACTAATACGGAGTAATGAGAAAAAAAAAGGATATTCTTCATATATGCAGCGGGCTGCTTCCCATATCGTAGTATTCCTCGATATGCTTAAAAAGATTACTGTTATGGGCAGGATGGGAATAGCGATAATAACGGTGGTCTTGTTCCTGGGCGTATTTTCAGGCTGGTTGTCCCTTCACCCGCATAACATACCCTCCGGGGCATCCCTTGAACCTCCGGGAGTGGCACATCTGCTGGGCACGGATGATCTGGGAATCGACCTATGGGCTCAAATCTGCTTTGGTGCGAGGATCAGCATTATCGTGGGATTTGGTACGGCACTGCTTGCTGGTATCGGCGGAAGCATTATTGGTATATTTTCGGGATACTTTGGCGGTCTGGTCGATAAATTGATCATGAGGATTACAGATATCATGATTGCCATGCCTGATTTGCCCGTGATGATTGTACTGGGAGCCTTTTTTGGCCCCAGTGTCAAAAATATCATTATTGTATTGGCACTGTTTTCATGGACCGGGCCGGCAAGGATTGTCCGGTCAAAGGTATTGTCTGTAAAGCAGGAAAAGTATGTTGCGGCGGCAAAGAGCTACGGCGCCGGTTTTTGGCATTTGACGCTGAGACACTTCCTGCCCGGCATACTTCCTCTTGTCATGGTGAGTGTGATCCGTCTGGTAAGCAGGGCCATTGTTGCGGAAGCGGGTCTTGCTTTTCTGGGACTGGGGGACCCGACATCGAAAAGCTGGGGGTTGATTTTAAACCATGCGATTAATTTCAGGGGAATATACTTTACTGAATACTGGAAATGGTGGCTGGTCAGTCCGATTGTGGCAATTACGCTTTTGGTGACAGCCATAGCATTTATTGGCAGGGATATTGAAAAAATTGTTAACTCGAAAGCGTGAAGAGGTGTAGTATGGTGGAGCATTCGATCATAAGGGTGGAAAATCTTTCAGTTTGCTATCCTTCAGATAAAGCAGATAAAGCAGATAAAGCAGATAAAGCAGATAAAGCAGATAAAGCAGATAAAGCAGATAAAGCAGGAATCCAGGCTGTAAACAAGGTCGGCTTCAGACTGGACAGGGGAGGCAGCCTTGGAATCATCGGTGAATCCGGCAGTGGGAAAACCTCCATTGCCATGGCAATAATGGGCTTGCTGAATAAATCTGTTGCGGTTGACGGTCAGATTCACTATGAGGATACGGATTTAAACAGCCTCTCAGAGAAGGAGAGGAACCGTTACCGATGGGGAAAAATAGCCATTGTATTTCAAAACAGCCTGGATGTTCTGAATCCCGTCCTGACAGTACATGAGCAAATATTGGAGTGCTTGCGCCGGCATACTGGATTGACCCGACGGGAAGCGGACATAAAAGTCATGCAGCTGCTTGAATTGGTTGGACTTGAAGCGGGATGGAATGAATATTATCCGCATCAGCTGTCGGGAGGCATGCGCCAGAGAGTTCTCCTGGCAATGGCATTGTCCTGTGATCCGGAGGTTCTGATGGTAGATGAACCGACAACTGCGCTGGATGCTGTTGCAAAGGATGAAATAACAGGGCTTCTGGCAAAGCTACACAGGGAAAAGAAATTTTCATTAATCGTAATATCACATGAGATGCAAATCATTTCAAAGCTTGCAAACAGGGTTTTGGTAATGTATTCGGGGCGCATCACGGAAGAAGGCCTGACAAAGGATGTTCTGAATAACCCCATGCATGCTTATACAAGAGGGCTGCTTCACGCCTCGCCGCATATAAATCCATACCGCGACCTGTGGGGTATACCGGGAGAAGCCGGCAGAAATACCTTCGGCGGATGTCCTTTCTATGACCGGTGCAACCAAAAGCTTTCAGAATGAAGGACAAAGCAGCCACAGCTTGAGGTAGTGTCCATTGAAAGAAAGGTGGCTTGCAACCGTGGCGGCATTGCAACTCTGCTGACCGGAAGAGGTATTCATAAGAGCTATTTATTTAAAGGAAAAACAGTTAAGGCATGTGAAAGCTGCGATATTGAGATCCGTTCAGGAGAAGTTGTCGTGCTGATTGGAGAATCAGGCTCCGGAAAAACGACTCTTGCAGGTATTCTGGCTGGAATTTTGCCGGCAGACAAGGGCGAGGTTTTGTTTGAAAATGAAAGGGTGATAGGGAATAGTGCTTCGTGCCGCAGGAATGGGATACAAATTGTATTTCAGGATCCGTTTTCGGCTACAAATGAGCATTTGACAATTTTACAAGTGGTCAGGGAGCCTCTGGATATATTAAAACTGGGAACTAAGGATGAAAGACTTGATAAAGTGAGGCAGGCACTGAAGGAGGTCCAGCTTCCGGGTGAGGATGCGTTTATTGAAAGAAAATGCTACAGCTTGAGCGGAGGCCAAAGGCAGCGTGCAGCCATTGCCAGGAGTCTTGTCCTGGAGCCCGGGCTTCTGATTGCTGATGAAATCAGTTCGATGCTGGATCCTTCCACGCAAGCCAATGTATTGAGACTTTTAAAGGGCCTGCAGAATTCAAAGGGCTTTGCCATGCTGTATATTACCCATGACCTGGCGCTGGCCCGTAAAATAGCCGACAGGGTTTATGTCATGCATAAGGGGCGAATTATTGAACAGGGGTCTGTTGCAGATGTCTTTGATTCACCCAGGGAAAGCTATACCTGCAAATTGGTGAATCATTCACTCTGATGAAAGAGTATATTGATGAAAGAGTGGAGATGGCACTGGTCGAACACCGGATTGTACTGGAAAAATTCTCTGACTGACAATGAACAATAAATGCAAATTTATAGAAAGGGCAAGCATTTATTGTTGTCGGAACCGGGTCGGAGTATTGAAGGTGGTGTAGACTGTAGCAATCCCGACAGACTGCCTGGCTATTGGACAAGATGATGTATCAAAAATTGGAATTTTGTATTAATCTTGTATACTTTTATTCCGATATGTTAGCATCTAAAGTAATTTATTGTTTATAAAGCATGAGGTGATCCATATGTCGTTGCGTATAAGCAATCATTATGATTCAAGCTATTATGTCAAAATGAACAGTTCAGCAAAAAGCACAAAAAATGAGGATACCAGCTTTGTATCCTCTCAAAAAACTACAAAAGAATATTACAGCGAGCTTGATGAGAAGTATCCGGATTTGAATATTGCAACAGAAGGCCCAAATCAAGCATTCTTCTGCGATTTGTTCCATCAGATGTCAGTATCTTTACTTTCCCTTTCTTTCCTAAAGGTAAAATACTTAACGGGACAATATGCTCATTCACAAGCGAATACCTCCAGATTGTGATTATGTTCATACATTACTTATTCTCTACGTTGCCGGACATTTTAAGTGTTCTGAATTTTCTGCAAATAGTTATTGACGTATGCTCATAACAGAGTTATTATAATTATGGGCATAAGCTAGTAATTAACATTGTGCATTATGAAAAGGAGATGTAATTTTATGAAAGTATGTTTTTCTTCAAATGGAAATTCTTCAGACAGTCTACTGGACCCAAGGTTTGGAAGGGCTGCGTATTTTGCTGTTGCGGATACTGAAACGATGAAATTCGAGATTATTGAAAATGAGGGTGCGGCTACCGGTGGAGGAGCAGGGATTACTTCAGGGCAGTTCATGGTGGATAAGGGAGTACAGGTTGTTGTTACAGGTAATGTCGGTCCCAATGCCATGAATGTATTAAAGGCTGCTGAAATCGAAGTATACAAAGGCTTGCCGGTATCTATACAAGAGAATTTGGAGAAGTATAAAAAGGGCTCGCTTGAAAAAATTGATGCTACGGTTCCCCAACACTTTGGAATGCAGGGAGGCCAGAAATGAAAATCGCTGTTTTGAGCGGGAAGGGAGGAACGGGAAAGACAACTGTATCTGCAAGCCTTGCAGCGTCAATTGATGGGTGCCAGTACGTAGATTGTGATGTTGAAGAACCCAATGGTGCAATATTTTTGAAGCCGGATATTACGCAAAGTATTTCTGTAAATGTTCCTGTTCCCGAAGTGGATGCTTCAAAGTGTAATGGCTGCGGCAACTGCGGGAAAGCATGTCAGTTTCATGCAATTGCTGTCATAAAAGGAAAGGTTCTTCTTTTTCCTGAAATTTGCCATCACTGTGGTGCGTGCCTGATTGCATGCCCGCAGGGAGCGATACATGAGGTGGATCGGACAATCGGAGTTATAGAAATAAGCAACAGCAATACTTTTCTTCAGGGAAGGTTAAATATTGGAGAGCCTATAAGTATACCGATTATACGAGAATTGAAAAAACGCTTGCGAAACGATGTCGCAGTGGTCCTTGACTGCTCGCCTGGAGCTTCCTGCACGGTTGTACAGTCTGTTGATGGTTGTGATTACTGCATTCTGGTTACAGAGCCCACGCCTTTTGGACTTCATGACTTAAAAATTGCCGTACAGCTTATAAAGAAGATGGGGATTCCTTTTGGTGTGGTAGTTAATAAAGCAACCGCAGACAACGGAAGTATTCAAGAATATTGCGCTGAAAATTATATTGAAGTCCTTATGGAAATTCCGTTTTCGCAGGAAATCGCACAGGCTTATTCAAATGGAATACTGCCGGTACAGAATAATGAGCAATGGAAGCAAAAGTTTGCAGAGCTCTATCAGAAGGTGGAAAGGGGTGCTGTAAAATGAAACAGATCGTTTTTGTAAGCGGTAAGGGCGGAACCGGGAAAAGCACCCTCGTAGCATCTCTGAGCATAATTGTGCAGGATAAAATGCTGGCAGACTGTGATGTGGACGCACCAAATCTTCACATACTGTTAAATGGCACAATTCTAAAACAAGAAGATTATTTCGGTGCCAAATCAGCGGTTATTGAATCAGATGTTTGTATAAAATGCGGTCTGTGCAAAAATACATGCAGGTTTGATGCCATCAGTGAAGAATTGGAAGTACTACCCATGAAATGTGAAGGGTGCGGCGCATGTATGCTGGTCTGTCCGGTTAAGGCTATCTGCCTTGAGGAAGTAAAAACAGGACAGACTTATGTGTCCAGGACGCAAAGAGGAACCTTTTCCCACGCACTGCTGGATATTGGTGCCGAAGGCTCCGGAAGACTTGTGACCGAAGTCCGGAAAAACATTTACAATTTTAAGGAAAACGAGAAATGGACGCTTATCGATGGCTCACCCGGGACAGGTTGTGTTGTTATTGCCTCTATCACAGGCGCGGATGCTGTCGTAGCTGTTTCAGAGCCTACCATGTCCGGACTCAGTGACCTGAAAATGGTCTTAAGCGTAGCACAGCATTTCCAGATACCTGCTTTTGTATGTGTTAACAAATATGATCTAAATTTGGAAATGACAGCACAAATTGAAGACTATTGCTTGAAGAACGGCTTCTCTGTGATAGGGAAAATTCCTTTTGAACCTTTGATCGTAAAAGCGCTTCAACAATTCAAGACGCCTGTTGAAGCCGGCATTCAGAAGGTTACAGATGAAATTACAGGTATTTGGGATAGGCTTGTTAGTGAAATTGGTAAGATCAATGAATGAGGAGGATTTATTATGCGAGTAGCAATTTCAACGGATGGAGAGGTTGTTTCCGAACACTTTGGAAGATGCCCTACTTTTACAATGCTGGATATTGAAGGCGGCAAGGCTGTTGACAGAAAAGAAATCAATAATCCCGGACACGCTCCTGGGATTATCCCGCAATTTTTGCATGAAAAAGGTGTAAAGCTTATTGTATGCGGAGGAATGGGAGCAAGAGCATCAGGCTTATTCGAGGAATTTGGAATTGAAGCTATAACGGGAGTGAGCGGTAAAATAAACGAGGCTATATCCAGACTGGAAAATGGAATTCTTGAAGGTGGAGAAAGTCTTTGCAAGCCGGGAGAGGGAAGAGGATACGGTGTGGAGAAGACTGTATGCGATCATCCGCATGAAGACTTAGAATGAGTAGCTGATACCACCGAAAAGCAGGTTGCATGACCTGCTTTTCACTTTGAAGGAGATAATTTATTGCCATGAAATTGACCATCTTGACGGCACCTTGTTTATTGATAAAGTTGTTTCAGGGACGCTGAAGAATCAACTGGATGTATAGTTCATAGTGACGATTGTTGACATATGTCAGCAATACTTATACACTAAATTGTAGTTACTAAAGCACTAAAAGGAGATTGTATACAGGTAATAACATTAATGAAATGGAGTTGATATAATTGGCAAGGCCAACTAAATGGAGAAAGATAGAGAATATGCCTGCTATTCCTTACTTCATCCCATCGGATAAATATGTTGCCGAGGTGCCAGAAAACATATTGAAGCTTGAAGAGCTGGAAGCCGTACGCCTGAAAGACCTGGAGGGACTTGAGCAAAGTGAGTGCGCCGAAAAAATGGAGGTGTCCCGTCCGACCTTTCAGCGCATCCTGTTATCCGCGAGAGAAAAGATTACCGATAGCTTGGTAAATGGAAAGATTATTCACATAGAGGGCGGTAACTTCACCCAGAATATCTGCCCGGTAAGATGTCTTGATTGCGGAAAGGAATGGATGGAAAGCTACGAGAACCTGGAGTCTATCAAAAACGGAGAGTATACCTGTCCTGCCTGTAGTTCAACGAAGGTGATCTGTGGGCAGAACTGTAGTGGAAAGATTTGCCGGAGAAACTGCTGGCGTCATGGAAGAATGAAAGAATAAAATTTTTTCATTTTACGTCGTTATATTTGGCTGCCAGGTACGGATCAAATTGACAAAAGCATTCATTTGACTTTGCAGGTATGGCGTTTGTTCAACTCTTAACTGATCGCAGGGCAAATACTTATCCGGCTTACGATAACGGTTTAAAACGTAGCGGGGAACAACCGGCAGTTCTTTTGCCATACAGACAAGATCTTCTTCGCTCAGCTGTGGAATTACGGTGGTTCTTATTTCAAAGTCTGCATGGTAATCGAGCAGCAGACCTATAGTCTTCAACACCGTTTCTGTATTCGCTGAGGTGCCGCAAATTTCCTGATATTTTACTGCCGGAGCTTTATAATCAACAGCGTAATAGTCGCACAAACCGGACTGCAATAGCTGTGCGATGACCTGAGGCGAAGAACCGTTCGTATCCAATTTTAGTTTAAAGCCAAGCTTTTTTATCATTTCCATATAAGAAATCAAGTCGGGCTGCAGGGTCGGTTCGCCTCCGGTAATTACAACACCGTCCAGCAAGCCTGCGCGTTTCATGAGAAAATCCTTGACATACTGCGGACTGATCAAGTCATGAGTCCCGTCAATGAGTGAACGATTGTGACAAAAAAAACAATTGTAATTGCATCCCGGCACGAACAACACACATGCGACAATCCCCGGAAAATCAACGAGAGAGCTTTTCACAATCCCTGAAAGGGTCATACTGATCTCACTCCTTGATTACATATTTTTTGCGCTGTTCATATTCCTCACGTTTTCCCGTGTTAAAATTCCGAACCGGCCTGAGGTAACCGACAACACGACTCCAGACTTCAGTAGCTGCACCGCATTCGGGACAGGTATAGTGTTCACCTGAAATATATCCGTGATCGTTGCAAATGGAAAAGGTTGGCGTTAATGAAATATAGGGAAGTTTGTATTTGGTAAACACTTTTTTTATTAAACTTTTCGCAGTATTCAAGTCTTTAATTTGTTCACCCAAATAGAGGTGCAGAACCGTTCCGCCGGTATAAAGGGATTGCAGTTCATCCTGAAGCTCCAGCGTTTCAAAAATATCGTCCGTAAAACCCACCGGGAGCTGCGTAGAATTGGTATAATAGGGCACCTTTTCTCCCGCAGTTATGATATCGGCGTAACGCTCTTTATCCTGCTTCGCAAGCCGGTAGCTTGTCCCCTCTGCCGGGGTGGCTTCAAGGTTGTAATAGTGACCTGTTTCATCTTGAATCTCTTTAATAACATCACGCATATAGTTCAGTGTCCTTATTGCGAATTGCTGTCCTTCGTGTGTGGTGAGATCATTATTGAAGCCTAACAGATTTTGACATGCTTCATTCATGCCGATTAATCCAATCGTATTAAAATGGTTATACCAGTAAAAACCGGTTCTTAATTTCACATCTTTCAGGTAGTTTGCGGAGTATGGGTATAATCCCTTGTCTGTTTGCTCTTCAATTACCTTTCTTTTGATCTCAAGGCTGTTTTTTGCAATGTTCATTTGCTGCCATAACCTTATAAAAAATTCAGATTCGCTTTTTGAAAGGTAAGCAAGCCTTGGCAGATCGATAGTCACAACACCAATGGAACCGGTCAATGGATTTGAACCAAACAGGCCGCCGCCTCTTTTTCGCAGTTGCTTGGTGTCGAGCCTCAAACGGCAGCACATGGAAAGAGCATCTTCGGGTGACAAATCGGAGTTTATGTAATTTGAAAAGTAAGGGATGCCGTATTTACAGGTAATTTCCATAAATTTTTCAATGACAGGGCCATCCCAGTCAAAGTCTTTTGTTACATTTATGGTTGGGATAGGAAATGTAAAAACTCTGCCTTTTAGATCTCCTTCCATCATTACGTCACAAAATGCCATATTGAACATGTTCATTTCTTCCTGGAAATCTCCGTAGGTTTCATTCATGATCTGACCGCCTGAAATAACATGTTCGTCCTTTATCGTACGTGGTGTAATGATGTCAAAAGTCAGATTGGAAAATGGGCATTGGAAGCCTACTCTTGTAGGGACATTTAAATTGAATATAAATTCCTGAAGAGCTTGCTTGACAGTCCTATAATCCAAATTGTCATATCGTATAAATGGGGCGCAATAGGTATCAAAAGACGACCATGCCTGTGCTCCGGCACTTTCGCCCTGCGTTGTAAAGGTGGAGTTAACGATTTGTCCTAAAAAGGAGCGAAGATGTTTTGGCGGCTTGGATTCCACCTTACCTGGAACACCGCCAAAACCATTCATCAAGATTTGCCGAAGATCCCAACCTGCGCAGTAAGGGCCGAAGAAGCCCAGGTCGTGAATATGGATTTCTCCCGACAGATGAGCGTTCCTGATCTCATCCGGATAAATCTCATGGAGCCAATAGTTTTTTGTAAATGCCTCACGTATATAGTTATTAAGCCCGTTTATTGACTTCTGAGTGTTTGCATTTTCGTTGATCTGCCAGTCCCGATCATTCAGATACTCAGTGAACATGTTTATTGTCGCGCCAATCAACGCATTCGACTCTCGTGCCGAGCGCCTTTTTTCCCGGTAAAGGATATATGCCTTGGCTGTTTTCGCATGTCCGGATTCGATAAGAACCTTTTCAACAATGTCTTGTATTCCCTCAACTTCGGCGATACCATCCGGATATTGCCGCTCCGCAATTCTTATTACTTCATCCGCTAACATTTCTGATGTTGAAAAATCATTTCCTCCCACGGCAGTGGCGGCCTTGAAAATCGCCAATACGATTTTTTCTTTTTTAAAGAACACGCAGGAACGGTCTCTTTTAATAATTTGTTTTAGCATAATACAAAGCCCACCTTATCTTATGACGAGTTTTATTATAAATGCATATTTGGATCGAAAACACAATATATATGGTTTTTTATTTAGCTTAAATACAATATATATTGTATTGCCATATTTACACGTTGTCAATAAAAAATCGAACAATATTGACGTATGCTCATAATCGTACTAAAATGGTTGTTGTGGGCAGAAAAATCAGTACACTGGTGGCCGGAATGCACCTCGACAGCGTAACCCCTTTGCGCCTCAAGATGACAATACAGTCTATGCTTGATCTGGACATACAAAAGGTTATCCCCCTGCATTGCACGGGAATATTCGCTATCTGCGAGATAAAGCGTTTTTTAGGGAGCAGGTGCCTCCCATTATGCGCGGGAGATTCCATAGAGTTATAGCTTTATTTTTATTATAAAAGGAGATTGGAATAGTGGTTCATACTTTTCACTCAATGGATATAACATTGCAATAGATGGAAACAGTGGGAGCATTCATGTCTTTGATGATATGACATATAAAATACTTGAAGATGAAAATGAGATGCCTTCGCTGGTGAACGTACAACAAAAGCTTAAAGTGAAATACTCTGATGGTGAAATCAGCGAAGCTTACGATGAAATCATATCTCTGAATGAACAGGGAATGCTTTTTTCCACTGAAGAAAGTCTGGAAGATGCTGTGAATTCAAAGCAAATGAATACCGGTTTAAAAGCGCTTTGTTAGCATGTATCCCATGACTGCAATTTACGGTGTGAATACTGTTTTGCCTCTGAAGGGGACTATAACAGCAGACGTAAATTAATGAGCAGAGATATTGCACTGAAATCGGTGGATTATCTTGTTTCAAACTCAGCAGCTCTTTAGTATTTGGCTGTGTTGCGGCAATAGCAACAAGCAGTATGACAACAGAGCTTGTAAAGGGCAAAACGCTGGAGGAAGCTTTGAAGCTGACTGATACTGATATAGCAGAAGCTTTGGGCGGGCTTCCTGAAAACAAGATGCATTGTTCCGTGCTTGGAGCAACAGCGCTGAAAAGTGCTATTGAAAATTATCATGCCAATCTTATTAAAGTCGCAGGGGTTACGGGACGTGACTAAATCATACAGGTTGGGCAAGATTTGGTTATACTCCGACTATGCCTGACGGACAGATGCCTATTACTGCAATAAATGCGTTTTTGCCGGATTTTTCCCAGCTTTTCAGATTAAGTCGACTACCCTGAAGCAATTTTCTTAAATCATTGCAGGAATAGATTTTAACATCGCCATCCTTGCACAGGGGCATGAACAGATTTGCTATTTGTCTGAAGGGTGCGGAAAGCCATGGGTCTGCAATGATGATTTTACCTTCCGGTTTTACGACTCTTTTCATTTCGGACAGGACGGCCTCCGGGTTGGGATAGTGATGAAACGAATCGGTGCAGATAACCATGTCAAACATATTGCTTTCCCAGGGAAGGTTTTCGGAGTCTCCTTTCCTGAGGTCTGCCTTTTCACCGATACGCTTTTTGGCTATATCCAGCATATTATCTGAAAGATCAATTCCTGCGGCAGAGACATTCCATTTCTTCAGGACCCCAGCGAGAACATTTCCGGTACCGCATCCAACGTCCAATACATTTTGGAATTCATATCGGCCCATGGTATCCATTACGTGGCTGTAGAGCATTTGAGCATGTCGTCCGCAATAAGTGGAATCATAATTTGCAGCCTGTTTATTAAAGGTGGATGCGGATTTTTCCTTGTAGGTTTGTGCGTTTTCCATATAAAAAACCTCCCGATTTACTTTATTTCTTTTGTAACTTTTTCTATTAAATGAAGAAACAGTTCTATTTCTTCATCACTGTCCAGCGTGCTTAATATCTTGTCCCACAAGAGCTGCTCCGTTTTCTGGTGTTTAAGATATACCTTTCGGCCTTCATCGGTCAATGACAATCCATAAGAACGCCTGTCCCTTTTACTGATAACCCGGTTAAGAAAACTGCGTTTTTCCAGCCGGTCGACAGCATTTGTCAGCGTACTTCCCGGTATCTGCAGCATATCGATAATATCTTTCAGAATAATATCGGGGTTTTTTCCTACCATTCCGAGTATGCTTATTTCAATCGGCGTAGCCCCCTGGGTTTGGTGTATGTCCATTTCTTCCCCCAGGCTGTTCATACGTCTATAAAAAATGTGCATGACGTGATCCAGTTTATCGATATGTTCGGCTTTTACTTCCTTCATTAGATTATACCTTTCATACATAATACGATATCGTAATTAATAGAGTATATATCTTTTGTTTGAACTTGTAAATAAGTAATATAATTATTTACAGAATTTTTTATTAATTTTAAATGAATAGATTATTGACATATGCTCAAAATAAATATACAATAGTAATGGGCTTATGCTCATAATAAAGAATTAGATTTATAAAAAAACCTAAAGGTAATATAGATGAAAAAGGCTTACTGTATTGATTTTTTTTTGATAAGCAGGCAGTTTAATAAAATTCTTGCAAAATGGAAGAATTTTATGATATGATGACTGCAGTCACATTATGAACACGGTCGGAGGCGCATGAGGATGAACATCATTCTATACCTGCTTTTCTTCGCTATTCTTCTTTCTATCATCATACTATTTCGAACAATTTCCATGCCTTCAAAACAAACCGGGTCTACGGAAAAACCTTATTTTTTCATTGATCCGACTGCAATAACGGGGCATCTGTCTGATGCGTTGAAATTCAAGACAATATCCAGTGAAAACCCCAATGGATTTAATTATGATGAATTCACAAGATTCCACACCTTTCTGGAGAAGACTTATCCCAATATCCACTCAAAGCTGAAAAAGACCGTCATAGGAGACTATAGCCTGCTCTTCGAATGGACAGGCAGAGTTCCTGATAAAAAAGCGCTCATATTGATGGCTCATATGGATGTAGTGCCTGTCTCTGTTGATACGGAAAAAGAATGGAGGTATCCGGCTTTTTCCGGTGAGATTGCAGAAGGATTCATCTGGGGCCGGGGAGCTGTAGACTGTAAAAGCAATGTGATTGGAATATGTGAAGCTGTAGAATACCTGTTAAATACCGGCTTTCAGCCGGATGGCACTATATATCTTGCTTTCGGGCATGACGAGGAAGTCATGGGATACCAGGGGGCAAGGCAAATTGCGGATTATTTGAAAAGGAACGGCGTTGAAGCGGATGCCATACTGGATGAAGGAGGTGCAGTTGTTACAGGGGTACTGGCTGGGCTGGAAAAAGCGGTGGCGCTGGTGGGCAATTCTGAAAAAGGGTTTGTCAACCTTGAACTTACAGTAAGGACGGAGGGAGGGCATTCCTCAACGCCTCCGAAGGAAACTGCCATAGGGATACTGAGCAGGGCAGTTTCAAAGGTGGAACAGCATCCATTCCGGTCCTCGCTGAAGGGCTCTGTCGGCGAAATGTTTTCATTTGTAGCAAAAGACATGAAGCCGGTTTACAGAGTATTGCTTTCAAATCTATGGTTGTTCAAGGGCCTTGTGAAGAGATTCATGCTCTCATCGCCCGCTACGGCCGCAACCGTCAGAAGTACCACAGCAGTAACAATGATTCAGGGCGGTTTCAAGGTGAATGTGTTGCCGGACTGTGCCAAAGCGGTAATTAATATCCGTACGCTTCCCGGTGATCGTGTTGATGATTTGATAAAACATATAAAAGATGCCGTAAGGGATGAACGTATCGAAATCAGGCAGATTGGCATCAAATCAGAGGTGCTGTCCACTTCCGGTACAAATACGAAATGTTTTCAAGCCATTCAGAAAACTATCCGGCAGGTATTCCCGAAAGCGGTCACAGCTCCGTATCAGGTACTTGGCGCAACGGATTCAAGACATTATGCAGATATTTCGGATAACATTTATCGCTTCGGACCTCTGGAGATAAGAGCGAAGGAGCTTGAAATGAATCATGGTGTGAACGAGAGGGTTTCCTTGGGCAACTTCAGGAAATATGTGGAGTTTTATATCCTCTTCATTCAAAACATACAAGAGTAGACAGGAGTGCAGGATGTCATTATTTTTGATGCAGCGTGAACAGACAAAACAGGTTATTGCGGAAACCTCCATCGCTTTGTTCAGGCAAAAAGGCTATGTCAGTGTAACCATCGATGAGATTACCAAAAAGGTCGGAATAGGCAAGGGAACCTTTTATAACTATTTTTTATCCAAGAACGAGGTTCTATTATACTGGTTTGAAGTGAAATTTGAAGCAGTCGATGTTGATGAGATTGCCAGTGAACAAAGGACTATCCGGGAGAATTTATACTTGATGGTTCAAAGGTTCATTCAGATATTGAATGAGGAAAACAGCCTTATTGTGAGCTTTCTCAAGGAATTGATGGTCAAGCACAGCGAATTCGGGCTGGATGGTAAATTCAACTTTGGAGCGGTATTGAGGGAAATAATGCTTCTTTCCTTGGATAGTGAAAAAAACGAGCCGGAAGCATTGGAATTGAAGGTGCAGATCTTGAACAGCGCACTGTTCCTTCCTTTGCTGAACTGGTTTTATCAAAGGAATCCGGTTGAGGGGCTGGATAAAAAACTATTTCAAATTATAGATATTTGCCTTTACGGCATGCAGAAGGCTTCCCGTGGATAATATGCGGCGGGATAGTTCCGAAATGGGGGTTGACGGATATGGCGTCTGGACTGAAATGGAAGGCCAGGTATTCTGTATTATCGGTATTGTTTCTTTCCTTTTTTGTATGCTACCTTGACAGGATGGTCATATCGACATCCATTCCTTTTATTGCGAAGGATCTGAATCTTTCAAAAATCCAGATGGGTGCCGTGATGAGTGCTTTTTTCATCAGCTATGCCCTGATGCAGTTCCCGGCAGGTCTGCTGGCGGACAAATTCGGGCCAAGAACGACCATGCTCATCGGTATAGTCTGGTGGACGCTTTTTACAGTGTTGACTGGAACAGCTTCCAGCTTTCTGGTATTGATTGTGATCAGGGTGGTTTTTGGACTGGGCGAAGGCCTTTTTCCCACTGCATCCTCCAAGACCTTGACAATCTGGTTTCCAAGCCGGGAACGAGGGGTGGCGAATTCCATTATGATCACCTCCAATCTGCTTGCTCCGGCTATTGCACCTCTATTTGTAGTGGCTATGCTGGATTGGTGGAACTGGCGTATGGTCTATTATTCCCTGATCATCCCGGGATGCGTCATTTTGCCGCTGATTTGGCTCTTCGTGAAAAACTCCCCTGCTAAAAGCAGAAGAGTCAAAAAGGAGGAACTGGATGAAATACTGGAGAAGGATGCCGTGTTAACCGGTGCTGAAGAAAAACACCTGAACATTCTTGAAATATTAAAAAACCCCATGGTATGGAAGTGCTTTATCATTATTTTGTTTTCCAACATGACGACATGGGGCCTGATGTCCTGGCTGCCGACCTATTTGCTTGATGTAAAAGGCTTTTCAACAGCCAAGATGGGTATTGCAACTGCGATTCCATTTGTTGCGGCTATTTTTGGCACCTTCACCGGTGGATTGCTTTCCGACAAGCTTTTTTCAAAGAAACGCAAATGGATTGTCATGACAGGATATGTAACGGGGGCGGTAATTTTATTCCTTACCTTACGGATTTCATCCGATAACCTGTATATATTTGTTGTAACGGTAGCGTTTTTTGCAGTGAGCATGGCAACAAGCGCGTTTTGGACAATTCCGCTGACACAATTAAAATCCTCTGTAATAGGCTCATCCATGGGAATTATCAATTCCGGGGCACAGCTGGCCGGCTTTATTGCTCCGCTGCTGATCGGGTATCTGGTAACCATTTCGGGGGGCAGCTACAACAGCACATTCATCACCCTTGCCATAGCGTTGCTGGCAGCGGCATTGGCGGCATCCACCATACGGGAACGGAGCTTTGCTCCGGAGAAACGCAAACAATCAGTAACGGTTACAGGAGAATAGACATATGATGATCGGTTTGGTAAAGTTTTTGCTGCGGTGTATCGGTTTTTTTATGGGCGACAAATATAAATACCCGCAGGAGTATGAGGACAATTATCAATATATGGGTATCAGTGAAAAAATCCGGTGGGTTTATAAATATTTTATAAAGCAGATTGAAACCGGACAGAAGGGAAGAAAACTGGAGGAGTATTTTGCCGGGCAGGATCTCAACTTTGCGCCGGCAGGCTTTTCGGAAGAGGAAAGTGTAATATTGACCGCGGGAGGAGACCTTCTGACCTCGGTACATATCAGACCGGAGAATACTGTAAATCTGTGGGATGATATTCAAGACTTTTATTTCAATTCGGATATAGCCTGCGCCAACCTGGAAACTCCCGTAGTGCCCGGCAGGCAGCTTGATTATATCAGGAATGTATTTAAAACGGCGAGCTTTAATACGACGCCGGAGATGTTCGAGGTATATGCGAAAAACGGAAAAGGGATCAATTTCTTTTCCACAGCCAACAACCATAGCCTTGACCAGGGTACGGAAGGGCTGCTGGCGACATTGGACTTCCTGGACAACAGGGGATGCGGGCATTGCGGAACCTCCCGCACCGCTGAGGAACAGATGAATGTTCCGGTCATTCAGAAGAACAATATCAAAATCGCGTTTTTATCTTACACATATGCTTTGAATGGAAAGGAACTGCCTGTGGATAAAGGCTTTATGGTAAACTATATCAGGCTGAACAAGCCGGATACCGATTTGTCACTTGTGCGGGAACAGGCGGCAGCCGCAAGGGAAAAGGGTGCGGATATCATTGTGGCCTGCCTCCATTGGAGTCTTGAATTCGAATCCTATCCGACCCAAACAATCATCACCATGGGCCATAGGATCATGGAATGCGGAATTGACATCATCCTCGGAAATCATGCGCATGTACTTCAGACGATGGAGAAATATCATTTTACGGATCCAATTTCCCAAAAGGAGAAGGAAGGCTTTATTGCATATGCCCTTGGCGATCTGGTATCCTGTCAGGGAGAGGTCCTGAATTCAAAGCTTTCCTGCGTGATGAAGCTAAAAATTTCAAAGGGCTTGCAAAATGGTGTTAAGACGACCCTGATTACAGATCTGAAAATAAAGCCAATTTATTTGCTTTCGAAGATGCAGCAGGGCCGATGCCTGGATTTCAGGATCCTTGATTTTATCAAGCTGGCCAGAAAGGTGAAATCCGGGTTGAACCTGCACAGGCTTGATAAAATAGAGATAAAAGAATTGGAAAGGCTGGAGGGATTGCTGCTTAAACTTCTACCTGAAAAACACGATGATATGCTAGTTTGATTTATACAAATCAATGATGTTTGTTTAAGAGATAAAGTTAGTTTAAAGGGAGGTGCGGTATGGGATTTAGCAGGGATGAGTATGTTCAGCGAATGGGCAGGCTGCAGGAATTGATCGGGGAATATGGTCTGGATTTGTTTGTGGTTTCGTCACAGGAGAGTATTTATTATCTTACAGGTGTCACATACAAGCCGCTGGAAAGGCCTTTTTTCCTTTTACTAGGAAGATATGGAAAGGCCAAAATCCTGGTTCCGGCTATGGAGAAGGCACATTTGTCCGCAGCGCCGAATGTAAGTGAGGTCCATTCCTATTGGGACTATCCTTCTCCGGAGGGGGAAGGCTGGTATGAGAAGCTGGCGGGTCTGCTGGAAGGGATCGGACAGGTCGGGATCGAACCTGCGCTTTCCAGTGATATTGCAGGCAGGCTTGCTGCTCATTCTGTAAAATGTTTGCCTCTGGTGGAAAAGGTCAGGTTGGTCAAGTCTGCCGACGAGGTGGAAATGCTGCGGCAGTCCGCACGCTTTGCAGATATGGCAATAGCGAGAGTGATAAAGGCATCGTATTTCGGCGTTTCAGAGCTGGAGTTATTTTCACAGGGACGCAAAATTCAAATGAAGGTGATGAAAAATTGCGACTATGATGTACTGAATACGGAGATCGTTGCAGGAGCCTGGCCCGCCCCGATGAGCGCCCAGCCGCATTATGTGCCGGGCGTGGGAGACCGGTTGGGATGGGGATCCCATATAGCGCTGACCTTGATGCGTATCAATGGATATGCCACGGAATGTGAGAGAACGTACTTCCTGGAAAAGCCCTCTTCCAAAGCAGTGAACGCTTTTAAAACGATGTCGGAGGCAAGGAAGCTGGCCTTTGAAATGGTAATGCCCGGAATGCAATGCAGTGAAATAGACAGCAGGGTAAAAGCCTTCCTGGTGAAAGAGGGCTACGGAGATAAGCTACTGCACAGAACCGGGCATGGCTTTGGACTTGGCGCACACGAGGGACCCTGGATTGCCGAGGGCAGTACGGATGTATTGGAGGAAAATATGCTGATCAGTATTGAACCCGGTATATATCTGGAGGATATCGGCGGAATCCGCCACTCGGACACTGTGCTTGTGACGGGAGACGGCTACGAATCGCTCACAAGGTATCCCAATGACCTTGCCAGTCTTACCATAACTACAATGAAGCCTTATAAAAGACTAATGGGCAATATGATCAGCAGGTATATGGGGTTGAATTGACTGTCGGTTTCTTGTTTGTGTTATATTTGTTGTTCTTATGATGTGAAAGAGTAAAGAACGATGACGGGCTTCTTAATTCTGTTAATGTATTTAATGTTTTTAATGCAGGGGTGCGTTTAATTTTCGTGCACCATAATATTCCAAATAGCGTTGCAAACACATACAAAACAAGAAGTATATAAAAGCTGGAACAGCTCAAAACAAAAGGTTT